>Ga0157376_10001948_pt1 | contig 13796 bp, 10 predicted proteins | sample M45metaG_FD_121801 | JGI IMG/M metagenome (GOLD analysis project Ga0157376, IMG submission 121801) | Miscanthus rhizosphere microbial communities from Kellogg Biological Station, Michigan, USA - M4-5 metaG | ecosystem: Host-associated > Plants > Roots > Rhizosphere > Soil | place: USA: Michigan... | reverse complement strand
CCGAAAAACGTTCGTCCACTTTTCCATGCGAAAAAATCTGTGCGCGTGTTAGGAAATTCCTGCCTCTGCGCGTCCTACAAACATCTCTTCTCTCCTCGCCCGGACGGCACCGCTTGTTCGGGAAACTGGGAGGCCACAGTCCGGCCTCCCAGTCGTTTTTAAGCCCCGGGCCCAGGTTGCCCCAACGAATTTCCCTGACGTGTATAATTTTCAGAAGTTTATGGAGCGCGCCAGTCCTGATTGCGCTCTCTCCGGGGTTATCCAGCCATGAAAGAGACTGCCCAGCAGTACACGCAACGCATCCTGGGAAATGTGAGTGGGAAGGATGCCCTGAAGGTGCAGAAAAGCACCGCGAAGAGACTCTCCAAGCTGATCAAGCCCTTGAAGAAGAAGGATCTGAAACGGCGTCCGGATACGGATCAGTGGTCGATCGCGGAGATCCTCGCACACCTTGCGGATGCGGAGCTGGTTGCCGGATGGAGGCTTCGCAGCATCCTGACCTCCGATGGCACGCCCATTCAGCCATTCGATCAGGATTCGTGGGCGGCAACGTTTCGCTATGACAAGCGCGATGCCCATGAGTCTCTTCGGACTTTTAAAGTACTGCGGGAAAGTAACCTCAGCTTGCTAAAGTCCGTGCCGGAGTCACTCTGGAAGAATCACGGCATGCATGCGGAACGGGGCAAGGAAACCGTCGCACACATGGTGCAACTGTATGCTGGCCACGACATTAACCACGTGAAACAAGTGGAGCAGGCAGTCAACGGCAACCGGAAAAAGAAGAAGTAAAATTTCAGTGACCCAGCTTGGCTTTCGCCAGACCCGCCTGGGCTTCCGTGCTGTCGGCCTTTAGCAACAGCGCAGCCTCAAACTGATCTTCTGCTGCACGAAAATCTTTCAGCGCCAAATAAACATTACCGAGCAGTACCCGAGCATCAAGCTGACCGGGTGAGGCTTGCAATGCGGTTTCGAGCGCATCGCGGGCCCCGGGGTAGTCTCCTGTTTTTTCAAGCGCCTGCCCCAGTTCGAGCGCCACGGTCGCGTCGTCCGGACGGACAGTATGGGCAGCTTTCAAATGGGTTGCGGCCTTTGGGTAGTCTCCTGCCTGTAGTTCGAGTTCGCCAAGCTGACGCAAGGCGGTTGGAGATTTGGGATCCAGGGCAAGGACTTTTTCCAGGGCTTGCCGCGCCGCTTCCGGGCGATTGTCATCGGAAGCGAGCAGCGCAGCGTGAAGGAGATTCTGCTCTTCGATTTTGTCCTTAGGATCTGGAAGATTTTTCAAAGAAGCGGCAGCCGAATCGGTTGAGTTGGGTGTGCTGTGAAGGTCGGCGAGCACCTGACGCGTAGTTGCAACGTCCGGATTGTCCGATGCGTAGATGTTCTTCAGTTCTCCCGGGTCCGCGCGCAGGTCATAAAATTCCGGGCGAGGCGCTGCGATGAATTTCTGCTGATTACGGCGTACCGACTTCAGCGGTGCCCATCCGAAACGCAGCGGATAGTCGGTTTCGCCGATTGCAACCCGGTCGGCTGTTTCCCCTCCATCGAAATACGGTTTGAGCGAACTGCCGTCCAGGTGAGCCGGTAATTCGATTCCGACTAAGCTGAGGGCGGTCGGCAAAATATCGGTGGTGCGCACCTGAGCGTCCACGGATTTTCCTGCCCCAGCCCCGGCCGGGAGTTTCACGATCAGGGGCACGTGCAGGGTCGAGTCGTACAGAAAAATTCCGTGCGTTTCTTCGCGGTGCTCGCCGAGCCCTTCGCCGTGATCGCCTACCACGATAATGAGGGCGTTGCGATACCAGCTATGCGCCTTGAGATAGGCGACGAAACTTCCAAGGACGGAGTCTGCGTAGGCGATTTCACCGTCATAAGGGCGGTCTTTGTAAGTTTGAGCGTAGGGTGACGGTGGTTCGTAGGGATCGTGTGGGTCATAGAGATGAACCCAGACAAACCGGGGCCCCGCGCGATGGGTGTTGAGCCAGTTTTCGGCGTGCTCGGCGACTTCGGCGCCACGGCGTTCCACGCGTCCCCAACGCTCATTGGATTTGGGATGCTCGGGGAAATTGTCGTAAAAGTCGAAGCCACGATCGAGGCCGGGCGCGAGCGTCTTGCTATCAAGAATCACGGCGCCGATGAAAGCGGCGGTGTGATAGCCGCGGTTATGGAGCAGTTCTGCCCAGGTGGGGTAGGACGTGGAAAGCGGCACCGCGAAGTCGGTAACCCCGTGGGTGCTAGGGAGCAGACCGGTCAGGATTGTGGTGTGAGATGTATTCGTAACCGGGCTCGGTGTGAATGCCTGGCTGAAGCGGACACCATCCCGGGCGAGTGCATCGAGAGCCGGAGTGCTGACGCCGTCATTTCCATAACAGTGAACATGGTCAGCGCGGAGAGTGTCTATTGTGACTAGAAACACGTCGGGAACAGGACTTTGAGCGCCGGACGTTTGCGCAGATAAAGAACAAGCACAAAGCATCCCAACCAGGAGAATCCAGCCGAGCCTCATTGTCATCAGGCTAGCATAGGGTCGAGCAGTTGATTCAGTTAAGACGATCCAGTGAAAGGGAGGTCGCGGTCGGAAAATGAATTTGGGCGAGCACTACGAGCAGTTGCGAAAATATGATGTGTGGGCGAACCACGAAGTATTGAAGGCTCTTGAGAAGTTGCCGAACCCTCCTGCGCGATGCGTTGAGTGGCTGGCGCATATTCTGGCCGCAGAAGATGTGTGGCTGACTCGCCTGAAATCGGAACCGCCTACGCTGGCCGTGTGGCCTGGTTTGAGCCTCAAGCAGTCCGAGCAGCATATCGAAAGATTGGGTAAGGGTTGGTCAGATTACTTCGCCGCAAAATTGCCGCATGGACTGGAAGAGCTGATCTCGTACAAAAACAGCAAGGGTGAAGAGTGGAGCAGTAAAGTGAGCGATGTGTTGACCCATGTGTTCCTGCACTCCGCCTACCACCGTGGGCAGATTGCGAGCGTGATGCGCGCTGAAGGCCATACTCCCGCCTATACCGATTTCATTCACGGAGTTCGCCAGGAATTGTTTTGATTCGGACACATCGAGGGAGGGGACGGTTCGGGAAAGCGGTTGGCCCTTCCGACTTTGGGCTCGCGCCCTTTACGTTGTATCTTCTAACTTTGCCGACCCACATGAAAAAACTGCTGCTCCCGCTGTTGACGATTGTGCTGTGCGCCGAAATCGGAGTCACTGCCGAGGATGCTATTCCTCCGCTTCCCATACCGATCACCAACAATGCCGTTGCAGCGTTAAAGGTGAAGAAGCACACGTTGCTCTTTTCGTTTATGGGGCTCGGTGCCAAGAAAACCTGGAACTCCATTACGAATACCGCTTACATGTTCGACCCGGGAACGGGGAAGTGGGAGGAACTCCGCCAAGTGCCGGGGCCGGCGGGGCGGGTTGGGTCATCGGCCACTAGCGCGCGCGGGCAGGTTTTCGTGCTAGGTGGATACACGGCTGACGCCCAGGGCGCTGAAATCACGGTTCGCGATGTTTCAGTTTATGAACCGACGACGCGGCATTGGTACCGCGGGGCTGACTTGCCGGTAGCGATTGATGACTCGGTCATCGGCGTCTACAAGGATCGCTATCTGTATGTGGTGAGCGGATGGTCGCGGGACGATACGGTCAACAAAGTTCAGATCTACGATGCGGAGAAAAATACCTGGACGCAGGGCACGCCGATTCCGGGGCGCCCTGTATTTGCGCATGCCGGTGGATTGGTGCAAGACACGATCGTCTACGTAGACGGGGCGTACAAGAATCCCGCAGGAAACCCGGCTTACGTTGCTTCAGATGAATGCTGGATGGGGAAAATCGACAAGAAAGACGTCACGAGGATTACGTGGACCAAATTGCCAGCGCATCCGGGGAGCGCACGGTACCGGATTGCGGCGGGAAGTTCGGAGCGCGACCATAGAATCTACTTCACCGGGGGCACCGACAATCCATACAACTTGAATGGCATTGGCTATGACGGGAAGCCTTCGGAGCCCTCGGCAACCACGTTTGCGTTCGATGTGAAGTCGGGCGAATGGGAGACGGCCTATGAAGACACTCCGGATCCGACGATGGACCATCGGGGATTGCTGGTGACGTCAGAAGGATTGCTCACGGTGGGAGGAATGGAAAAAGGCCAGGAGGTAACGGGCAAGGTCGTGATTATTCCGCGGAAGTAATCGACGGCTAAAGCGGAGTTGTGTTGATGCGCTACGACCCTCGGTGATATGGCCGTACGGGAATAAGCGACGTAAGCTTCGAACAGTACGACGGAACCCAAGACCTCCTGAGGGAAAGGGGCGGATGCGCAAGTGTCCGCCTCTTTATTTTTTGGATGTGAGATCGAAGCGTTCGCTGCGGTTTAGCGCGCTCGAGCGAGAACAAGGGTGATGTCGTCGGGCTGTTCGTTTTCGCCGATCCAGTCATCGACGGCGCCAGTGACGCCTTCGGTGATTCGCGCAAGAGGCTGGGACCATCGGCCTCGCACCAGTTCGAGCAGGCGGTCTTCACCGAATTCGCCAAAGTCATTTTCGGGTTCGGTCACGCCGTCGCTGTAAGCGAGAAAGATATCTCCGGGGCGCAGTTCGACAGTGGCTTCGTCGAAGGTGAGGTTGTCGAAGAGGCCTACGACAGTGCCACCCTGGTCAAGTCGTTGAATGCGACCGTCTTCGCTGATGATGATGGGAGGCAAGTGCCCGCCGTTGGAGTAGGTAAGGCGGCGGGACTGGTCGTCATAAATGCCGAGAAAAAGGGTGGCGTACTTCTCGCTGGGTGTGCTCTCAAAAAGCTGGTGATTGAGCAGCGAGAGCAGGGCGCCGGGCGAGGCTTCGTGGGCGGGATAATTTTCTGAGAGAAGCAGTTTCGAACCCGAACTCACACCAGCAGCGACAGGCTCGCGCAGCAGAGGTACGCCTTCCAAAGTGTAGGCGCGAACGGCGGAGTGAATGGTAGCCATCAGAAGAGCGGCCGAAATACCCTTTCCGCTCACATCGCCGACGGCGAGAATCATCTTCTCGGAGTTTACTGCCAAAAAGTCGTAATAATCTCCGCTAACCGTACGCGCAGGACGGCAAAAGCCGTGAACTTCCAGGGATTCCAATTGCGAAATCTGACGTGGAAAGAGCTGGGCCTGAACTTCCTGTGCGATGACCAGCTCATTCTCGAGCCGCTGCTTCTCCTTCTGTTCCTGGACCAGCTTCTCAATTGAAGTGGTCATGGAGTTGAACGAAAGCGAGAGCTGCGCCAGTTGATCGGAGGAGTGCACCGGTATGCGGTGGCTGAAGTCGCCGCGGTCGACGTGCTGCGTGGCGCGATAGATCTGGGCGATCGAACCGGTGATAGTGCGTGTAAGGCGCGTGCCGATCAACAGAGCGAGCATTTCAATAATGGCGAGGATGATTGCGATGATGAGGAGAATGTATTCCACGCCTTTCGCGAAATCGCCAAGCGCGGCAAACAGGCGGTTGTAGAGGACGGAAGGCCGGGTCTGGACGCGGATGAGAGCAGCGTGAGGATCGCGATTGCCCGTTTGCCAGTTAACAGCGGGCAAGGGAGCACCGAAAGTGATGACGCGGTCGATGTAGCCATCAGCGGGCGGAGTGGAGCCGGCGGTCAAGACCGGCGCAAGCGTTTCCTGGCGCGACTTGGCAGACGGCCCTCCGGATCCGGGAGGCTGTTGGGCGACTGATAAATGGATTCCGTTCTGATTAGGAGCCGGCACGGAATCTTTATTTCCTGTGGTCTGATTCGCGGCTGATGGCGGAGATTCCGGGGCAGAAGCGTACAGCGTGATTTCTCCGAGATCGGGAGCAATCTCTTGTACTAAGTCGCCGTTGAGCGGTTCGCTGGAAACAACTACCAATTTCCCCGAAGGAATTGTGAGAAGGGTAGCTCCTCGGAGATACAGGCGGGAGTCGTCCTGCACGACATCGCGAAAGGGCCCAGTAATAAAGGCCGGGAAGCTGAACGCCGTTTTCCCATCCGATTGGAGACAAGTAGTAAGCGGCTTAGCCTCGAGCCATGCGCATACCTGGCGATGACGCCAGTTAACGCTCGTCTTGCGCAATCCAGCAAGGGACTCTGCGCTGGCAGGTTGGCCGCGCTCGAGTTTGGCCGCGAGTTCGTTGGCGATGGCTCCATTGGCTGCTTCAACACTGTGAAGCTTGAGCTCCATGCCGGATGTCACCACGAAGTTCGCAAATTGCCCTGCGAACAGGTAAATAGTTACAAAGGCCATGGAAATCAGAAGGAGCGCGGGGATCACCCCAATGAACATGTAGGTGACGATCAGGCGGTTGCGTAACCGCCATAGCAACTTCGTTCGAAGCCAGCGGAAGCCCAGGACAATGAATAATACGATCGCGATCGAACTTAAAAATGTGACCCAACCGCCCAGATTTGCTCCGCCAGGAAGCTTCAGCGCCGAGAGGATTTTCCCCAGCAAAAACAGGAATAGCGCAAGCCCAAGCGAAAACCATGCAGCCCGCGCGAGGCGGGTCATCGGCCAGAGATCCCGCTGCCGTAATTCGCTGCGCAGGGTTGAATAGGAGGAGATCATGAGTTCCAGCGCTGATTATGACAGATAGTGTCCACTACGAGGCGGTGATCCGAGGCTTTAGTGTTTGAGAACAGCTTCGGTGGAAGGCGCGCGCACGACGAGGACGTGCGGTTCGTCTAGAGTGCCAGTGACATCGAGGCCTGAATTCTTGTCGCGCGTGAGTTTAAAGTTCAGATCGCCGGAGAGGGAAGCTGTACCGGAGACCATGTAGGTCGCGTTGGGCGTTTCCAGTGAGCCGTCGTCGATCGTGAACTCCCCAGACTTCAGGGCCAGGGCGCCGGAAAATCGGTCGACGCGTAGCGGTGAACGATCCAAAATCACGGTGGTGAACTGGCCATCGGACAAATCTACTTGCAGCGTGCCCGAAGCCGCGTCCATCAAGTCAGGAAGGGTGGAACCGCTGGATTTCACCTGATAACGCGCGTCCCCAGTCCCAGTGATCCAGTCGCTGTGCATCGACGTGGCAAGTTTTTCCAGGGCAACCTGTTCGAACGTGCCCTCTCCGGAATACCGGGGAGGCTTGGCATTGAAGTCCACGTCCCACTTCCCGTGGTGTTTGCCGCCGAGTGTCTCGGCACGGAGGTCGGAGATGCGAAGCACACCATTCTGTACGTTGACGTTTGCGGCGGCGTGACTTCCGATTAGGCCGTGGATCGCAAGCTGCGCTGCCACAAGACGTCCGGATGCGTTGAACCGAGAAAGTAGGCTAGGGGTCGAACTCTTGTCGGGCGCTAGGAATCGGTACCAGGGCTTGCTAGAACCGGAATTTACGAACTTGCCAATACGCTCGGTGGAGAGCAGATCGGTTTGCAAGTTGAACGTGATTGGGCAGGTCGGTAAGGCTGAACACGGTCGGGGCAGGGAAAGCGAACCAGTCCAGTGTCCTCCGGCCAGGGACGCTGAGATGGCCTGGACATCCGTCCGCTCGGCTTTTAGCGATATGGCTGCTGAGGCGACCTCGATCGGATTGCTAAGGCCACGAAGTTCGACGCGCAGGGACTTGAGCTGCGCAGTGCCGGTGATTTTCGGAGGCGCGAATCCGGTCCAGTTGCCGGCGATCTGGAAATCGATTTTGGCCGAGCCGTCAGCAGTGGGTTGCGGTACCGGTAACCCTACGGTTCGCGCAGACCGCAGCAGATGTTGCACATTGCCCTCGCCGGCCACCGAGAACGCGTAACCCTGCCGCCAAACGTATCCCTGGAGCGATAGCGGAGCACCGTGATCGAGCCGGACAGGACCCACAACGAGATGCGCCGAGTCTGGCGCGCCAATCGCAACAATGCTTGCTTTGCGATGTTTTGGAGCGTTATTCCGTCCGCCGGGGACCAGAGTGATGGGCACGCGATCAAGCGTCAGATCCGTCCTGTTGGCGGCGCTGCTCAAACGAAATTGTTCGGTGGTTCCATTTCCCTGAAAGACAACATTGCGGTTTGAGCCTTCACCCTTTGCGGTCGCACTGAATAAAGCGCTCAGCGTGCCATCGGCCTGCAGGTCTTGAGGCAAGTCTGCCTTCGCGCGGAGGGCCAGCGCGAGCACCGCAAGCATGGGCAATTTCTCTGCTCGCAAAGTAAGCGCATATTGCGCCGGAGCAAGTACGCGAGCGATGTTTCCAGCGATGCTCAGCGAACCGTCGCCGACCGGAGTGACGCAGTCCACATCGTGGAATCCGCGATCGATCGAACTGTAATGCGAAGTGCAGTGCGTGCGAAGCGTTAAGTCAGAGTTGGCCACAATATCGTAGCGGCGGAAATCCTCCAGGGACAGCCTGCCATCGATCTGCAGATCGCCAGGTGTGCCAGAGAGGTTTGCATCGAGCCGTACGGCCGCACGCCAGCCGCGATCCTGTCCTGAGAAAAACTTCGTCACCTGGCCTAGCTGCGCTTTCTCCCACTGGATCGTGAAGAGAACGGGTGTGTTGCGAAGACTGTCAGCGCGCTGCCATGTGCCATTCACTCGGAGCAGGCCGGTGTCGCTTAAGTTTAGGTTCGTGCGCAGAGGTTGCGCTTTCAGACGCATACCCCAACTGATGTCGGAGTCTTGCCAAACTGAAAAGTCGGCGTCAGTGAGCGCAACGGACTTTTTTTCAGAGCCAAGCTTGAAGTTGATGCGCCCCCGGTCCGCTTCGATATAAGGGAACGCGGGGCGGCCAACGGAACGGCTGGCACTGGTAGGGGCGACGGGTGTTTGCCGAGCGTGCTCGAGCAAGCTCTCGAGGTTCCAGTGCCCATCGGAGTTACGGACTAGATTCACGCTGGGTTCAGTCAGGCTGAGACGCGAGACTTCAAGATGGCCGCGAAGCAAAGGCAGCAAACGGACGGATGCAGTCACTTCCGGAGCGCGCAGCACTGGTTCGGCGCTGAATGCCGGGTCATCGTGCACCACCAGATTCTCGAGATCGAATCCGGGACGAGGCAGCAAACGAACATGCACACTGCCGACTTCGATCTGGCGCTGGAGTGCGCCGCCAATGGCGGTGGTAATCCGATTCTTCAGCCGGCCCGCGCCCGGCCGGAATAAAAAGAGCCCGAGCAGTATTGCGGCGCCCACTAGCAGGACGCCGCGTCTAGACCGCAGAAAGGTCACCGAACCACCTTGAAAGTTCGCCGCCAACGAGTCTCGTCAAAGAAATGAAGAACAACGTGAGCGAGGAAGCCGAGACGCTCGCTGATCGCGGTGTGGCGATATTGATCGGGCGGAGTATTGAACGACCAGTATACGAACATCGGGCGGCCGATTACGTTTTGCTTCGGGATGAAGCCCCAATACCTGCTGTCATAGCTCACATCGCGGTTGTCGCCCATCGCGAAGTAGCTATCCGGCGGAACGACCAGGTCTTCTCCTTGAATGTAACTCCGCATCGTGAGTTGCCACTCGGGAAAAACATTGAAGGCATCCGAAGGAGGGATAGTCGGAAAGTTATCCCGATAGGGGTCATATTGCACCGGACCCTTGTGCATCACGTACGGTTCGTCGAGTTTCTGACCGTTGCGATACACCTCACCGTCTTTCAGGTGCAAGCGATCGCCGGGAATCCCCATAATGCGCTTCACCACGTAGAGGCCAGGCTCAGCAGGGGAGAGGAAGACGACGATATCCCCACGATTGATGTTTCGATAGGGAAGCAGAGGTCCCACCCAATTCGTCTTCGGCGCGAACTGCTCTCGGTTCACGAAAACGTGATCGCCGATCAGAAGGGTATCTTCCATGGAACTGGAGGGGATCTCAAAGGCCTGAAGGACAAACGTGATGATGAAAAGGCCGGTAACAAGAACTGCGGCCAACGATGCCAAAAATTCTACGGTAGTTTCCTGCTGCTTCTCTTCGGGTGCGTTCTGTTTCTTGGCCACTCGGGCATTCATCCAGGCGGGCGACAAGCGCCCGTTAGTTAACTAATCGAAAAGTGCGATCCCATCGTGTGATCTGGAACACATGAGTGACCGCATATGCGAAGTGATAAAGTTTATCACCCGCTGACGGCGCGGCTGGCATGTCATTGTCCAGGCTGCGCACAGACCAGTAAATCATCAAAGGACGTCCAATGATATTTTCGCGAGGCACGAAACCCCAGTAGCGACTGTCGAGACTGTCGTCACGATTGTCACCCAGAACGAAGTAGTATCCTTCCGGAACAATAAGTTGGCCATCTTCCACGAGTTTCCGCATCTGGAGCCACCACTCGGCCTCGAGTCCTGGCACGGGAAGATCGACGCGCGGGAAATCGTCTCGAAATAGCGTCTCTGCGTTCGGCGGATCGCTGAACTTGGAGTAGCGCACGTAAGGTTCGCTCAGCAGAACTCCATTCACGTAAACACGTTTCTTCACAAGCCGAATGCGATCTCCCGGGATACCTATGACGCGTTTCACGAAGTGCTGAACGGGGTTCACCGGATAGTGAAAGACAATAATGTCTTCACGGCGAATCTTCCGGTAAGGGATCAAGTGATCGCTGACGGCGCCGCCGCCGTAGCAGAGTTTGTCCACCAAAAGATAGTCGCCGATCAGAAGCGTGTTCTCCATCGATTCAGACGGAATCTGAAAGGCTTGCACCACAAACGTAATCACGAACACTGCAATTACGACTGTGGCAACCAGCGACTGCAGCGAGGAAACCCAGTCATTTTCATGGTGCGAACTATGAAACGAAATCATTCCGATGAGTGGTCCAAAAGCTTGCGCACGCTTTTCGCGGCGAACTCCGGCTGAGCGGCGAGATACTCCAGCACTTGGCGTGCGGCTTCCTGTTCGGCCTTTTTTTTCGTCGAGCCTTCGGCGCGGCCCACGAACTCGGCCTTAGCTGCCCGCGATCCTTGAAGCCTTGCTTCCACCGTAAAGGTCTTGCTGTGCTCCGGACCTGCCTCCTTCACTAATACATAAGACGGTTGAGGGCGGCCGATCGCTTGCAGTTTTTCCTGCAGGGCTGACTTGAAGTCCATGACAGGCAGCACCCCCATCTCAGCATTCATTTGCTCCAGTTCAGGGAGCACGATCGAACGCATAATGAAGGCGCGTACTACCTCAATCCCGCCGTCCAGATACAGGGCGGCGAGTACTGCTTCAAGCGCATCCACGAGGAGGGCAGTTTTGCTGCGTCCGCCGCTTTTTTCTTCACCCCGGCCCAGGCGTAGAAAGTGGCCCAATTCCAATTGTTGGGCGACTCGAATCAGATGCCGCTCGCTGACCAGATGCGCTCGCAACTTGGAGAGTTCTCCTTCGCGGAACCGGGGAAATCGGCGAAACAGTTCCTCGCTGGTCACCAGCGCGAGGACGGCATCACCGAGGAATTCCAGCTGCTCATTGTCCCCGGTTTTGGTCCCGGCGGAAGGCTGAAGGGCGTCCAATTCCCGCGCTTGGGAGCTGTGGGTGAGCGCTTGCTGAAGCAATTCCGGGCGCTGGAAGTGATGCCCCACCAATTCTTCCAGCGCTGCGATTTCACGAGCCTTCATGCGAATGGCCTAGAAATGGTTCTAGGACGCTAGTGCTTGGCGAACCAATCCGGGGACGGGTTGCGCCTAATTCTTGGGTTTATCAGCGGGCGGCGGCGGTGGACTGCCGGCCGGCTTGTTTACCAACTGCTGCAAGCGATCACGCTCCTGGCGGGCCAACCCTCCAGCCGGCGTACCTTCCTGCGTGAGTTCCACGGCGTGGTTCGCTTCCTTCAGTGCGTCCGCATATTTTTCCTGGCGGTCGAGAGCGATTGCCAGCCGCAAGACCACAACTGGATCCGGTTGCGCCGGATACGCCTCGATCGACTTGCGGAGGTCCGTCTCCGCCTGGGCGAACTGGTCCTTCTTAAACTCGAGCGTTCCGATAATCGAATACGCAAAGGAGCGCAACTGACCTTTGTAAGCGTCAACCTGTGTTTGGGGGGTATTCGGTGGAATCGGAACATCGGTGTCCACGGTGGTTAACGCTTTCTGGGCCATCTTCATGGCTTCATCCAGCCGCTGATCTTTGTCGAGATCGGTGTCGCGTGTTTTCTCTGCGAGTTCGCTGGCGACGGTTACCAATGCTTCGGGATCATCAGGGTCGACGGCGAGGGCTTTCCGGCCCATCGCGATGATCTTCTCTGAGTTTCCGGTACGTTGGTAGCTCTGCATAGCGGCCTTATAGAGCATGACGCGCAGTTCGCTGTCCGGATACTTAGTGGCAAAATCATCGGCCGCCTTTTCCAAGGCAGTGGGGTCCGTGCTGGCCACCGCCGTTTTGTAAGCCTCGAACTCAGGCTGTGTCTTGGCTTGGGGCGGCCTCTTGCCCTGGGCCGGGGCGGGAGTGGCTTGTGTGGCGGGGGTCGACTGCGCGGCGGGTTTGTCCTGGGCGAATGCGGCGCTCGCCAGACTCAGTACCACGCCAATCATTGCTAGTCGCTTCATGCGGTCTCCTTCAACTCTTGGACCCTCAGGTCCTGGGAATCAAATATGAGTGCTTATCGAGCTTCCTGCGCCGAGGACGGCGGCTCGTAAGGCTTTTGCAAGCCTCGCTCCGCCGCGGCCTTGACTTCCGGCAAAGTACCCCCGGAATTTAAGGCGTCGCGATATTGAGTTAAGGCTGCGTCCCGGTTTTCCTTCAAATCGTAAATCCGGCCAAGATAAATATGCGACCAGGCGACAACTTTCGGTTCTTGCGCGACTTTGAGCGCCTGCTCGAAATAAGACTGCGCTCCTTCCATATCCCGGTTTGCGGTCGCCACCTGTGCCATGATGAAGAGCGCTCGTCCCTGATCGCCCCGCTGTTCGGTTAGGGATTGCTGAGCCAACTCTTGCGCAGACTGCAGATCCCCGGCCGCGAGACGCTTTTCGGCAATCTGTAGCAAACTGGCATTTTTCCGTGAGAGATGCAACAACTCCGGGGATGCTTGGCTGGCGAATTGTACCTCAGAGGCGCGCTTTGCCTCTTTCTTAACGTCAATGGTGGCCAGCATGTCGCTATAGGCAGTTCGTATTCCGGCGGGATCCTTTTCGAACTGCGCAAGCGTGTCGTAAAAGTAACGCGTCAAGATGAAGCCCTGCTCCATCGACTGCTGCACGCCTTCCAACCTCACTTGCTCCGGGGTCTTTGCGCCTTGCGTACGAATTTCCACGGCGCGAATCAGACACTCGGTCACCAACAGCGCCATATCGGTTTTGAACGCATCGTCCATAGGAGCAGGTTTCACGGAATCTTTGAGCGGATCGAGGCGCTTCATCTCGGCGCCGTACTTCAATGCCAAAGGATCCAGCAGGTAGTGCAGGTAGGTGTGCCGAATCTGATCGACTTTCAGCGCCGTTCCAGCTGGCGAGATCACGACATAATAATTCGGTCCATAATTCCTTGCATTTTCCTGATCGGGAGCTCCCATAGGCTCGAGCAAAACCGAGAACTCTCGTCCGAGGTATCCCGACGACGGGAGCTTCAGATAGATCTCCGTATCGAACAGCATTTTGGAAACGGGAGCGTGGTAGCGTTCGGTGAGCGCGTTGTAGACATCGCGATGCCGTTGCCAAATACCGTGAAGACCAGCCTTCTCGTAAAAAGCCGTAGAGAGCTTTGCGAACCCGACCACGAACACCGCATCGGGTGGCATGTCGCCTTCGGGCATTTTCGGAAGGAATGTTGGCGGACCGTTCAGAAGAAGTGCGAGCGAGACGTATTGTGCCAGGGTCCGGCCCGGGTCGGGCTGGATGTGCTCGTGATAGTACGTGCACATCAGGTTAGCTGTCTCTTGGGCCTCGACCGAGGCGTGGACT
>Ga0157376_10001945_pt1 | contig 13803 bp, 16 predicted proteins | sample M45metaG_FD_121801 | JGI IMG/M metagenome (GOLD analysis project Ga0157376, IMG submission 121801) | Miscanthus rhizosphere microbial communities from Kellogg Biological Station, Michigan, USA - M4-5 metaG | ecosystem: Host-associated > Plants > Roots > Rhizosphere > Soil | place: USA: Michigan... | reverse complement strand
CTCGGCGACGTCCGCGAGATTGAGCGCCGGATTCAGAAGGCCGCGCAGCAGGCGTCGATGGATCTCTCGCTGCCGGACGCGCCGGCCGGCGCGCCGAAAGACGTCGATCAACACATCAAGCTGATGTTCGATCTCCAGGTGCTCGCCTGGCAGGCCGACATCACGCGCGTGACGACGATGCTGCTCGCGAAGGAGCTGAGCAACGCCGTGTACGCGAAGAGCGGCGTCCGCGACGCGTTCCACATCCTCTCGCACCATTCGAACATCCGCGAGAACCAGGATCGGTTCGCCGTGTTGAACCGGTATCACGTCGGGCTGCTGGCGTACCTGCTCGGCAAGCTCCAGGCGATCCCCGACGGGGACGGCACGCTGCTCGATCACTCGATGGTGCTGTACGGCAGCGCGATGAGCGACGCGAACCAGCACAATCACGGGCCGCTGCCGGTCATCCTCGCCGGCGGCGCATCGGGCCGGCTCCAGGGCGGACGCCACATCCGCAACGCGCCCGACACGACGATGTCCAACCTGCTGCTGGCGATGCTCGACAAGCTCGGCGTGCCCACCGAGAAGTTCGGCGACAGCACAGGGATGCTCGCAATCTGATCAGGTGTAGTGCGGACCTTCAGGTCCGCCGTGGGTAGGCAGGCCTGAAGGCCTGCACTACTTCAGAAGGCCTACGTCAGAAGGCCGGGCCGGCGGCGAGAGAATCGACGAACTGGCGCCAGGAGGGCGTCGCGGTTTCTTCGAGCTCGGCGCCGCACAGCTGCTCGTTGACCGAGAGGCCGGTCCACACGCGGTGCGCCTTCACCGTGATACCCACCTGCGGCAGCGTGATGTCGAACACGGCGGGAATGTCTGCCTGCTGACTGAACGCCAGCTTCACGCCCCCGTGGCTCATGTCGAGGATTTGCGCGAGCGCGTCCGCGGCGTTCACGCGCATGGTGCCCGGCACCGGTTTGCGCAGCCATCGCCGGATTGCCGGCTGTGTCCGGCGGCTCTGCGCGATCGCCTTGCGCACGATGCGCAGGAACTCCGGGTTGTCGAGCGGCGCCGCGACGAAGATCGCGCCCTGGCGCCTGGCTTCGGCCTCGAACGTCGCATCGGGCCATTCGTTCGTGATGATGACCGGCAGGTTGGGGTGGTCCAGGCGGCTGCGGATGGCCAGCTGCAGCCCGTTGTACATCCCGAGCCTGACGTCGGCGACCAGGACGTCCGGCGTCACGGAGTCGAGCAGCTTCTTCGCCTCCGCCAGCGACGACACGGCGGCCACCAGGTGCCCGTCTGCCGAGAGAAGAGCGTCTGTGCGCCACAGGACGTCCGGGTCCGCGTTGACGAGGATCACGAGCGCGGCCATACACCCGTTCCAAGGCCATTCATGCAGCGGTGGCCTTCGCAAAAGCAAGTCCACAGGAAAACGGTCCGCAGAGTCGCAGTAAGTCTTAGTAAGTGAAACGGTCAGGCGTGGGCGGCCGAAGCAATCACGCGGGGCGATTTCATTACTGTAACGACGCGTACGATTTCGGCTCGTCCATATCCTCAAAACAATCCGGCAATTCGCGTCAGCCTGAGGGAGGGTGTTGGCACCGAATGTGGTTATCCCTCACCAACGACCGATGCTCAATTGCCCTGTTGCTCTCGTCGTCAGCGCGGATCGCCAGGTGCGCCGGCTCATCTCGGCGAGCCTCGGCCAGATCGGCTGCACCTCGCTCGACGTCGCCACCGGCCGCGAAGGATTCGAATGCGCGGGCGCCGCGCACGTGGATCTCGTCATCGTCGACGTGTGCCTGCCCGACGGTTACGAGACTGACATGGTCCGTCAACTGCGCGCCGTGCAGCCCGATCTCAAGGTGCTGTACCTGATTGGCCGCGCGAGCCCGTACCTCAATCGGTACGCCAACACGCGCAGCACGGACGCGTTTCTCACGAAGCCCTTCGGACTGCACGAGCTGACCGATGTCGTGGAGTCGTGGCTGGACGACGCGCTCGCGCCGTTCAATGTGTCGGGTTTGCCGCTGAACTGACCGTTATTCTTCGTCTTCGAACCAGCCGCTCGCGCAGCCAAAACACAGCCGCCGTCCGCCCATCACGAGTGATTGCGTCGCCGGAGCCTGCCGGCGGCACATCGAGCACTCGAACGTCTCGGCCCGCGGGGGAGCGGGCTCGTCCGGGCGATCGGGATCCGGTGCTGGTGTCACAGAGGATTACGCGGCGGACTCACCCAGGCGGGCCGTGGTGATCTGCAGTCCCTCGTCCTGCGCCCACGCGATCGCGTGGAGGTCACAGAGCAGCGCCACGCCGGTCGTGGGCTGCGCGATGAGCAGGCGATGGCTCGCGCGCTGCGAGCAGCTGTGGTCGAACGTGCACCGCGACTCAACCTGCGCCGGCAGGGGGGTGATGCTGAAACCTTCCCGGGTCACCGTAAGCCGAAGATTCGGGCTGCGCATCGCTCGCTCCTTGAGTGGTGGATCGAAACGAAACACACATCGCAAGGCGGGTGCCGACCGCAGGGTGCATGAAACTGCACGCTTTTGCAGAGCCGCCGTGTCACTTGTTGTCAGCCTAGCCGACAATTTGTGGTGTTCTACGGTCGCACTTGTCGTCCGAAGAACATTCCCGTAAGCCTAAGTCGAATGCCCCGCCGAGTACAAGCGAAAAAGCCCGCCAATCGACGCAGGCGCGGCGATTTTCACCAGTGGGCCGCCGAGCACGCGTCTTGCGTAGGAACCAGACGAGGAACTGGGTCCCATGATGATGAACCTGCTCGCGGGCCTCGGCGTCTGGGCGGTTGTTTCGGTTGGTCTCGGCCTGCTCGTCGGTCTCGCCACGCGCGGGTATGCGGTTGGTGAGGCGCCCGTGAGAGCACCGCTGGCCGACTCGAGCACGACGCCACCTTACCGACAGGCGGCGTAGCCGCGACCGACTCGTCAGACGTTGAGCGGTTGATCGACGGCGCGGCGTCCGCCCGCGCGTCCACTTCGGCGGCGGTCGTACACCGAAACCTCACGCCGATCTTGGGGAGGCAGCTTGGCCTGCGCGTAGCCCTTCAGGACCTTGGGCAGATGCGGTCTCACTTCGTAGAACGCTCCCGCCGCTCGAATCTCCCGCGCCATCCCCGCATCGTTCGCTTCCGTGTACACGATGCTTCGCGTGGGCAGGCCCGCGCCGGCGGCGAGGTACACGAGGTTCAGGCCGTTGTATTCGCGCAGGCGCAAGGCCGTGATGAGCAGCTCCGGCGGCGCGGCGCGCAAACGGGATCGGGCCGTGGAAAAATCCGAGCACAACACGACTTCCGGGCCGGTGCGGATGCCTGTGTCCGGCTCCACGATACGAGCCAGGGCGGTGGCGGCGGGCAGATTCGGGTCGACTATGAGCATAGGGGCCAACGTCAGCGCTGCGACCACAAGCAAGCAGACGGCCAGAGACGGCTCATTCTGCTAGAGATCGTGCAAGAGGTCAAACATCTAATGAATTCGATGAAACCTCTTTGTATGGATGAGCTGTTCGCGCGCGCGGCCGCCGGAAACCCGCCCGGACAGTCGTTTTACGGAGAGACTTTTGTCTCGGCCCAAACACCTGGAAATTCACGGGTTCGTCGCGTATTCTCGCCGGAGACGCAACGCCTCATGTATTGAGGACCGATCATGCTGACCATCACACCGCGGGCGGCGCGCGTCTCCCTGCCGATCTCGATCATGTTCCGGCGCTCGGGTGAAGAGGACTGGCTCGCCGGCAAAGTCGTCAACCTGAGCGAGTCCGGGGTGCTGTTCGGTCCGACGGAACTGCGGCCCGGCACGCACGTGGATGTGCTCCTGTCGCCGCCCGTGCAGGTGGGCGCCTTCGCCATGGGCAAGCAGGTCTGCGCGGCCGAAGTCGTGCGAGCGTCCGACGCGGGCGTCACGGCCGTCCGGTTCGACGAGTGCCGGTTTTTGCTGGAGTAGGTGCGCGGATCAGTGCGAATTGTGCGCGGACGGTTCGCGCAGCGTGATCATGATCACGTTGAGGCTGTAGTACAGCGCGGCCGAGAGCGCGTTGCGTTCGACGAACGGATAGAGCGGACACGGCGCGGTCGATATCACCTGCATGCGGCGTTCAGGCCCGGCCAGCCATTCGGAGAGGCGCTGCTGGCTGCCGGCGTCGAGTTGCGAGACATCATGCAGGATGAGGGTGCCGCTGGACTGCGCGGGATGTGCGAACTGGCCGCGCGCGTCCGTCACGGGCTGCTCGAGGCGCGGCAGGAGCAGTTCGAGAAAGCCGGCGACCGCCGCATCCGGACCAATCAGGAGAACGTTGGGGCGAGCTGTCTGAAGGACGTGCCAGTCGTCAGCCGTCACTCCAAAACTCAGCGCCGTCGGGTTGCCGATCGCCAAACGCCCCTCAGATCAACATCGAACGCAACAAAGAACTATGGCGTCAGGGGCATATGGTGTCAAGCGAAAGCGGCGTGCAAAACCTTGCAAGTGATGCGTGTTGACGCGGTGATTGCGCGGTACGATTCAGCCGGAGCGGCAGCCTTCTCAGATGACCACACAAGTGGTGCTCTTGGTCGAACCGAACCCGCGAGTGGCCGACATCATCCAGGAATCCATCCGCCCGCTGGCGCACGTCTACCATCATCTCGAGTTCGAGTCTGCCCGCCGCCGGCTCGGCACGGTCCGTTTCGATTTCGTTGTCAGCAACCTGCGCCTCGGCGCCTTCAATGGCCTCCACCTGGCGTACGCCGTCAACGCCGTCGCCGCGACCCGGTGCATTGTCTACACCGAATCGCGGGAGCCGGCGCTGGCCCAGGACGTGCGGCGCGCGGGCGCCTTCTACGAGGTCTCTGATCGTCTGCCTGTGACGCTGCCCGCTTATCTGGCCGGCAGCCTGCCGTCCGCCGATCGCCGCGACGCGGCCGTTCCCGATCGGCGCGCGCCGTTTCGCGGGGGGCGGCGGAGCTGGGACCGGCAATTGTTCGACGCGCTGGCCTGAACGGACGGCGGCCCGGGAGGAGGGACGCGTGCTACGCGGGGCACGTGACGCCGGGTTCGATCCAGGCTCCCGCGCCCACCAGCTTCTCGGCTTCGATGGGGCCTCGGCTTCCGGCGTCGTACTCGTAGAGCGGCAGGTCGCTGCTCAGCACGCCATCGACGATACGCCAGGCGGCTTCGACGCCGGCCTCGCTCCCAAACAGCGTGCGATCGCCGCGAAGGGCATCGCCGAAGAGGCGCTCGTAGGGCGTCATCTCGTCGCTCGCGTGGTGGTGTTCGACGAGGCGCACGTCCTCGCCGACCATCGCCTGGCCGGGGACTTTCGTCCGCGCGGTCAGCGAGATGCAGACGTCGGGGCTCAGGCGGAACGTGAACTCGTTCGGCGGGGCCGCGGCGCCGGTATCGAACAGCGGCACCACCGGTTTCTTCAGGCGGACGTGAACTTCATGCGCGGTTACGGCCAGACTTTTCCCGCTGCGAATGGAGAACGGGACGCCGGCCCATCGCGGACTCTCGATCTCGAGGCGCGCGGCGATGTAGGTTTCCACGCGCGATCCGGGCGCGACGTCGGCTTCCGAGCGGTAGCCGCGGTACTGCCCGCGCACGACGTCGTCGGGTGTGAGCGGACGGACCTGCTTCAGCAGCGCGACCTTGGCCGCTTCGATTGCCGCGCCGTCGTTGCCGGCGGGCGCATCCATGGTGAGCAGCGTGAGCACCTGCAGCAGATGATTCTGGAACACGTCGCGGGTCGCGCCGACTTCCTCGTAAAAGCGTCCGCGGCCGCGAATACCGAACGTCTCCGACAGGACAATCTGGCAGCTGTCGACATAGGTGCGGTTCCACAGCGGCTCGAGGAACGTGTTGGCGAACCGGAAGTAGAGCAGGTTCTGCACCGGCTCCTTTCCGAGGAAGTGGTCGATGCGATAGACGGAGGCTTCCGGAAACGATTCGTGGATCGTCGCGTTCAGCGCCCTGGCTGACGCGAGGTCGCGGCCGAACGGCTTCTCGACGATCGTCCGGCCGTTGGCCGCGCAGCCCGATCGCGCGAGGCCGGTCACGACCGCCGCGAACAGGCTGATCGGGATGGCGAGGTAGAACACCGGCCGCTTGGCCTCGGCGAGCGCCGCGCGAAGCCGATCGAACGTCGCGGCGTCGTGATATTCACCCGCGACGTACTGCAGGCGTGCGGCGACCCTTTCCACCACGCCGCTGTCGGCGCCCCCGTGGTCGGCGATGCTCTGGCGCATCCGCGCGCGCAGTCCCTCGAGCGTCCAGCCTTCCCGCGCGACGCAGATGATCGGGACATCGAGGTGGCCCCGCCGCTCCATCGACTGCAGGTCGGGGAAGATCTGCTGTTACGCCAGGTCCCCGGTCGCGCCGAAGATGACGAGGGCGTCGCCGCGGGATTCGGGGGTTGTCACGACCGTCCTCCCGAAGACTCGTGGTGGCCGCCGAACTGCAGGCGCAGCGCAGACAGCAGGCGATTCGAGAAGTCGTCTTCCTGCCGCGAGCTGAACCGCTGGAACAGCGCCGTCGTGAGCACGGGCGCAGGCGCCGAGCTTTCAATGGCGGCCAGCGCGGTCCACCGTCCTTCGCCGGAATCGGAGACGCGTCCGGAAAACGGCTGAAGGTCCGGGTGTTCGGCCAGCGCTCGCGCGGTCAGATCAAGCAGCCACGATCCGATGACGCTTCCGCGGCGCCACAGCTCGGCGATCTCCGGCAGGGCGAATGTGTATTGGAACCGATCCGGATCGCGCATCGGCGAGGTCTCGGCGTCGCCGGGCCGTGCCTGCGCGCCGGCGTTCGCGTGGGCGAGGATGTTGAAGCCCTCCGCGTACGCCTCCATGAGCGCGTACTCGATGCCGTTGTGCACCATCTTCACGAAATGGCCGGCGCCGGCGGGCCCGCAGTGCAGGTAACCCTGATCCGCCGTGCTGACCGCCTCCTTGCGCCCCGCCGTGGCGGGGGCAGCGTCGGCTCCCGGAGCCAGCGTTCTGAACACCGGATTGAGCCGGCTGACCGCTGCGGCCGCGCCGCCGATCATCAGGCAGTATCCGCGCTCGCCGCCCCACACCCCGCCGCTCACGCCGGCGTCCACGTAGTCGATCTGGCGAGCCTGCAGCGCACGGGCGCGATGGATGTCGTCGACGTAATGCGAGTTTCCGCCGTCGACCACGATGTCGCCGGGCTGCAGCAGCCCCGAGAGGGCCGCCAGAGTACTTTCGACCGCGGCGGCAGGCAGCATCAGCCAGATCGCGCGAGGCGCCGCGAGCGCGTCGACGAAATCGCGAAGCGACCGCGCGCCCGCCGCGCCCTCGGCCGCCAGCGCGGTCACGTTGTCTTCTTTCGCATCGAACACCACGCACGCGTGTCCGCCGCGCATCAGGCGCCGCACCATCTCGCCGCCCATCCGTCCAAGGCCGATCATTCCGAGTTGCATGAAGACAAGCGTATCAACAAAGGCGGAACGGGCCGACCCGGACCGTCAAGAAAGCATCAAGCGGGACAGTGCGGAGGGTTGGGGAGGCAAATCGCAGGCCTGAAGGCCTGCACTACTACCGATCACCGATCACTGATCACTGCTTGAGCGCGTAGCCGTAGAGCGAGTTGCCCGCCGCGATCGCGACGTACTGGCGGTTGCCGATCGCGTAAGACATCGGCGCGGCCTGCACGATGCCGCCAACCGGGGCTTTCCAAAGCATCGCGCCCGTCCGGGCGTCGAGCGCGTAGAAGAAGCCCTCGCGCCCGCCCGAGAACAGCAGGTCGCTCGCGGTCGTCAAAACGCCGGCATCCGTGATGTCGGTCATCGAAAACTCCCACCGCTTCTCACCGGTTTTCGGATCGAGGGCGACGATGGCGCCCGTGCCTTCCTCGGGCAGTCGCCGGTTGATCGGCACGCCGTTGATGCCGATGTCGGCAGCGGTCGGAAACGCGCCGAGAAACGCCCGGCCCTCGACGTATTCGGCCGGCCGTCTCGAGAACGTCGCGGACGTGTTGATCCAGGCGGACACGTAGAACAGCCCCGTGCGCGGGCTGTACGACGGCGAGTACCAGTTGGTGGCGCCGCCGAGGTGCGGGAAGACGACCGTCCCTTCGAGCGTCGGTTTCACGACGTTCATCGGACGCCCGCGCGGGTCGAGCGATTCGGTCCAGGTAACTTTGGCGAACGGTTTGCCCGACAGAAACTCGCCGGTCGCGCGGTCGAGCACGTACCAGAACCCGTTGCGGTTCGCCCACAACATGACCTTCCGCGGCCGTCCCTTCCACTCGATGTCGGCGAGCACGGGGACCTGTGTCGAGTCGTAGTCGAACTCGTCGTGCGGCGTGAACTGAAAATGCCACTTCAGTTTTCCGGTGTCCGGGTCGAGCGCGACGACCGAATCGCTGTAAAGGTTGTCGCCGCCGCGCTTGTCGCCGTTGAAGTCGGGTCCCGGGTTGCCCGTTCCCCAGTAGATGAGATTCAGTTCCGGATCGTAGGACCCCGTCACCCACACGGCCGCGCCGCCGTGCTGCCATGAATCGGAAGCCCAGCTTTCGTGTCCGGCCTCGCCCGGACCGGGGACGGTGTTGAAGCGCCACAACTCCTGGCCGTTGGCGGGGTCGAAGGCCGCGATGAAGCCGCGGACGCCGAAATCGCCGCCCGCGGGGCCGATGATCAGCTTGTCCTTGACGATCTGCGGCGCGACCGTGATGGCGTAGCCGGCTTCGGCGCGCGCGCCGGCGACGGCGACGTTCCAGAGCGGACGTCCGCTCTTCGTGTCGACCGCGAGCAGATGGCCGTCGATGGTGCCCATGAACAACCGGTCGCCCAGAATCGCGACGCCGCGATTGACGCGCCCGCAGCAGGGCCGCGCCTGCTGTGACGGTTTGTAGCTGTAGGTCCAGAAGATGCGGCCCGTGGTGCCGTCGAGCGCGACGATGTCGTTGGGCGGCTGGACGGTGTAGAGCACGCCGTCCACGGCCAGCGGCGTGGCTTCGAATTTCTCCAAAGATTGGGCCTGGAACACCCACTGCAGTTCCAGGTTCTTCACGTTGGCCGGCGTGATTTGCGTCAACGGCGAATGGCGCCGGCTGTAGACGTCGCCCGAGTAGGTGAGCCAGTTATCGGGCTCCGCGGAAGCGCGCACGATGCGGTCGGAGGAAATCTGCGCGTGGAGCGCGCCGCCGGCCGCGCAGATGCCGAGGAGCGCGGCCGAGCACGAAACGGCAAGCAGGCGTCGAGTCATCGCTGGCCTCGCAGGGTCGTCAGGTAGGTGACGATGTCGGCGACTTCCTGTGTGTCGAGCGTTCCGCGGGAGGACGGCATCGGCGACGTCTTGACGACGGTGAACTCGCGCAGGCTGGATCGGTCGAAGGCGCGCAGCTTCTCCGCGCTGTCGAGCATCTGCACCGAGAAGGTGCTCTGGTTGAGCAGGCGTCCCGTGACGACGGTTCCGGTCTTTGTGACTGCCCGGGCGAAGCGGTAGTTGGTGTTCAGGGTCGCGCTCGGATCGAGGATCGACTGCTCGAGCTCGAGCGGCCTGCGCAGCATGCCGATGTCGGAAAGCGGCGGCGCCGTGCGGGAGGTCTCGGAGTGACAGGTGGCGCACTTGCCTTTGCCGTCAAACAACATCTTGCCGCGCGCGCTGTCGCCTGCCGTCACCGTGACGCTATCGCCCGCCGCCGTGCCCCGCAGGTAGGCGACGATCATGCCCGCTTCGAGATCGGTGTAGTTGTTCGGCGGCATGGCCGTGCCGGCGATGCCCGAGATGATGATCTTGACCAGCTCTTCGTCGGTCGACGCGCGCTGGAAGCGGCCGCTCATGAGGGCCACGCCGCGCACCATGTCACCACGGGCGCCGTGGCAGGTGGCGCAGCTGCCCAGGTACAGGTGCGCGCCGTTTTCGATCTCCGAGCGAGTGTAGCTGTGCTGGGCGAAAACCGGGCCGCCGATAAACAACGCGGCCACGGTGGCGACGGCGGTGCGGACGACAGGCCATCGGACGTTCATTGATCTCCGCCTCTCACGGCTGCAGAGCTGGACGGGCCGAAGTCTAGCACCGTCACCGCTCACGGTCGATCCCGGAAAAGTGATAGCGTCGTCTCATGGCGAACGAAGATTTGCAGGCGGAAATCGAACGGCTGCGGGCCGAGAACGAGCAGTTGAAAGGCCAGCGCGGGCGGAGCGTCAGTCTGAAGGTGAGCGAGAAGGGCGGCGTGTCCGTGTACGGCCTCGGCCGGTTTCCCGTGACGCTCTACAAGGAGCAGTGGGCGAAGCTGCTGGCGATGAGCGAAGAGATCAAGGCGTTCATGAAGGAGCACGACGGGGAGCTGAAGACGAAGGGCGACTAGAGCCGGCAGTGAATCGTGGACATCACGGCGTCCTGCGGTTCGTACCCCACCCGCGGCGATGCGAAGCTCCGATCGGTCAGGGCCATCGCCCTCACCTCGTTCAGCTTGAACATCTTCCACCCGGTCACCTGTCCCGAGCGGCTGAAGCCCGACACCTGATAGCCCCGCAGCAGCTCGCCGCCGTCTTTGCCGACGCCGTGCACGTGCGGCTCGATATCGCGGGTTCCCCCATCGTAGTGGAACCGGATGACCTTCTTTTGCGCGATGGCCTGGCAGACGAGGACGTGCACCCCTCCAATATACAGACGGACCCGCCACCGGCGCACACGCGCGGGTAGAATCCACGCATGACGCTGACGACATGGAGGGCCGCCGCGACCATCGCTGTCTCCGCGCTCGCCCTGAGCCCGCTCGCCGCCAGGCAGCGTGGCGCCGCGCCGCCCCAGGGCGTGCGCGACGTGACGGTCACCGCGATTCCAGGCGTGATTGCGGCCGGCGCGACATGGGCCGTTGCCTGGCAGGGCACCGACAACGCCGACGGCATTGTCGGGACCGACGATGGCGGCCTGCTGTTTGCGCAGGAGCAGCCGAACCAGATCAGCAGGCTCGATCGGAATGACCGCGCGTCGGTATTTCTGCGCGACACGCACGGCACGGGAGCGTTGTCGGTGGACGCCGGTGGCCGCATTTTCGCGGTGGAACGCACGTGCACGGATCCGGGACGCGGCGCGGCGGCCGGCGCATGCAACGAGCCGACGGTGGTCGGCATCCTCGCGCCGGAGAGGAAGACGCTGGCCGACAACTTCGAGGGCAAGCCGCTCGGGCGCCTGAACGACCTGGTCGTAGACAGGAAGGGCGGCGCGTACTTCACCGTCGGCGGCGCCTTCTACGCCAGCGCCACGGGTCGAGTGACGAGCCTCGGCGACAACATCCGCGCCAACGGCATCATCCTCAGCCGGGACGATCGGGTTCTGTTCGTCACCAACGGCAACACTGTCCTGGCGTTCGACGTCCAGCCCGACGGCTCCGCCGTCAACAGGCGCGACTTCGCGAAGCTCGAGGCGGGCGGCGCGGGCGACGGCCTGGCGATCGACGCGGCTGGGCGCCTCTACGTGACGTCGGCTCCCGGCGTTCAGGTGTTCGACGAGGGCGGCAGTTACCTCGGACTCATCCCGACGCCCCGCAGCGTGATCAGCGTCGCGTTTTCGGGAGCGGACAAGAAGACGCTCTACGTCGTCGGCAGCGGTGCGCTGGGGCCGGACGGCAGGGAATTCGTCACGGCGGAAGGTGTCAGGAACAACGCGAAAACGATCTACAGGATTTCGATGCTGGCGCAGGGCTTCAAGGGCCGCGCGAAGTAGCGGCGGCTACTGTCCGCCATGACCTTGTCTCGCCGCGAGTTGACCATCGTCGAGCGACGCAGAAACGGCTAGCCGTCTCCGCGCCGCCCGTTGCATTTCCTCCCTGACCCGCCTGCCGTGCCCGCCCGGCCAGCCCTGCCGCCCTAGTAGTTGACCCGCACGCGATACTTGAGCACCGCGGTTCCATCCGCAGCGACTGGTACCGCGAACTGCGCGGCCCACGCGTCGGTCTTCGTCCACTGGTGCGACGACTGCAGCATCCGCCACGTGCCGCCGATCGGTTCGTTCACCTCGACCGACACCGGCGCCGTCTTGTGGTTGCGGACGGTGATTTCGTACTCGACGTCGTACACGCCGCTCGCGATCTTCTGAAAGTCCGTCTGCTTGCGCTCGCAGACGACGTCGAAGGCGTTGCCGATCTTGAGGTTGAGGGCCTCGTCTTTCGGCGTGTGGTCGATGCGATCCTCGCCGACGAACTGGACGCCGCCCTTGGAGTCCGACTGATACACGCGAACGGTGCCGGCGGGCATCGGCATGCCGAGGCCAGACTTCTCATCGTTCTTGAACTGATTGTAGACCTGCACGACGTCCTTGATCGGCGCGCCGGGATGCTGCGCGTTGCGGTAGTAAAAGGCCTGGCCGTCCACGACGTAGCGCTTCTGGACCGGGAAGGCCGTCGCGCCGAGCATGCTGACCTGCTTGGTCTCGCTGTTGTTGACCGTGGTCTTCCGGCCAAGGGTGTACAGGTGGTAGTCGGAGAATGCTTCCTGCGCCATGGGCGCGGCCGCCTTCGCCGCATCCATCCGCATCGACTCTGCGGCCATGCGGCCGATCGCCTGACGCACGCGGTTCAGGTCGCCGGCGACGAGCTGCAACGACGCGTTCTTGAAGGACGTGCCGCTCCCGTTGACGACGGTCACCCAGCCGTCGAGGTCGGCCGCCTTGTCGTCGCGCGCCACCGTCAGCACGTAGTCCGCGTTCCACGACAGCTTGCCGGCGAGATACGACGCCTCGACGCGATGGCGGGTGCCGCCTGTGTTGTTGAGCGTCCAGATCAGCGTGGGACGCGAGTAGAGGTTGCCCGGCAGTTCGGGAAACCTGATGTGATCGGCGCCCATGCCCGTGACGATCTCGCCGCCGATCTGCCAGACGGGCGCGTTGTTGTAGCTCAGCAGCCGCGCGGTGACGTCCTCCTCGCGCGTCTCGTTGTCGGTGCGGCGCGTGCGCACGAGCGTGACATCGCGGCCGACGTACTTGCGCAGCAGCTTGTCCGGCTCGAGCAGATCGTACTCGTAGTTCTGCTCGAGCACGCTCACGCGCGCCGGCTCGCTCAGCGACCGGAAATGCACGGTCGCCGGGTTGACGGTCGCGGCGATGTCCATGAAGTGCAGGTCGGACGTCCCTCGCCCGATCTGCAGATTGCGGACGTCGCGAACCAGCGCGATATCGGAGTTGTAGACGGTGACGGCCAGTTCGATCTGATCGTCGAGCGTCGTGGTGGCCGCGGCATCCTGTGCCTGCGCGGCGGGTCGCGGGGCGCCGGCCGCGGCGGGTGACGCGGTGCGCTGGCTTGGCCCGGGGATGAACGTCCCGACCGCGAGCACGAATGGCGCAACCCAGAACCTGGCGAGGGTGGTCGTTGGTGACATGGAACGGCTCCTTTCCCTTTGAACGGAGCCGCCGGGATTTCTTGCAGCCAGGGTGGTGCACCCGTAGCGTCCGCCTTCAGGCGGACGTTCGCCGGCCGGCTGAAGCCGGCCGCTACGGCAGCGTTAGCGAGCTGACCAGGTGACGCCGGCGTCGGTCGTGACGAACGTCCGGCCGGCGGCCGTCGAAACGGTGGCCACGTGTCCGCCCGCGTCAACCGTGCGGACATCCGACAGATCTGTGATCTCGGGAAACGCCAGACGGCGCCACGTCTGGCCGTCCGTGGTGAGCAGCACGACGCCGTTCCGGCCGACCAGCCAGCACACGGTTGTCGCGGGTGCGACGCCCGCGGTCAACTCCGCGGCGACGCCGATGGGAACCGTTTCCCACGTCGATCCGCCGTTTGCGGAGTGCTGCACGGCCGCCCCCAGAATCCGCCAGCGGACCGCGGGGTCCGGCGAGACGATCTCCGGCGCCGCCACGGCGGCGGCGCGGAG
>Ga0157376_10001943_pt1 | contig 13809 bp, 19 predicted proteins | sample M45metaG_FD_121801 | JGI IMG/M metagenome (GOLD analysis project Ga0157376, IMG submission 121801) | Miscanthus rhizosphere microbial communities from Kellogg Biological Station, Michigan, USA - M4-5 metaG | ecosystem: Host-associated > Plants > Roots > Rhizosphere > Soil | place: USA: Michigan... | reverse complement strand
CTCAGCCATGGGCCGCAGCTGACCTCCACGTACTTTTACAATGAGGCTTTTCACCGTACGGACAACGAGACCATCTTCACGTGGCTGACGACGTTCCGCAACAGGAGCACCCTGGCGGCCGTGGGGATGAATGACTATGTCCAACTGCTGGCGCCCTTTGACCCTACTAATACCGGGATCGGTTATCTCGCGACGGGCACGCGTCATCACTGGAATACCGCCGGCATCGACTATGTCAGCAAGCCGCAGGCCCTGTTTACGTGGGATGCCTCCCTGCGATGGGGTGGCTACTATGCGGATGGGAACAAATTCTCGTTTGTCGGCGATGTTGGCTATCGCATCCAGCCGTTTGTCAATTTCACCATGGCCGCGACATACACCGATCTGACTCTGCCTCTCCCCTGGGGTCACACCCATTTCTGGCTGGTCGGCCCGAAGCTCGACATTACTATGACCAACACGCTGTTCCTGACTGCGTATGTGCAGTTTAACCAGCAGACGCGCAATATGAACCTCAATACCCGCCTGCAGTGGCGGTACAAGCCCGCGTCGGATCTGTTTCTCGTTTATACGGATAATTACCTTACGACGCCATTCAGCGTGCGGAACCGGGCCGTGGTGTTGAAATTCAATTATTGGTGGAATTTGTAGGGGGTCTGCGGCCCTGGTATTGGTGGTCGCCGCCGCTGCTTGCGCGTGCTCCAATCCTTTTCTCCCGAAATCCTAGGCAATCCGGCCATAAATCCCTATTTTTGCGCCTCATTGCCGGAATCGACGATCACCGGGATCGGGAAGTAGCGCAGGCCGGTAGCGCACCTGGTTTGGGACCAGGGGGTCGCAGGTTCGAATCCTGTCTTCCCGACTACATTTTGAAACCCGCTCTGGTAGCGGGTTTCGTTTTTGTGGGTATTCGTATAGATTTCTAAAATATTCATTTCCAGTGTCTAATTGGTTCACATCCTGTCAAGATAATTCCGTATGTGTGACAAATTGCTACTAGACAAAATGTTTTCTTTTCTCGGTCATAAGTAGTAAGTTTTTCTTGTCAACGTGCCTCCTAACATAAACGATGATGTTAACTAGATTGCCGTATTCATCCATCGTGTTCTCTCTTCCACTAATTTTAATCCATTCTTGATAACTGCCCTGTAGTTCGTCAGTTGTTATGCAGGTTTGTCTAATTTCTGTCAGGTCAAAGACTTCTTTTCCATTACTGGAAGCCAGTCTCTGTAATTCAACTCTTGACCTGAATAGAAAACTTAGCATCTTCTCCAAGTTGCTCTCATTGTCGATACAAGCCGATTCGACACCTATATAGCCATTTTCGTCTTCAACTAAATATTCTTCAAAAAGTTTGTCTGCATTTAACAAAGCATCGGTATCAATCAGGTCGGTTGCAATGAAAGTTAGGTCAATAAAAAGATCACCCAAGTCGTCCAACAGGATAAGCTCAACCGTTTCTTGTTGGCAGCTATCAGGGATTTCTTTCCCTTTAATATTGTGTTTGATGGTCCATTGCCTACCAAGAAATATTCCAAGATGCGAAACAACATTATCCAATTCTTCCCCACTTTCAATTTTTTTTCTCAGATCCTGAATCAATGGCTTGGTTCGCCTGTTAAAGTCAATGAGATATTTTGGTTGTCCTTGTTGATAAACAACCCATTCTTCAATTGAGAGTTCGTAAAAGGGAATTGCCCGGAATATCTCGCCCGAATTTTCAAATAAATAGGATTCTGTTTGTCGTTTTACAGTTTCCATAGCATTTAGCTGAATCAATTGATGGATGACTGATCCGGGGAAGGGATGTTTTTTTAATATGCCTGGATTAATACTTCTGCAGGTATATGCAGCACCTCATTAAGTTTGCGGATCATAGCAAGGCTGAGCTTTCTTTTACCAGATAAGATTTCTGATTTGCGGGAGCGGGCACCCAAAATTTCCGAAAGCTCTACTTCTGACATGCCCATTTGTTCAATTCGAAATCTGATGGCTTCGAGTGGCGACGGTTTAGACACAGGATAGTTCTCAAGCTCATACTCTTTAACGAGGATAGACAAAACTTCTAATTCGTCGGATTCTTTTGATTCCGGTTTAAGATTTTTTTGCATCAGTTCATACACACGTTCCAACGCGTCTTCGTGCTGAATCTTATTTTTTATTGGTTTTAACATAGCTTACTTTTTTTGCATCGATTTTATCATATTGTTTGTGCGTGCCGAACCAAACTATAAAGACGATTTTCAACCGATATTTAATATCCACAATCAATCGGTAGCTATTTCCATGGATGTTGAAGATTACTCGTTTATCCGTTATTACAGAAGCATTGCGATACTGCTGTTTTAATTCATTGGGATTATTCCACTGTGCAGCTTCTGCCTCCTCAAACCAAGCGAACAAGGCTTGTGCTGCTTCAGGAAAGGCTGCACATGATGTTCTTAATGTTTTAACCGCAATAACCCTCATCTGCAAATATACACATTTGTTACCAAATCGGTAACATTCTTGATTAGGAGATTTTTAGCATTTTGGTTGAATGACGTCTTTTGTTTATGTTGTAATAAATTATTGTTTATCAAAAAGTTAAAATGGCAAGGGTCTTAAGATCATGCAGAAACCGGTTCGAGAATTGGCCTGCCAGGGCGACTATAATTCAAAACCCGCCACCATGGCGGGTTTTATTTTTTTTATTTCGCGTCGAAATGTAGCCTTCGGCCCCATTCAACAAATGGAACTTTCCATAATACCCCCCTAACAATGTCGCGTTTCCACCCCTGCAAGGAAAGCATCGCCGCTTAGTTTTGTTCGCATAAAACAATTCTATGCGTAAGTTAATGTTACAAATGCAGGTCTCGCTGGATCTCTTTATTTCCGGCACGGAATCAGGTATGAACTGGATGATCTGGCCGTATACCGGTCCATGGACCTGGGATGAAGAACTAAAAAAATATTTTACCGAAGTAACTGCTTCGAACGATACAATCCTACTGGGCTGGGAAATGGCCGACGGCGGCTATATCGACCATTGGACCGAAATCGCCAATCAAAAAAACAACAGCCAAAGCGTCTTTGCGACTAATGTCGTTGCAGCCCATAAACACGTCTTTAGCCGGAAAAAACGCCAGTCCCGCTGGGATAATACAACCACAACGACGGAAGATCTGGCCACGGAAGTTCTACGACTAAAAAACCTCCCCGGCCAAAACATCATTGCCTACGGAGGTGCCACCTTCGCCAATGCCCTGGTCAGGACCGGTCTAATCGACGAATATCATTTTATCATCAACCCCACGATTCTCGGAAAAGGCATTTCCATTTTCACAAAAATGGACGACATCCTTCACCTTACGCCCGCCTCTGTCAAGGTCTATCCTTGTGGTATAACGGTCATGGTCTACCAGCAAAAATAATGAGGGCCCTAGCATTTATTTAACATCTTCCCTCCGGTGACAGGAAATAGAAAAAGCGAATGAAAATATTCATTTTCAATTCGCTAGATTCGCTAATCGCCTCGGATCATCGACAAAGCGGTACGAGAATCCTCCTGCCAAGGCGACTTAATAATTAGCGAGTTATAAAATGACTCGCTTTTTTGTTTTTTAAAAGTATCTTGACCCTTCGATCTGATAAATTGATGACAGATACTCCACAGCATATTAAAGAACTTCAGTTAAAGATCTGGCTTTCCAAATCTGCAGGGGAAAGGCTAAGGCTGACATTGGAAGGTAACGGCCAGTTACTTCATTTTTGGTCGGCTGCTCATGTGGTTGATGGAAATTTGAATAAGCAGAAATCCAAAGGTAAATAGTAATCAAGGGAACACAAGCGTTACGCACCTGGTTTGGGACCAGTGGGAGTGTAAGGGGGCCGAACCCAATTACGATCCTTTCACATAATGAAGCACCACCGCGCCCGAATCGAAGGTCTTTGACTCAACCAGTTTTAGTTTTAGCTTTAGTTTCTCCGGCAGGCCGGTACCTTCCATCAACCGTCTTCCTTCCCCGACAATGACCGGCAAAATGAAGAAATAAAACTCATCCACCAGGCCAAGGGTGATCAGTTGCTCGGCCAGATCCACGCCGCCGACTGAGATTTTCTTGCCCTTTTCCTTTTTCAGCCGGAGGAGCTCGTCCCCGGGATTCCCGCGGACGGGTCTTTTGCTACGTCGGGCCAATAGGGAACCATCAATTCGTAGGTTTTACGTCCGAAGATCGTCAGATCTATGTCCCGCATGATGTCCATATAGTATTCCGCCGCCTCGTCCGTGATCCCTTCGGGGCCGAGAATGGCGTGGTCGCAGCAGCCGTCGATCGAAAGATTGATGGAATAGATCAGATTTCTCATTTGCCCGATTTTTATTCAACAGATCATCAACAACCTGTTCTGTCCGGAACTTTCGGTTGGTGCGCGATGAAGACAGGGAGGGACCTGACTTTCAGGATGATCAACCGCCAATCTCCACAGGTGCCCAACCCCTAAGCTTATTGGACGTGCATTCGGCGTGGCCTGATAATGCAGATCAAAGAAATGTTCAATTAAGAATGGTTCAAAACCTTCATCTATCCCTTGGTATAGTTTTTTGAGTTCGTCACGTATTTCTGGAATAAGTACTTTCTTTATTCCTTGTGAATTTGGTAATATTTCACTGGACTCGCCGTAGTACGTGCACAGAAAGGTATCGGTTGGGATTGGCGAGCGATCGACATGAAAAGAATAAACATCAGTTGGGAGGAACGGGTAGGTGTCATCCCGATCATAGCATTTGATCACATTCAGGGTTGGCGCTGCGCCATGAGTCTTCAACGCATTCAAGTCATTTAAGAGAATCTCCCGGGCAAGCTGCCCCTGTTCACTCAACTGAAGTTCACAAAGTTCCTCCTGTTCAATTGTGGTTATATTTCCACTTAGCGCTATTTTTTCGACGATCTCGGAAAAATCACCTTTTAGATCACGGGTCCAGCAAATAGCATTGATAGCTCCGCTAAATGGCGTAGAAACAAGGTCTTGAAAACTCGTGACACAGTGAATTTGATTCTCCGGATGTGGTAAATCTATCATAATAGCTAATACAAATATAAGATTTGTCCGGGGTTAGCCCTCTTCGCACGCGTCTATACGTCGCTGCAAAAAATTACGTTCCATAGGACTACGCGCCAATGCAAGCGCCGAAGCAAAATGCGCTCTCGCAACCGGGTGATTTCCCCGACGGAACTCAAGCTCACCAAGCGTAGCCGGGTAGAACGGGTAAGAAGAAAGGCGATCAAGATCATGAATGTTGCGGATGTCCGACAATCCCCGTTCCGGGCCATCAAGCTGCGCGATGGCAATGGCACGGTTAAGTGCGACCACCGGCGAAGGATGGATAGCCATAAGCATATCATAAAGCGATACGATCTGTTTCCAATCGGTATCCTCGCTTCTGGCTGCACTGGTATGCATTGCAGCAATGGCTGCCTCGATGTGATATTCAGTAAGGTCCGTGCCGGAGGCAGAAAGGTCAAGAAGCGCTTGTCCTTCTGCTATGAGGTTCTGATCCCATAACGACCGATCCTGCTCAAAGAATTGGACAAGATTACCCAAACCATCCAGGCGAGTTGGCAGACGGGCCGCGTTGAGATGCATCAACGCAGCAAGCGCATAGACCTGGGGGGTTGCTAAAGCGGGTTGTTCAATGATCAAATTCATAAGCCGCATGGCTTCCTGGCAAAGCTCCATGCGCACTGCCGCCTCGGGTGAGGAGCCGTGATACCCTTCGTTGAAAAGCAAATAGAGTGCTTGCAAGACGGAGGAAAGCCTGGAAGGGAAGGCCGCATCGGCAAGGTTAAAAAGCCTCGTGGACCCCGCCAATATTTTCTTTGCCCGGGTGATGCGTTTTTCGATAGCGGCATGACCACTCACAAAGGCCTGTGCGATCTCCTTTACGCTGAATCCGCATAATATATGTAGGATAAGCGCAATTTGAGCCTCTTCAGAGATGCGGGGATGGCAGCAGGAAAACATCATACGTAGCTGGGAGTCTTTCACTGCGGACGCACTAAAGGCCTCGTCTACTGTCGGAACCAGCGTCCATTCCGATTCAAGAAACCGCGTTAGTTCTGGCTCAGACACTCTTGCTGTGCGCTCCCGGCGCAAAATATCCACGGCACGGTTCCTGGCCGTGGCCATCAGCCATGCGGAAGGATTTTTGGGCAGACCGCGTAACTTCCAGGTCTCCATAGCACGGCAGAAGGCGTCCTGAGTGACGTCTTCTGCCAATGCGAAGTTGCTGACTCCAAAGAGCCGGGTAAGCGTGGCAACAATTCTTCCGAATTCGTGCCGAAAAAAATGTTCCTCAATATCCATCGCTTGATTCTATCTGTCCGATCGGACGGACCTCTACCGAACCGCCATCCTCGAAAATTGGGCATTCCAGGGAAAATTCGACAGCCTGGTCGATATCCCTTGCCAAAATGATACTATAGCCGCCGACTACGTCTTTAGCTTCCGCAAAGGGGCCGTCGATGACCTGCTTTTTGGGGCCTTTGACCACCTTGCCATTGGGTTGCAATGGCTCGCCGAGTGATTTCAAATGGCCTTTGTCACTGAGATCCTTAAGCCAGGTCATCCATTTGGCCGTTTTTTTCTGCATCTCCTCAGGAGACGCAGGTAGTTCGTAACCCCGATACAAGTATACAAATTCAGTCATAGTCCTTTTCTTTATGTCGATCGTGATATAATTTAAGCTTTTGCCGGCGAATCTAATCATCCAGTGCTCCCATGGTCAGATTGAGGGTCGTTCCCATCATCCCGCCTGCTTTATCGGAAGCCATAAAGGCCGCTACATCAGCCACCTCCGCGAGTGTCAGGAAGCGTCGTGGGTGATTCATGGCTGCAAGATAACCTGTAAACTGTTCCCAGGTGACGCCCGCTGTCCTGGCCCTGCTTTCAAATATTTCCCTTATTGTCTCCGTTTCCGGCATGCCGTGCGGCTGCAGACCGAGAACACGGATGCCCTGAGGTGCGAGTTCTTTCGACAGGTATCGGGTAAGCGCCTCCTTCGCGGCCTGTGACGCACCATAGCCCCCGTTCGGCGTGCCGATTCTTGCGGGAGGTGCAGTAACAGTCATGATCACTCCGGATTTATTCGGGAGCATACGTCTTGCTGCTAAACGCGCGGTCAGAAAGTAGGATGTGGTGTAGCTTGTGATCGGCATGGAGAATTGTTTAAGATCCATATCGACCAGTGATGGCCCCAGATATTTGGTCGGCGAGTTCCCCACCGCATTGAACGAAATATCGATGCGGCCGGTCCTGGCGACTACCGACTGCAGATGCCTGTCTATGGCCTGCTCATCGAGAGCATCAACCTCCGCTGCTTCGGCAGTGCCGCCGGCAGACGCGATGTCCCTGGCAACTGCTTCCACCGGCGCCAAGCGGTGCCCGGTGAGAAAAAGCCTGGCGCCTTCGCGAGCGAAAGCGCGTGCGACAGCACCGCCGATGGCGCCACCTGCCCCATAGATCACTGCCACCTTGTCTTTCAAATCATTCATAAATTGTCCGTTTAAAGTTGAGAATTAGCACGTGAAATATTCACGCTTCGCAACTAAGACGTTTGGAGTCACGTTTCCGGACAATTTATTTCCTGGTTACGTTGTCAGCACCTCTGCCAGTTGGTTCAACATCTGGGCCATACCTTGGCTGAAGCCCATTTCGATCATCCTTTCCATGCGGGCAAGGGACTCATTATAAATGACAATAGTCACTTTTGTCGTTCCGTTTTGCTCACTGAAATTCAGGTCCCATTCCGAACCGGGCATTTCAAGGTTCTCATCTTTGTCGGCAAAATTGGCCGACATCTTGAAGTTGGTTTTGGGGCTTATGGAAGTGTACTTATGGACTTGCCAGCGCTCTTGACCCTCAGGGGTCACCATCGCATAAAATCGTCTGCCCCCGACCCTGAAGTCCATAAATTTTGTTTTCGAGAGATAGGGTTTCGGCGCCCACCACTGATCAAGGATCTCCTGCCGGGTAAAAGCATCCCATACCGGCGAAAGGCCGGCAGCAAACTCTCTTTCAATGGAAACGGTTTTTGCGGCTTTGTCAACAGTGAAATCAAATAGCAAGTTGTTGTTCATTTTTCTGGCATTTCATTATTTAAGAATGCGAAACTATTCGGTTGCAATATAAATGCAACTAAGTGGTTTCGCAAATTTTTTTATAATTTCAAGAATGAGAAAGTTAATCTTCGGGATCAACGTCAGCCTGGACGGTTGTTGCGACCACAGCCTCGCCCGGTTTCAACGGCTGACCCGAAGAAAAATGCCCGCATCGAGATCCCTTCCCGCGGATCCCGGCGCGAGATTCAGATAATCCCCCGGCACCCCCATTGCCGTTATCTCACTCAACAGCACCCGCCCCGTCTTCCGAATATCCAATTCCCGCGGCCTGTTTTGCCGGTCGACCTGTAGGCTATCTCCATTAAACCCCAGATAATGGGCATTACCCGAAATAAGTGAATGACGGAAGGTATAGGTAGGATGGACCCCCTTATAGCCCACAAAGAAGTAGTTCCCATTTGTGACGATATTATCCGAGAAGGTGAAGGGCAGGTCCGCCGATGCTCCATATCCAAACCAGAAAGCCCCCTCATAGGCTCCGTAAATAATGGAATGCGTCAACGAAAAATGATCGATGCCCAGGAACACCAGGACCGCATTTTTGCAACCATAGAAAATAGAATGATCGATATGGATCTCCGGCCCCTGTGCAAAGACGGCGCCCTGGATGGGGGACATATTCCGGTCGCCGATAAAATAACATTGGGAAATATCAAGACCCGAAAGGTCCGGCCGGTGTCGCTCGATCGGATAATAATAATCGACGGAAGGATTGGAGTTGCCGGTAAATTTCAACCCCCTGAGCTGAACATGGCTTCTTTCGACCTGGATGCCGATGCAATGGTCGAATTTCCCATAATCTTTATTATTGGCCGAAACCGATTGGATCACCGGCATCTTTTCCGGCCGCCAGCCGCTATCATCCGGCATTACCAGCGCCTCGATAATGTAAGGCGCTGTCCCACCCCCGGGAATGCTGTCTATCAGAACCTGCTTATCCAATACATATAATCCCGGAGCGAGCTCAATTTTTACAGGCTCCGAGCCCCGGAACTGGTTGGCAAGGGCCACTGCTTCTTCCAGCGAGGCCAACGGCAATTCCCTGGATCCCGGTGCATTGGCTTTTCCCCTGAGCGGGTCGACAAAAAGAGATTGTGCGGACACAAAGAATGAGCAGGCGGTCATCCATATGAACAAAACGATCCTGGTTAGCAGCGTGATGCGGTAGTACATTGGCAGTTATTTAATAGGCCAAACCTACCCTGCGACCGCCGCTCCGCATGATCATCTCCATTCAATCCTGTTCATCTTTGTTCATCCACTTCCATGCCAGGCCAGAAAAAAATTTTCGAAAAAAAATTGCGTAGCCAAATAACTACACTTATATTTGTAGCCAAATAGCTACACAATGAACCTACGACGCGACGTATTCCAAGCCATCGCCGACCCCACCCGCCGGGCCATCCTCCTGCTGGTCGCCTCGCACGCCATGACCGCCGGCGCCATCGCCGCCAATTTCGACACCGCAAGACCTACCGTGTCGAAACACCTGGCCATCCTTATCGAATGCGAACTACTCGAACAAAGACAAACAGGCAGGGAAATTTACTATCATTTCAATCCAAACAAAATGAAAGAAGTAGCCGAATTCATCGAACCATTCCGCAAAATGTGGGACGACCGGTTCAACAAACTGGAAAACATCATGAAGAACTATAAACCAAAAAAATAGTAAACCATGGAACAAAAAACAAAGATCAACATCGAAGACGGCAAACAGGAAATGCACATCACCAGGGAATTCGATCTACCCCTGGACCTGCTCTTCACAGCTTATGTCGAACCCGACATCATCGAACAGTGGATGACCTCCAAGGTCGTCAAACTCGAAAACAAAAAACACGGCAGCTATCAACTGCAAAAAAAGGATGACCAGGGCAACCTGTTATTTGCTGCCAACGGAGTGATCCATGAATTCATCCCCAACAAAAAGATCACCCGCACCTTCGAAATGGAGAACACCCCCTTCGGCGTGCAGCTCGAGGTCTACGAATTCGAATCGCTCACCGCTGACAGCAGCAGGCTCACCATGCATGTCATCTATGAATCGGTCGCGCAGCGGGACGAAGTGGTGAAGATCGGGATGATCAAGGGCATGAGCATGGCGCATGACCGCATCCAAAAAGCTTTAAACCAATTAAAATAATACCGTCATGAGAAACAAGATCATCTATTGGGTCTTCACCCTCTGGGCCTGCCTGGGAATGATATCCACAGCCCTCGTGCAGATCCTCAAACAACAAGCGACAAAAGCAACCTTTATGTCCCATCTGGGCTATCCCGAATATTTTTTTCAGATGCTGGGCGTATGGAAGATCCTGGGAGTGATCGCACTGCTGGCACCCGGCTTTCCCCTGCTGAAAGAATGGGCGTATGCCGGCTTCTTCTTCCTCATGTCGGGAGCGGTCATTTCGCACCTGGCCGTAGGCGATCCGTTCAAGGATATCTTACCCTCCCTGCTCACCCTCACCCTGATCTTCGTATCTTGGTATTTCAGGCCCGCGACCAGAAAGCCCGTCCTGGTTAATCAATAAATCGATCGAAATGAATCCTAAAGTCGATGCATTTATAGACAGAGCCCAGACCTGGCAGAAGGAATTCGAGAAACTGAGAGCCATCATTCTCGACTGCGGGCTGACCGAGGAATTCAAATGGGGCCAACCCTGCTACGCGTACCAGGACAAGAACATCGTCCTGATCCATGGATTCAAGGAATACTGCGCCATGCTGTTCTTCAAAGGCGCGCTGATGAGCGATGCCGACGGTATCCTGATCCAGCAGACCGAGAATGTCCAGTCCGCGCGGCAGGTGCGGTTCACCAACGTAAAGGAGATCACAAAGCTTGAAAGAGTCCTGAAAGCCTATGTCTATCAGGCGATCGAGGTGGAGAAAGCCGGGCTCAAGGTAAAATTGAAAAAGACAAAGGACTACGCCGTCCCGGAAGAATTCCAAAAGAAGCTGGACAAGACTCCTAAGCTGAAAAAAGCCTTCGAGGCGCTGACGCCCGGCCGGCAACGGGCCTATCTCTTTTATTTCTCGGCTCCCAAGCTATCCAAAACCCGGGAATCGCGAGTCGACAAGTCGGTGAAGCAGATCCTCGCCGGAAAGGGGCTGGATGATGACTAAGCCTTATTCTCCTTCGGTTCACAAACCAACCCGAACAGGCACCGGTCTTTGATCATCGTCGCTACCTCCACCGGCACATACTGCTCCCAACCCTCTTCGCTATTTTTGATCATCTGCAGCACCCGATCCGTCTGCACCTGCAGGTTGCTCTCCTGGTAATGCCGGATATCCTCGATCTTATTATTGGCGATGAGGTAGCGGTACAGATCCACCAGGTGGGCCGGAGGATTGAAACGCAGACAGTTGTAAATGACGCCGCCGCGTAGGGTAGGATAGACGAACAGCTTGACATTCCGGCTGAAGAGCGTGGCAAAGGACTCCAGGATACCACCCGGCAGATCCTTATAATGCTCCTCCGAGAAGATATATTCCAGGTTCGGATACCCCAGCACTACCCCCATTTTCAACTTGGTGATCTTCGACAGATAGGCCACCAGCTTATAATATTCGTGAAAATCCGAGATCAACACCGTTTGCCCCAGCGAACAAAGGATGTCTACCCGGTCTAAAAAGTCCTTCTCGTCGATCTCCGCTGTTGGATCCGCGTCCCGCTCCTTCAAGGCCTGTAGCGTGAGTTCCGTGATCACGACCACATTTTCCTTATCCACATCGGGTTCCTGCAGGAATTGCCGGACCCCGTTGGTCAGCATATCCATATGCACGTTGATCACCGGCCGAAACCGCCCGCGGAGCATCGCCACATGTTTCTTATGAAGCACCTCCGAAGGCTGCATATTCTTGCCGTCAGGCCCGAATAACGCGGCATCCGAAAACCCGTACTTTACCAGGTGCAGGGACATCAGCCGGTTGTCCACCTTCTCGAAGTCCGGACCTTCAAAGCGGATCATATCTATCTGGATCGCATCCTTCGACAGAGAGTCCATCAGCGAAAGCAAAAAGACATTCGGGTGGGTATGATAATAGAAGCAGGCGTAGAGCAGGTTCACTCCCAGCACACCCACGGCGGCCTGCTGCAACACATTGTCATTGTCCAGCAGCTTCACGTGGATGACGACATCGTTGTGCGCGCCGCCCGGTGTCAGCTGGAATCTGACGCCCATCCAGCCATGTCCTTCGTTGGTCTTGTGGTAATTCAATGCCGTCATCGTATCGGCAAAGGAGAAAAAGGTCGTCCTGTCCCCCCGTTCTTCAGCCAGCCGCTCGATCAGCAGGCCGTACTCCTTGTCTTGCATCGCCAGCAGTCGCGCTTCGCTCACATACCTTCTGCCCTTCTGAACGCCGTAAATAGCGTCGGAAAAGGTCATATCATACGCCGACATGGTCTTTGCAATAGTGCCCGAAGAAGCTCCCGCTTTGAAAAAGTACGCAGCGACGTCCTGTCCGGCGCCTATTTCCGCGAAAGAGCCGTAGATCTGTGGGTCAAGGTTGATGGCAAGCGCTTTCTGTTTTGTTCCTAGATCCTTGTTGTGAATATCACTCATACAATTGAAAGGCTTGCCCTAAAGGTACATATTTTCTATTACCAAATGAGTATCATTCATTTCCCTACTTCCGGCGAAGCATCAGGAACGCTTGTGACAACACCGCATGATTGTCCGTGCCGGAGGACGTGACCTGAACTTCGAGGTCGATCGGTTTCGCAGGGATGGAGTCGATAACGTTGGCCGAAGTGTGAAAGGGCAAATTCTCAGAAGTACCAGTGGGAGCCAGGTCGCTGATCGTCACGGTCGATCCGCCGATGACCTTCGCATCGGTCTTGTCGTACAGCTGTAAGGTCATGGAGCCGGCGGTGCCGCCCGATTGGGAGTAGTTGAAGCCCGCGGCAAAAAGCACAAGAGAATCCAGTCCTACATAGGCGCTTCTGTCGAATTTGATGATCTCTCCACCCATCACCGGGGTGGTCGACTGGGTATTGGGGCCTACGAACAGAAAATTGATATAGGTCTGTTTGTCCAGGTTACTGTCCTTGTATTCGATGATCGTCGTATCCCGGTAGATCGTGGTCGTGACCTTTTTGGTACAACGGCTGAATGAAAAAATACATATGATTGCAGCGAGAGTGGAAAGGATAAAGCTGGGGAGGGCAATGGTTTTTTTCATAGAGTTATAACGCGAAATTTTGTTACTTAGCACGATATTTCCACTCCTTTTTTATAAAACATGCGCTCTATCCAGATCATCAATGGCCGGGTCATCACGCCCTTTCGCGTCCTGCCCAATGCGCATGTCCTCATCTCGGGAGGCAGGATCGTAGAGATCGTCCCGGTCGACGGCCCTCCGACCAGCGTCGCCGGCCTCGGTCCTGCGGCCGCAAACGCCGGCACCAACGCCCCCGAAAATTCCGACACTCTCGTCATCGACGCTGCCGGCCACTATGTCTCCCCGGGCTTTATCGACCTCCACGTGCATGGCGGCGGTGGGCACGACTTCATGGACGGGACCGTAGGGGCCTTTCTCGCCATCGCCCAACTCCACGCCCGGCACGGCACGACCACCATGACCCCCACGACCCTCAGCGCCGGCAAGGCTGAACTGGTCGCCACGCTCGAAACTTACGAAAAGG
>Ga0157376_10001942_pt1 | contig 13816 bp, 10 predicted proteins | sample M45metaG_FD_121801 | JGI IMG/M metagenome (GOLD analysis project Ga0157376, IMG submission 121801) | Miscanthus rhizosphere microbial communities from Kellogg Biological Station, Michigan, USA - M4-5 metaG | ecosystem: Host-associated > Plants > Roots > Rhizosphere > Soil | place: USA: Michigan... | reverse complement strand
CGGGATCTGCTTGTGACGGAAGGCGCGCAACAAGAGGCGGCCGGGATCATCGTTGCCAATGATCCCGACGGGCAAAACGTTTACTCCGAGATCTGCCAGGTTATTGGCGGCATTGGCGCCTCCCCCCGGAACGACGGTGCGATCGCGATGGCGGAGAATCAACACGGGCGCTTCGCGCGATACGCGCGAAATTTCTCCGAAGACGAACTCGTCAGCCACCATGTCGCCAAGCACGGTGATGGTAAGCCGTCGAAAGGACTCGACGATCTTGCGAAGGTGGTCGGCGAGTTGTGATGCCCGCGGCATGACAGTGGCGAGTGACTGGTGGCCAGAACTCAAGGCCGAGCATGAAATCCGCTCCAAGCACGGGACGGTGACCACCGGTTACTGACCACTGATTTTCTCATGCCCCGCTATTTACGCGCGTGAACTAGGCGCAACAGGGTATCTACAGCTTCAGCCGGCTCGACAATTTCCATGGTGACCTGCGCAATAGCAACGGGATCGAGAGAGCAAATGCGGGACCCCAGGTTTACGGCATCTTTTTCGGTGGTGATGAATCCGTCAGCTCGGTTCTGCGCCTTGCGGCGAAGCAAGTCTTCAACATCAGAATCGGAATACAAATGGTGATCGCGGTAGAACTTCTCGGCTACCGGCGCCACGCCCTTCGACCGAAGTTGTTGCACAAACGCCTGGGGTCGGGCGATGCCGCAAAAGACCAAGGGACGCGTAGGGATGCTCGAGATTTGCATGTCGCGGCGGATGCGCCAAACTGAGCTACCCGAGATGGGCAGCCTGGAAGCATCGAGATCGCCGCTTAACACGACCGCATTTGCTCTGCGCAAGGACTGGGGGAGCTCGCGTAAACGCCCCGTGGGAAGCAGATCGTCCTTCAGATCTTCTGGCGTTATCAATACTATGTCGAAATCGCGAGCAAGCGAGCGATGTTGAAAGCCGTCGTCAAGGATGTGGACCGTCGCACCCAGCCTCTTCTCGGCAAGGATCCCTGCCAGGTATCGATCTGAGCAAACGACAACCCGAACGGCTTTTCCGAGGAGTGCGCGCGCGAGCATGAGCGGCTCGTCTCCAGCCGCGTCGACACCCGCAGAGATCGTTCGGCCGTCAGACACGATTGTCGGCGTTTTGCTTGGCGACTTCCGCCCGTACCCGCGGGACAGGATCGCCGGCGAATAACCCGCCTCCGCGAGAAGACGCGCGATGTACCCCACAACGGGCGTCTTCCCGCTGCCGCCGACCCGCAGGTTCCCGACGCTGATGACGGGACGATCGAGTCTGCGGCGGCGATCCGGATGCTGCGCGTACCACTGACGGCGCCATGCGGCGGCGGCGCCGTAAAGCGTGCTGAGCACGTGTGCCACCGGCTTTAGTGCACCAGACGGAACGGCCGGACGTTGCTTCCGTCTGCGCCTGCTGGCGGCAGCAGATCGGTAATGACGGCGAGCGTCTTGTCCTTCGCGCCGCGATTTGCCTCGACGAGTGCGCGCGCCGCCGCGCCGAGACTCGCCCGATGGACCGGGTCGCGCACCAGGCCGAGAATTGCGTCGTCCAACTCGCGCTCTGAAGCCACTTGAATGGCCGCCGCGCTCGAGACAAACGTCTCGGCGATGTCGCGGAAGTTCTGCATGTGCGGACCGAAGACGATCGGCTTGCCGAAAATCGCCGGCTCGAGGATGTTGTGGCCGCCGTGGTCGACCAGGCTGCCGCCAACGAAAGCGACGGTCGCGAGCTGATAGAGCTGTGCGAGCTCCCCGATCGAATCGAGCACGATGACGTCGGCTCTCGGCTCGGCGTCGATCGGCAGCTCGGACCGGCGCGCCGTCACGAAGCCGGCGTCGCGCGCGAGGCGCTCGACCTCGCCGAAACGCTCGGGCTGGCGCGGAGCGAGAATCGCCACCGCGTGCGTTTGCGTCGCCTTGATCTTGGCGAACGCACGCAGCACCGCGGCTTCCTCGCCGCGCATCGTGCTGCCGGCGACGACAACCGTCCGGTGCGACGACATTCGGAAGAATCGCAGCACGCGCTCGCGCGGCTTGCCATGAACCGTCGGAGCCGGCATCTCGAGCGAATCGAACTTGAGGCTGCCGGTGACGACAACGCGCGACTTCGCGGCGCCGAGATCGATAACCCGCTGCGCCGATTCCTCGCTCTGCATGCAGAATCGATCGACGTCGGCGAGCACCCGGCGAAACAGTGGCCGGACGAGCTTGTAGCGCGGATACGAACGCGTCGAAATGCGGCCGTTGATCATCGCCGTCCTTATGCCTCGACGCCGGCATTCGTGCAGCAGGTTCGGCCAGATTTCGGTTTCCATCATGATGAACAGTCGAGGCTTCACCAGGTTGAGCGTGCGGCGCACGATGAACGTCCAGTCGAACGGAAAATAGAACACCCCGTCGACCAGATGCCGCAGGCTCGATCGCGCCACCTGCTGGCCGGCCATGGTCGTTGTCGAGAGGAACAGCTTCAGACGTGGATAGCGCGCTTTCAAATCAGCCGCGAGCGCGCGAGCGGTCAGCGCCTCGCCGACTGAAACCGCGTGAATCCAGATCGACGGCTCGGCGTCGACGTTGAATGATACTGGCAGGTATCCGAGACGCTCGCGAAGGTTGCCGATGTACTTCTTGTAGCGGATCGCCTGATACAGAAAGTACGGGGACACGGCGACAAAAAAGACGAGCGAAAGGGCGCTGTAAATGAAATACATGCGGTTGCCGGTTTGCCGGTAAGTGTACAACTGTTCGCATTGACCCTCTCTCGAACCGTTCACTAGAATGTCCTGTTTGCCTTGGAGGGCGAGACGATGGCTGTGAGGGTGGGAATCAACGGGTTTGGCCGCATCGGCCGCAACATCATGCGCGCGGCGCTCGGCGACAAGAACATCGATTTCGTCGCGGTGAACGATCTGACAAATGCCGCGACGCTTGCGCATCTGCTCAAGTACGACTCGGTGCTCGGAAACATCCACGCGACGGTGGAATCGAAAGGCGACGAGATCTCGGTCGACGGCGACCCGTTCAAAGTGCTGTCGCTCAAGGATCCGGCGCAGCTGCCGTGGAAAGACCTGGATGTCGACGTCGTGTTCGAATCGACCGGGCTCTTCACGAACCGCGACGCCGCCGCCAAGCACATCGACGCCGGCGCGAAGAAAGTCGTCATCACCGCACCCGCGAAGGGGCCGGACATCACCATCGTGCTCGGCGTGAACGAGGAGAAGTACAACCCGGCGAAGGATCAGGTCATCTCCAACGCCTCGTGCACGACGAACTGTCTCGCGCCGCTCGCCAAGGTCCTGCATCAGACCTTCGGCATCAAGAGCGGATGGATGACGACGATTCACTCCTATACCAACGATCAACAGCTGCTCGACCTGCCGCACAAGGACCTTCGGCGCGCACGCGCGGCCGCGCTCTCGATGATTCCGACGACAACCGGCGCCGCTGCGGCGGTCGGCGAAGTGCTGCCCGAGCTGAAGGGCAAGCTCGACGGCTTCGCGATGCGCGTGCCGACGCCGAACGTCTCTGTCGTCGACCTCGCGGCGATCCTGAACAGAAACACGACCGCTGAAGAAGTGAACGCCGCGCTCAAAGCCGCCGCCGACGGGCCACTCAAGGGCATCCTCGCGTACTCGACGGCGCCGCTCGTGTCGATCGACTTCAAAGGCAATCCGAACTCGTCGATCGTCGACGCGGAATACACCAAGGTGATGGACGGCAACTTCGTGAAAGTCCTCTCGTGGTACGACAACGAGTGGGGTTACTCGAACCGCTGCGTCGATCTGCTGCGGCTGCTCGTCAAGAAAGGTCTGTGAGCGACCGGATTCGGATCGGCCGTCCCGAAGACTTTTCGCGCTTTCCGGCGGTCGTCACGGAAGGCTCGCGCACGTACTTCCTCGTCAGGCAGGCGTCGGGGTTCGCGTTGCTCTCGAACGTCTGCCCGCATCAAGGCGGAGCCGTCTACGACAAGGGCACGTGCTTCGAGTGCCCGCTGCACGGCTGGCAGTTCGATCGGCTGTCGGGGCGCTGCCTCAACGCGCCCAGCCGCTCGCTCGCGATGATTCCCGTCGTCGAAGACGAGCACGGAGTGTTGTTCGCGGATCTTCCGCGTCCGGTGCACGTCGATCGCGTTGCTCACGGAGCGCGGCTGGCGAAGGCAGGCCTCACGATCGCGCTCCACGCGCACGCGTGTTTGGAGATCTCGTACGAAGGCTACACGCTACTGACTGATCCATGGCTCGACGGTCCGGCGTTCCTCGGTGCGTGGGTACCTTCGCCGGCGCCTGATGCGACCGGCGCAGACCTTCGTCCCGACGCCATCCTCATCACGCACGAGCACTCCGACCACTTTCATGAACCGACGCTGCGTCACTTCGATCGACGCACGCCTATCTTCGTTCCCGATTATCCGAACGAGCGCCTGCCGCGACGCCTCGCCGCACTTGGATTCACCGACGTTCACCGGCTGCGCTTCGGCGAGCGGACGCGGCTCCGCAAAGGATGGAGCCTCACCACGTTCGAGCCCGCGAGCTATTGGAACGATTCATTCGTCCTCGTGGACGTCGATGGCTGCCGCATCTTCGACATCAACGACGCCGGCGTCAACGCGCGCATCGCGAGAATGGCCGGTCCGGTCGACGTGCTGGCCGTGCAGTTTTCCGCGGGCGCATCCGGTTATCCGTGGACGTGGGCCCACCTTTCAGACGATGAGAAGGTGGAGATTTCGCGGAAAGCGTGCGAGGGCAAGCTGCAGTTGATTCGCGAGGCCACGAAAATCTACGGCGCGTCGGCAGTGTTGCCGTTCGCGTCCCACTTCGCGTTGTGGCATCCGTCGCATCTCCAGTACGCCTCGCTGATGAAGCGCAACACCCTCGCCGACGTGAAGGCGACGCTGGCGGACACCGACGTTGACGTCATCGACCTACTACCGGGCGACACGTGGGATGTGGGCAAGGGCGTCATCCGCCGCGGTTCGGCGGATCGAACCAATCTCGAGAACCTCACCAACCCCGCGACACTCCCGACCGTCGAGAGCCTCTCTCGCGACGAGCTCGCTGGGTACCTCTGCCGGTTGAACGAGGTGCCCGAGATCGCGTTTTGCGAGGACGTCGTCGTTCGCATGCAGGCGGAGTCGGCGTCGAATCCGGCGGCGTCGATCGACTTGTCGTTCGCGGTCGCCAACGGACGGCTCTCGATGCTCGACGGCGTCGCCGATGCACCGAACCTTCGCATCTGGCTGCCGTTAGCCATCGCCACCGCGATCGTGCGACAGGAGTTGTCGTGGGACGAGGCGTTCATCGGCTATTGGTGCCGCTTCGACCGCCGCCCGAACGTCTATCATTCGGGTTTCTGGCGGCTGTTCCAGGCGCCGTATTTCAAGCGTCCAATCGACGTGCGCGACTCCGCCCCATCGCCGATCGCGCCGACCTCGACGGTCGCCGACGTCCTCGAAGCGCACGGCGATCGCGCCGATCGCATTCTGCGGCGCTACGGGCTTTACTGTCTCGGCTGTCAGCACTCCACGGCCGAATCGCTCGAGATGGCGGCGCGTCAGCATGGCCTCGAACCCAAGCGGTGCGACCTACTGATCAAGGAACTGAATCAGGCATTCCATGGCGAAGCTGTCGATTAAAGATCTTCAACTGAAAGGTCAGCGCGTTTTCATCCGCGTGGACTTCAACGTGCCGCTGAAGAACGGCGTCATCGGGGACGACACGCGGATTCGGGCGTCGCTGTCGACCATCAAATACGCTCTGGACCAGGGCGCTGCGGTCGTGATCCTTGCGAGCCACCTCGGTCGTCCCAAGGGCAAGCCTGCGCCAGAGTTCAGCCTGCGGCCACTGGTCGATCGGCTGTCGCAGCTGCTTGGCCTGCACGTCGTATTCGCCGACGACTGTGTCGGAGACGCTGCCGCGAACGCCGTTCGCGAGGCGCAAACATCCGGTCGTGTGGTGCTGCTCGAGAACCTGCGGTTTCATCCGGAAGAAGAGAAGAACGACGCCGGATTTGCCAGGCAGCTCGCGTCGCTCGCCGATCTCTACGTCGACGACGCGTTTGGTGCGGCGCATCGGGCGCACGCTTCGGTCGAAGCGATCGCGCATTTGTTGCCGAAAGCGGCCGCGGGTCTCCTCATGGAACAGGAGCTACGCTATCTCGGTCACGCGCTCGAGTCGCCCGAGCGTCCGTTCGTCGCGATTCTCGGCGGAGCGAAGGTCTCCGACAAGATCGAGGTGATCGAGAACATGCTCGGCAAAGTCGATCGCCTGATCATCGGCGGCGCGATGGCGTACACGTTCTTCAAATCACGCGGCATCCCCGTCGGCAAGTCGCTCGTCGAAGACGACAAGCTCGACGCCGCTCGAAAAATAACGGCCGACGCCGCAGCAAAGAAGGTCACGCTCGCCCTGCCAATCGATCACGTTGTCGCCGACAAAGTGGACGCGAACGCGGCAACGCAATTGCTGAGAGTCGGCGACGCCGCAATCGGCGATCGAATGGGTCTCGACATCGGGCGCGAGACGATCAGCGCGTATGAACACCTTCTCGCCGACGCAAGAACGGTCGTGTGGAACGGGCCCATGGGCGTGTTCGAGATCGACAAGTTCGCCGTCGGCACGAACGCCATTGCCAAAGCTGTCGCCTCGGTGAAAGGCACCACGATCATCGGCGGCGGCGATTCGATTGCCGCAATCAAAAAAGCGGGCGAGGCGGACAGAATCACTCACATTTCGACCGGCGGCGGAGCGTCGCTCGAGTTCCTCGGTGGCCGCGTGCTTCCGGGGGTGGCGGCGCTCGGAGAGAAATAGGCAGGTGGGGCAGGGAGGGCGGGTGGGGCAGGTAGGGAAAGCTTGGTTCTACCTACCAGCCCTACCCGCTCTAGCTGCCCCACCTGCCCGTGAGATCACACTATGCGAACACCATTCATCGCGGGCAACTGGAAGATGTTCAAGACCGTCGCGGAGGCGTCCGCGTTCGTCTCCGACCTTCGTGGTGCGGTCAAGAACGCCAGGGGCGTGCAGATTGTCGTCGGACCGCCGTTCACCGCCATTCATGCGGCGGCCCAGGCGGCGCGCGGAAGCAACATCGAAGTGTCGGCTCAGGATCTGCACTGGGAGAAACAAGGCGCGTTCACTGGCGAAGTCTCCGCGGCGATGATCAAGGAGGCCGGCGCGACCTACGTCATCATCGGCCATTCCGAACGTCGGCAGCTCTTCGGCGAAACCGACGCGATCGTCAATCGGAAGGTGCTGTCCGCGCTCGCCCAGGGTTTGACGCCGATCATGTGCATCGGCGAGACCCTCGAACAGCGCGAACGCAACGAGACACTGGCTGTTCTCGATCGGCAGATCAAAGCCGGGCTCGACGGCGTCACGGCAGAGCAGGTCGCGTCGATGGTGATCGCGTACGAGCCCGTGTGGGCGATCGGCACCGGACGCAATGCAACCGCGGCGCAGGCCGGCGAGGCCCACATGCACATTCGCACGCGCCTCCGACAGTGGTTTGGCGCCGACGCCGCCGAAAAGTGCCGCGTCATCTACGGCGGCAGCGTCAAACCCGACAACATCCGCGAGCTCATCGCTGAACCGGACGTCGACGGCGCGCTGGTCGGCGGGGCGAGCCTCGAGGTGAAGAGCTTCGCGGAGATCGTCGCGCGCTCGGTTCCGGCTGCGATATAGTTAAAGGTTCAGAGTCAACAAATGATTGCTTACTACATCGTCACGTTTCTCTACGTCCTCGTGTGCCTGCTGCTGCTTCTCGTCATCCTCCTGCAGCAGGGCAAGGGCGGCGACATCGGCAGCGCGTTCGGCGGTGGCGGCAGTCAGACCGCGTTCGGCGCCCGCGGAGGTGCGACGCTTTTGACGAAGATGACGACCGCATGCGCGGTGCTCTTCATGCTTGGCGCGCTGATCCTCGCCATCCTCGGCCAACGCGGTCCGCGCTCGCTGGTCAGCGGTACGCCGGCTCCGCCGGTCACGACTCAACAGAAGACGCTGCCCGCCGCGCCGGGCGCTACGAAGCCCGCGACTGCACCGGGCTCGCCCGCGCCGATTCCGGCATCACCAGCACCGACGACCCCCGCGCCGGCTCAAGGCAAGTAGGGCGACTAGAACACGCAGAACGACGGCGACCCGCCAGGCTCCAGGATTTTTTCCGGACCTCTGGCCCGCGTCGCTGCGATCTGATCGCACGTCGCGATTTCGGAGACCACGATGATTCCTGGCGCGCATTTGTTCCGGGCTTCACCGGGCGTGTCGAAGTAGGTCGTGTGCGACTCGAGCGGCTCGACGCCGTGCTTTCGCAGATAGAACTTCCAATACCAGTCGACCAGCGGGTTGATGCCGCGGCTGATACACACGTCGCTACCGCCTGCGTGCTTCGATTCCTCGATTGCCAACTCGAACGCACCGCGGATGTTCTGCTCGAAATAGAACGACGAACGCCGGCGGTAGTCGCCAAGATAGTCGGCGTCGAACCGCACGAACGAGATCGGCAACAGCGCCACGAGCGTCCAGACACCGGCGCGCACCCACGCGCGCGATTCAGCTGAGACACGCTGCACGAAGTACGCGACGAGGATCGCGCCGAACGCCGCCATCACGATGACGCGCTGCACCGCACCGTGTTCGTCCACGATCGACGCCGCCAGGGGGGTTGCGAAGAACGCGACGAGCGCCAGCCACGCGAACCAGTCGACTTCATATTTCAGGACGAAGATCACCGAGGCAGGCAACAGGATCAGAAAAGGAGCGAGAAAGAACCCGGCTTGCCGCGTCGACTGGATGAGACTTCCCGCGCCCGAGAAGAAGAGCATCGATGGATTGAAGTAGCTGAAGTACACATCTGCTCTCGCGCCGAGGCTCGTCCAGCTTAGGAGCTCGCGCGCGCCCTGCAGCGCCGTGAAACGGCTCGCGTCATAGACCTTGTACATGTTGGCGACGTCGCCGACATAGCCGCGATGCGTGAAAAGAAACGCTGCGAAGGGCACCACGGCGATCGCGAACGCGACGAAAAACCCGCCGTACGCGCGCGGGCGACGGACGCCCGTCTTCAACAGCAGAATTGTCGTCAATGCGACATAGATAGGCATCAACAGAACGCTGGCTCCGTACGTGTAGACGCCGACTCCGAGACTGAGTCCAGCCAGAGCAAGCCAGCGCACACGATTGGGATCCTCGAAGAACCTCGCGAGACAGATCAGCCACAGGCCAACCGCGAGCAGCGGATAGTGATGATCGGTCGACAAGCGGCTGTCGATGAAGAATGCCGGCGACAGCGCCAGCAGCGCCGCGCCCAGCAGCGCGAAGCCGCGATGTCTGAAGACTCGTCGACAGAATGCGTAGATCAGAAAGACGGCAGCGAGCGAGGCCGTTGCGCTCGAGGCGCGAATCGCCATCTCTGTCGTGCCGAACAACCGCACGAACAGCGCGGTGAGGTAGACATGTGCCGGCATGTTCCAGTACACGCCGTTCATGTGCATGAAGAGCGGCAGGACGTTGCCGTCGACGTCGCGCCCGTGCCATCCGATGTCGTGCGCGACGACGCCGAACATGGCTTCGTCGTGTGCGAGATAGATGGGAGCGTCGCCGATTCGGTAATAGAACAGAAACGCGAGGCCGAGAAATGCGAGCGCAACGAGCGTGCGGGAGAGGAGCGGCGGCAGCGACCTCATCGGGTCGCTATGATACGCGGTTGCTCCTTACGCCGGCCGCGGCTCCGGAACCTTGCCCCACACGCTCCGCTCCTCATCGGGCTCGTCGTGCTGCTCCTTACGGCGGCGAAGGAGCTCGCGCAGACGACTGAGTCGGACGCCGCGGATGACGTGCTCGAAGATCTCTTCCGTCGATTTCTCCTGCTCGACGTGAGCGGCGCCGGACTGTTTGTCGGTACCTTTGGACTTCGCCATGACTTCTAATTTCGCAAGAGAGATGCCACCAGAATCTGCTGGACCGATCCCTTAGGCCGTCCTCATAAATGGCTCGTCCGTTCCTCAAATGAGTGCGCATGGGTCCATTTGGAACGGCCCTGACCGTTCCCATATACTGAGGTGCTTCACCGCTTGCGGAAGTGGCGGAACTGGCAGACGCACCAGCTTGAGGGGCTGGCGCTCGCAAGAGCGTGGGGGTTCGAATCCCCCCTTCCGCACCAATCAACAACAACTGGTTTCGAACCGATAAGTCTCTGAGCACCCATGAGCCGGTTCCCACTTGTTCTTGCGCTCGCCGTTCTCTGCAGCGTTTCCGCGTGCCGTCGCGGCAATTCGAACAGCAAAGAGCAGTACCTGGCGCGCGGCGAGGCCTATGCGACCGAGCGGAAATATCGCGAGGCCATCGTCGAGTACCTCAACGCGATCCGCGTGGATCCGAAGTTCGGCACGGCTCACGCGCGGCTGGCGGACGCGTACTTTCGCAGCGACCAATCGCGTCTGGCGCTTCGTGAATATGTAGCCGCAGCGGATTTGCTGGGCGCCGATGTCGCCGCTCAGCTCAACGCCGCACAGGCGCTCCTGATGGCGGGCTCGTACCAGGACGCGCAGGGACGTGCAGAGAAGGCACTCGCCATCGATCCGAAAAACGCCACCGGCCAGCTGATTAAGGCGAACGCGCTCTCGGGCCTGAAAGACACGGATGGCGCCATCTCGCAACTCGAGGAACTTGTCGCCGCTCACCCAAACGACCCGAACGCCTTCACTACACTCGCCGGTATGCAGGCCGCCAAAGGCAATGACCAGGCGGCCGAGTCCGGTTTCAAACGCGCGGTTGAGCTCGATCCAAAGTCGCCGGTGCCGCTCGTTGCTCTCTCCAATTTCTACTGGTCCAAGGGACGCAGGGCCGACGTCGAAGCCACCCTGCAGCGCGCACGCGAAATCGCCCCGCGCGACCCGCGCGTGCAAAATGCCCTTGCCGCGTTCTACCTGTCCACCGGCCGCGACAAGGACGCCGAAGCGCCCCTTCGTGCAATGGACGCGTCGACCAAGAGCGCGTCCGCGCGCATTTCGCTCGCCGACTACTACCTTCGAGTGAAGCGCGACGACGATGCGATCAAGTTGTTGCACGAACTGGCCGGCAGCGACGCCGGGTTCGCCCCCGCGAATCTTCGTCTCGCCAAAATCGACTACGACAATCAGCGCACCGTGGACGCGTATCGAAAGATCGACGCCGTCATCGCCAAGGAGCCGAAGAACGCGGACGCGTTGATGCTGAAGGCGAGCTATCTCCGCCGCGAGCGCAAGTTCGACGAAGCCCTCGCGCAGGCGAACGCGGCCGCGGTCATCGATCGCCGCAGCGGCGAACAGCAGTACCTCGTCGGGCTGATCCGCGTCGACCGGCACGAGCCCGACGCAGCTATCGCGGTGATGAACGAATCCATCGCGCTCAACCCGCGGCACACTCAGGCGAAGCTGGCGCTCGCCGGTCTACAGCTCGGGAAAGGCAAACCGGCTGTCACAGTCGCGCTGGCTCGCGAGGTGCTCGCCGCCACGCCCACCGATCTGAAGGCCAGACTGCTGCTTGCGCGCGGCCAGCTTGCTCAGGACGATGTCACTGGTGCCGAACAGTCGCTTCGCGGCATGGCCGAAACGCAGGGTGGCAACTCAGAGGTACACACGCTGCTCGGCACGGTCGCGATGGCGAACCGCGATCTCGCGACGGCCCGCCGCGAGTTCGATCGCGCGCTGCAGCTCGATCCCACCAATGCGGAGGCGCGCCAGTCGCGAGTGATGATCGACGCCGGCAAGAATCCCGCGGCGGCGCGGACGCTGCTCGCCGGCGAACTGGAGAAGTCGCCAAACGATCCGAGGCTGCTCAAGACGATGGCTTCGGCGTACGCAGCCGAAGGAAACGTGAACGAAGAAGAGAAAACGCTGCGGAAACTGATCGAGGTCGATCCCAGGAACGTGGAGGCGTTCGGCGCGCTTGCCGGACTCTACATGCGCACCAACCGGCTCGATCAAGCCAGAACGTCCTTCGAGTCGATCATCAAGCAGCGGCCCAAAGATGCGGTCGCGCACACGATGCTCGGCGAAATCCTGCAGGCGCAACAGAAGCACGCAGAAGCGCAGAAGGTCTACGAAGCCATCCTCGGCAAGCCTGAGGAAGCACCAATTGCGGCCAACAACCTCGCGTGGCTCTACGCAGAGAACGGCGGAGGCTCTCTCGATCGCGCGCTGGAGTTGGCGCAGGCAGCCAAACGCCAGCTGCCGAATTCCTCAGAAGTCGACGACACCCTCGGGTGGGTCTACTACAAGAAGAACCTCCCGGAGCTTGCCGTTCCGCCGCTCGAGGACAGCGTCAGGCGCGATCCGAAGAACGTCGCCCACGTCTATCATCTCGGACTCGCCTATCAGAAGACCGGCAACTTCCCCAAGGCCCTCAACGCCTTTGAAACCGCCCTCAAACTGAAGCCGGATTTCAAAGAAGCTGCCCAAAAAAGGGCCGATATCCGCGGGCGCTGAAACGAAGACACCCGCTACAAAAGTCTGACCCCACGGAGACGTTTCGGCTCTCACACATCCACTATGTAAATTTGGGCGCATTTCTTTGGGTAATCTGAATCGACTATGGCATAGCCATTGCCTCAGCCATGGCCAGGTGAGTGCCATGATCAGACGCGTCTTGATTGTCGCGACCGCGTTGCTGTCGATCGCAACCTACGCTCAGGCCGATGTTCTCATCGGAACGCCGGGCCCGGGCGATGTCCAAGACTGTGTCCCGTTCGGATGCGGGATCAACAGCCAGTTCATTTTCGACTCGAGCTACTTCTCAGGCCCGATCTCAATTTCCGAGTTGAGGTTCTTCAACAGTGGCGTCGATTCGCCCGACACGTTCGACCCAGGCACCTACACGTTCAAGCTGTCGACGTCGACGAACGACTTCCTGACGCCTAGCGCAACCTTCGCAAATAACGTCGGCGCCAACGTGCAACTGTTCGCGACGGTCGTGATCGCCGGCGGAGCGATTCCACCGGTGTTCTCGTTCACGGGCACGCCGTTCAACTACAACCCTGCGAGCGGCGACCTCCTACTCGAAATCGACAAAACTGGCGCCGCGAGCACGTTCAGCGCGTTCACCGATTACAACGGCCCGCAGGACGCCAGCTTCAAGGTGTCGCGCGTGTGGAATACCGACGGTAGCGCGACGGGCAACATCGACGTCAACTACGGACCCGTCGTGCGATTCGGAACCGGAGCCGCTGCCGTGCCCGAGCCGATGACGCTGACGCTCACGGGCCTCGGCCTCGCGGGCTTCGCAGCGCGACGTCTGAAGAAGGGCCGCAAACAGAGTTCCTAAACGGCGCTTGGCTCCCCTTTGAGAGCGGCGGCCATCGGCCGCCGCTCTTTTTTTGTGTACGATTTCGCCGTGATTCTCCGGCTCGCTGCCGCCTTCGCCGGCGCTGCCCTGATGGCGGCGCTCGCACAAACCTCGCGAACGAGCGGCGCGACGGCGGTCCAGCCCGCCTGGTTCGCCGACATCACCGAGCGCTCGGGGCTGAATTTCGTCCACGACGCCGGACCTGCCGGCACGTTCTTCATGCCGCAGATGCTCGCGTCAGGCGGCGCCCTTTTCGACTTCGACAACGACGGCAGGCTCGACGCCTATCTCGTGCAGAACGGCGGGCCGCAATCGCGCGCCACCAATCGCTTGTTCCATCAAGAGGCGAACGGCACGTTTCGGGACGTCAGCTCCGGCTCTGGCGTCGATGTACGCGGCTGGGGAATGGGCGCAGCCGTCGGCGACGTGAATAACGATGGCTGGCCCGACCTGCTGCTGACGGAATACGGTCGAATCCGCCTGTTCGTCAATAAT
>Ga0157376_10001937_pt1 | contig 13825 bp, 7 predicted proteins | sample M45metaG_FD_121801 | JGI IMG/M metagenome (GOLD analysis project Ga0157376, IMG submission 121801) | Miscanthus rhizosphere microbial communities from Kellogg Biological Station, Michigan, USA - M4-5 metaG | ecosystem: Host-associated > Plants > Roots > Rhizosphere > Soil | place: USA: Michigan... | reverse complement strand
CAGCGCCATGATTCCAAAGCCAGTCGCTCCTGTAGCCACAATTCGGTCGTTGCCTGGCAGATTTTCGCGAGTCATTCCAGAATCCGGACCCGCCCCATCCCAGTAATATCGAAAACACTCTTCCTGCAGCATCGTCAGCAACTCGTCGTCGCTCATTGCGCGGGTGGTTGCGGTCACTGTTTCCGACGCCGCCGACTCCCGATAATTTTGATTAGAAGCCGTCACCTTATACCGCGCGGTAGTTCCGACTTCTCCCAAATAATCAGTGTAACGCCCCACTCCGGGCGTCTGAATTCCGATCGGCTCGAAGCGCTTTCCATCCAACGAACGATAAATTACAAATCGTTCCACTCCGTTCGGCGTCTTGAACTCCGCGTCTGATATTTCCCAGGTAAGATCAACGTGTCTTTCGTACGCTCGCGCTTGAACATTCTTCGGTGTTTTAGGAAGAGCCGCCACCAAATTTACGTCATGCTCGTTTTCAATTCGCACTTCATCGATGTACAGCATGTGCGGCGTAGCATCCGCTATTGATTGCTCAAATGCCAACGTCGCGACTCGACGCGGGTCGAACGAAGTCACCGCAGCCGTCTTCATGCGGCTGAACGGAATCGTGATTCGCGTCCACTTCTTCGCGCTTATGGCTCCGGAAAAGTCGCCGATTCGCAACACCTGGGAAAATCCGCGCTTGGTATCATGCAGCCGCAATCCGGGAAGCTCCTCAGCGCTAATCGCTTCCGGGGAATACAACCAAAACGAAATCGCGTCTCCGTCAAACAGAATCTCCCGGTTGCGAAATTCCATCACCTCAATCTGCTCTACCCATGACCCTCCCGGTTTTGAAGTCCACGCCAACCGCAGCGAATTCGGTGCTGTGAAAAATATTCTCGAATCCAGGGGGAGGTGTTTGTCCTTCAGTTCAACATCGCTGGGCGCCACCGATTTCCCCGAACTGTAAAAGTACGCCGAGGTGCGCGGCCCGTTGTCGAAGAATTCGTGTTGATAGTAAGAGGTCTGCGCGCCAGCATGCGGCGCTCCTAACGCCATCAGCGCGAGAAACGCACCGCAGGCAACGCTCAGAACCCGCTGCCATCGGAATCGTTGCAAAAAGTCCACAGTTGCGCTCTTAAAGCGTCTAACCGGCCGCATACAGCAATCTTTGTAAAAACCCGATTGCCGTTTTGTGCATCTAAAAGACGCATCGTTGCCATCCGGATTTTACCCTGTCTGTATTTCCGGGTGGTAGCGATAAATCGATTTAGCTACGATCGACAGGATTCCGGGGCCCAGCCTGCTCTCCTATCGATGTCCGATCAAGGGGTGGGAAATGAAACTGGGGAAAATTGTTGTGCCGGGGCTTTTGCTCCTGGCAATTCTAAATCTGTTTTCGCCTGCAGTGCATGCGCAATATCGTGCGGGAATCCAGGGAGTAGTCCTCGATGCGCAAGGCGACACAATCGCCGGTGCCGCCATCACACTCACCAACCAGGAAACCAACAAAGTCCTTCAGACCGAAAGCGATTCCGTTGGAATCTACAACTTCCTCAGCCTGCCTCCCGGCCAATACAAATTGGAAGTGGAGAAGCAAGGTTTCAAGAAACAAACTCTGCAAGACATCCGTGTCGCTGGTGAACGCACTCAAGCCATCAATCTCACCATGGAAGTCGGAGACGTCACGCAGTCCGTCACCGTGAACGGCGACGCCATCCCCAACCTCGACACCGCATCCGGCAACATTAGCGGAACACTGAGCAGCAGCGACGTTCAGAACTTGCCTTCGCTCGGCCGCGATCCGTTTCAGCTTTTGCGCCTGGCGCCGGGTGTATTCGGCGACGGCGCGCACCAAGCCAGCGGCGGCTCTCAAAATCTCCCCGGCAGCCAGGGGCCCGGCGGAACTTCAGCCAGCAGCTCCATCTTCCAAACTGAAAATCAGGTGCAGGTAAACGCCAACGGCCAACGCAATACCGCCAACAGTTTTCAAATTGATGGAGTTTCCGTGAACAGTCTCGATTGGGGCGGCGCGGCTACCATCACTCCCAATGAGGAGTCCATCAAGGAAGTTCGCGTCACCTCCAATTCTTACGATGCGCAATATGGCCGCACCAGTGGCGCTCAAATCGAACTAGTCTCGCAAAATGGCACCAATCAATATCACGGCAGCCTCTTTCTGAAAATCGATCGCCCCGGTTTGAATGCCTTCCAGCGCAATTTCGGCCAGGGCACTGGAGCCGTGCAGCGCGCTACCAATCGTTTCAATCAATATGGCGGCAGCGTCGGCGGGCCAATTATCAAGAATCGCTTGTTCGTTTTCTTCTCTTACGAAACTCTTCGAAATAAATCCGTCTCTACCAACAATACTTGGGCCGAAACTCCGCAATTTCTCAGCCAAGGCGCGCCAGGAAGCATCGCCAGCGGCTTGTTGAGTTTCCCCGGTGAAGGCACGGTCATCAGCAGCGTTATTCCCAGAACGTGCTCCGACGCCGGCCTCACTCAAAGTGTCGATTGCAACGCTATCGGAGCCAACGGTGCACAAGGTCTGGACATCGGCTCGCCCATCGTCGGCCAGCCTCTCGGCACTCACGATCCCACTTTCGGATCCGCGACCACTCCTTTCGGCATCGGCGGCGGCCTTGACGGCATTCCCGACATCGCTTTCGTGCAAACCACCAATCCCGTCACCAGCGACGCCACCCAATACAACGGGCGCGTGGATTTCCAACTCACCCAAAAGGATCTCATCACTTTCAGCACCTACTACGTCCCCAACAACGCGACTTTCTTTAATGGCAACGCGCGCGAGGCAAATTTCTGGCACTCCAACCGTTTGAACGAAAGTGCCACCGCACTCTGGCAGCATACTTTCGGACCCACGCTGATCAATGAAGCTCGCTTCAGCGTTTCTCGCTGGAATTTCAACGAACTCGATTCCAATCCGCAGCAACCTTTCGGCCTTCCGCAAGACGTGCTCAACGGCTTCGGCAATATCGGTGGTTTCGTGTTCATCTTCGGCGCCAATGGTCCCGGCATCTTCTACAAAACGTCCTACAACTTCCGCGACATGGCCACCAAAGCTATGGGGCGTCACACTTTGAAGCTGGGATTTGAACTTTATCGCGATCAGAACACTGACGTCAGCGCCGGCGGCGCCCTCCCCCAATATCTTTTCAAAAATCTTTGGGATTTTGCGAACGATGCACCCATTCAAGAAAACGCCGTCTTCAACCCGCTTACCGGTGATCTGACCCAGACTCGCCACTACATTCGCTCCAACAGTTACGCCGGTTTTGTTCAAGATGACTTCAAGCTGAAACCAAACTTCACTTTGAATCTCGGCTTGCGCTGGGAATATTTCGGCCCAATCTACGAAAAATTCGGCAACCTCGACGTGGCCGTAGTCGGTCCTGCCCCCAATCCTCTGACTGGCGCTTCTGTGCGAGTCGGTGGAAATCTCTACGATTCCAGTTACCACAACTTCGGCCCGCAGATTGGCTTTGCTTGGAGCCCTGGCTCGCTTCCTCTTGTAGGACAGGAAATGAACAATCGCTTGGTCATTCGCGGAGGCTTCGGCATCGGCTACAGCCGTGAAGAACAAGCCTTCGCGCTAAACGGCCGCGGTAATCCGCCGCAAGTCGCGGCCGACAATCTGTTCGGTACAAATATTCTGTACGCGGCCTCCAGCGATCCTCACAATTTCAATGGCTTCCCTGCCAATCCAATACCATCGTCGCTTTCGATCCTGTGACCAATCTTCCCGCTAGCGGTGCACCGGTAAGTCTCGTCGCTTACGACGCCGACTTACCAACTCCAGTCACGTACCGCTACTCGCTCGGCATGCAATACGACATGGGCCACAACTGGGTTGTATCCGTCGGCTATCAGGGCAGCTTGACCCGTCATAATGCCCGCAACCAAAACTTGAATCTGATTTTTTCCCAGGACCTCAATCCACAGATTCAGAATTTCCAGCGCTTCACCAACGATTCCAACGGTTCTTACAACGCGCTACTCACGGAGCTACAGCACAAATTCTCGCGATCCTTTCAAATCGACGCCCAATACACTTTCTCCAAAGCTGAAGACAACTATTCTGGAGACTTCAATGGCGATTTTACCCAGGGCGTCTACCCGTTCGTTCGCCAGGCGGAGTTTGCTCCGTCCGACTATGACGTTCGCCACAATCTCAAACTTTATGGCGTGTGGACTCCTCGCTTCTTCCACGGCGATCACGCCTGGATGGAAAAAATATTCGGCGGCTGGACGCTTACCGGCATCTTAAGCGCTCACACCGGCTTCCCGTTCACTCCGTTCTACAACGTGCAAGTCCAAGGCATTCCCAACACTTGCAGTCTGGTTTACACCAACAGCGGTTACTGCACTGTACGGCCCGCCGCGTATCTCGGCGGCGCCGGCTCCGACTACAGCAACGCCGGATTCGAACCGGGCAGCAGCAACTTCCCCAACCCTTCCACCTCTTATTTCGCGCCGCCTGACCTCACCAATGGCGGCATTCCTCCGGCTCCCGGAGTTGCCCGCAACTCCTTCCGCGGGCCACGTTACTCCTCCGTTGACGCCACCCTCGGCAAGGCTTTTGGTCTGCCAAAATTGCCGGTGTTAGGCGAAAACGCCAAAATCGATTTCCGCGCCAACTTCTACAACCTTTTCAACCAGCTCAACCTGACTCCACTCTCAACCGAAAACATCGGCACCATCGCGGTCGACCCCGTCGCCCACACTCAGATCGTGAACTCGCCGAACGGCACCTTCGGGGTCGCCACCAGCGCCCTTGGCGGCCGCATCATCGAAGGCCAAGTCCGCTTCAGCTTCTAATCTGTTCACCCGGGGTGGCCTGGCGACCACCATCGTCGGGCCTTTCCATTTTGAACGCCACCTCTATGCTTTCTGCCTTCTAAGGCCGCCGAACATGCCAACGATTCAGGACATCAATGATGTACGTCATATGCTTAGATTTTAAATAACTTTTTTGTTATGTTATCATTCTTTTAAGAGTTCCCGAGGAGAAGGCCGGTATGATTCAAGTATGTTTTTCTTCTTCCCTCTGTGGTTTCTTGCTTCGAGCCGGGCCACCCCGTGGCCATCCTTCGCACTCTTTGTTGAGCGATTCTTTCGCTCGGTGCATGTTGGGCGTCCTCAATTCAGCAGGTGCTGCTAGCTGACCATCGACCTCGGCTCCCGTCGATTCGACTATACTTCCTGTTCCGAATCTCTGTGCACTCCGAGACTCCGTAGTATCCTCATTTTTCCTTCCGCCCAAGCGTTCAACACAAAATAGTTCCTATTCTTCATATGATTTGGACCCGAACCGCAAGGCGCGGCGATCGCAAGTCCAAATCTGTCACTGTGTTGCGCCGGCTATATCAATCGAAGTGCTTTGCCCTTCGGCGCTGTTCGCTGCAATCCACACCGTCACCTTCGCCGGCTCCACACCGAAGCTAGAGTCGGCGCGCCAGAAGGCAAACGCCTCGGCGTCCAGATCAAACCTCACTTTGCGTGATTCTCCCGGAGCCAGCGTGACTCTCTGAAATCCTTTCAGCATGCGTACCGGCATGGCGATGCTCGTTCCGTCCAGCCGGACATAAAGTTGCGCCAATGATTCGCCGGCTCGCGCGCCGCTATTTTTCACCTCCGCGCTCACGGAAATCACAGCCGCATGTTTCCCCTTGTTCGACAGAGCAGTTTCCAAGGTGCCCAGCGACAACTGCTTGGCACTAGCCTCTGTCGCACCGTATTGAAAGGCGGTGTAAGTCAGCCCGAATCCAAACGGAAATTGCGGCGAATTCGGTTCATCGACGTACCGTGATATATATTTTTGCTCGCTGCTCTCTTTGGGATGTTCCGGATCGCTCGCCGGACGCCCGGTGTTCAGTGCGTTGTAGTACAGCGGCTCCTGGCCCACCGAACGCGGCCAGGTCAGCGGCAATCGTCCGCTCGGCGCGGCATCGCCAAAGAGCACATCCGTAATCGCGTTGCCCGCTTGCACGCCCGGAAACCACGCCGCAATCACCGCAGGCACATGCTCAAACGCCCACGGCAGTGTCAACGGCCGCCCGCTGAAAAGGATCAACACCGCTGGTTTGCCGGTCGATGTAACTTTTTCCAGCAACTCCTCTTGGCGTCCCGGTAATCCCAGTTTCGTTCGCGAAGCTGCTTCGCCGGTCATCGTCGGCGCATCTTCGCCTAGCGCCAGCACCACCACGTCGGCCTGCTGTGCCGCACTCACTGCCGTCGCGATTTCATCATCTGAACTTTTCAAGATTTCGCCGCCCTTGGCGTAGTGCACTCGGGCTTCACCGAGTTTTTGTGTCAATGCATTTCGCAGCGATACCGCATCCGCGCCGCGTCCCAGCGCACTCCACGAACCGATCATGTTGCCAGGGTCATCGGCCAGCGGACCGATCACCGCAATCGACGCAATCTTCCCGGAAAGTGGCAGCGCCGGCGAACCGGACACCATCTCATTTCGCAGCAGCACCAACGAACGCGTTCCGGCCGCTTTGGCAATTGCCACACTTTCCGGACGCAGCATCGCCACAGCTTCTTTGATTTCGTCCGCGTAGGGATGCTCGAAAAGTCCCATCGCGAATTTCACTCGCAGCACCCGCCGCACCGCTTCGTCCAGATCGGCTTGCGGCACCTGGCCGGATTGCACCAGTTGCTGCAAATTCCGATGATAGAGATTGCTGACCATGTCCATGTCCACGCCTGCCAGCAGCGCTTTGCGCGCCGCAGTCGCCCCATCCAGTGCAACACCGTGCGCCATCACTTCGGCCACGGAGTTCCAGTCGCTCACCACAAATCCCTTGAAGCCCCATTCTTTGCGCAAGACTTGTTTCAGCGTGAACGGATTCGCCGACGTCGGAATTCCATTCAACGAATTGAACGCGCTCATGAACGTTCCCGCCCCGGCCTCTTGTGCTGCTTGAAATGGTGGCAGATAGAATTGCCGCAAGGTGTGTTCGGAAATTTCCGTGGTGTTGTATTCGCGTCCCGCTTCCGCCGCGCCATAGCCCACGTAGTGCTTCACGCAAGCCAGAATACTGTCCGCTGCGTCGAGGCGTTCGCCCTGATAGCCGCGCACATATGCTCGCGCCATCGCCGCGCCCAAGAATGGATCTTCGCCCGCTCCTTCGGCAATTCTTCCCCACCGCGCGTCGCGCGCGATATCCACCATCGGCGAAAAAGTCCACCGCACTCCGCCAGCAAAAGCTTCCTGCGCGGCTACGCGCATCGATTTTTCCACCAGTGCCGGATCCCACGTCGCCGCCAGCCCCAGTGGAATCGGGAAAGTGGTTCGGTAGCCGTGAATAATATCCAGCCCGAAAATCAGCGGAATGTGCAGCCGTGAATTTTCCACCGCGAGGCGCTGCAGCGCGTTGGTTTCTTTCGAGCCGGTCACATTAAACAGCGAACCGACTTGCCCTTTGCGTACCATGTCCTTGTCGTCGGTTCGGCCGGACGTCGGACCGGTGGCCTGGCCGGCGGAGTACTGCACCAGCTGACCGATTTTTTCTTCCAGCGTCATCTGCCCCAACAACGCATCTACTTTTTTCTCGACGGCCGGCGAATCCAGTTGCGCTTGCGCCGGCAAATTTTGAGCCGCAAAAATCGTCAGGAAAATCGTGCAGATCGCGATACGAATGGGGCGCCTTGAAAAACCGTAAGCACTGACGGTGGGTTTCGTAGAGAAGCGAAAATTCTGGATGGAAATGTGGCACCTCGGGAATGAAGAGTATCTTGCTGCCGAACCCGGCGCGATTTCCGGCAGCGTTCCTGGAAATCGCACTCCAGCCGCCGGGTCTTCTACTGCCGCGAGCATAGCTCAAGAGTGTAATTTAGTAAATCGATTTATCTGGACTGATCCGCGGCCAGCGACGAGCAGTTAGCACATCCTCGGACCGTCATTACTTCTCTTGCCGCCTGCCCTGCGCTTGTGACAGACTACGCAACCACGAAAGCCATGTCACGCCCGAAACCCGCCAAATTCGCCTCCGGAACAGCGGAGCAGCAGGAACCCAAAGTAAACTTGCGGGAACTTGCCGAACACCTCGGCTTGTCTGTGGCCACGGTTTCCCTGGTGATGAACCGCTCTCCTGCCGCTAAATCGATTCCGCAACATACCCAAACTCGCGTACGCGCCGCGGCCCGCGAATTGAACTATCGCCCTAACGTGATGGCTCGTATGTTGCGCCAGCAGCGCAGTTTCACCATCGGTGTGATCGTTCCGGAAATAAGCGAAGGCTATGCCGCACTGGTCCTTTCCGGCGTCGAGGACCATCTCTTGCAGGAGGGTTATTTTTATTTCGTCGTCAGCCATCGCCACCGCAACGATTTGATCGAGGAATATCCGCGCCTTCTGCAGCAACGCGCGGTCGAAGGCCTAATCCTGGTGGATACTGCCTGCCAACCGGGACTTTCTGTCCCGATCGTTTCTGTTTCCGGACACAAAAACTTGCCCGGTGTGACCAACATTTCTTTGAACCACACGCGCGCTGCACGCCTTGCGCTCGATCATCTCTTCGGCCTAGGCCATCGCAAAATCGCTTTCATCAAGGGTCAGGCGTTCAGCTCAGATAGTGAAATCCGCTGGAAAGCTGTTCGTGCCGCGGCACAGGATCTTGGCCTGGAAGTGAATGAAAGGCTCACCATTCAACTGGAAAGCGAATCTCCCACTCCACAGCCCGGTTATGACATGACCTGCAGACTGCTGAAGACTGCGCCGCAATTTACCGCCCTATTGGCCTTCAACGATATTTCCGCGTTGGGAGCGATTCGCGCCTTGCGCGAAGCTCGCCGCCGCATTCCCGAAGATGTTTCCGTAGTCGGTTTTGACGATATCCAAAGCGCTGCGTTCCAAAATCCCGGCCTGACCACTATCCGCCAGCCGCTTCGCGAAATGGGCGCTACCGCCGCCGAAAAACTGGTGCAACGCATCAACGCGCCGAAAAACGCAGACTTCGCCAAACATATCGTCGTGGAGCCCGAACTGATTGTTCGTGGAACTACCGGCCGAGTGCGGTAACCGTCGAGGGCTAGCTCAACCTAAACGCTTCAGTCTTTTTCCTGGCTAACGATATGCACATCCACTTCTGGCGACTCCCGCAAAAATCTGTGCGCCGCGGATAGATAAAGATACTTTCGCCAGCCATGTTCGATCGACCGCCCAAAAATAACCTGAGTAATATGTTTTTCGCGTACCACACGGGCCACCGAATCCGCCACGCTTACGCCTTTCAGTTCAATCACTTTGGCGCCAAGATTTTCCGCAAACTTCAAATTGGCCGCCAGCGTCTTCTTGTTAGGCTCCCGCCCGTTGTCGCGGCCGGTATCCACATGAATCACGTAAAGTTCCGAATCCAGCCGCCGTGCCATGCGCGCCGCTCTAGCAATCAAGTATTGAGCGGCGGGACTCGAACTCACGCAGACCGCGATGCGCTCTCGCACCGCCCAGTTTTTTTGAATGTCCTTCGCACTCATATAGTTTTCCAGACTGCGGTCCACTTGTTCGGCCACCTGTCGCAAAGCCAGCTCGCGCAGCGCGATCAGGTTGCCGCGCCGGAAAAAATTACTCAAAGCCTGTTCCACTTTTGCCGGCATGTACACATCGCCGCGCCGCATACGGTTCTGCAACGCCTCGGGCGTCAGGTCCACCATCACCGTTTCGCTGGCGGTCATTGGCACCCAGTCCGGTACCGTTTCGCGAATCGCGATTCCGGTAATGTTGCGCACCACCGGAGAAATGCTTTCAATGTGCTGAATATTCAGTGTGGAGATGACGTCGATGTTCCCCGCCAGCAGCGTCTGCACATCTTCATACCGCTTGCGGTTTTTGCTGCCCGGAATATTGGTATGCGCCAGTTCATCCACCAGAGCGACAGCCGGCTTCCGCGCCAGAATTCCTTCCAGGTCCATCTCTTCAAATAGCGTGCCTTTGTACTCGATCTTCTTCCGCGAAACCACTTCCAATTGCGTGACCAGCTCTTCGATTCCTTTGCGCTTGTGGGTTTCCACTACGCCGATCACCACGTCTTCGCCGCGGCTGTGCCGGCGAATCGCTTCGCTCAGCATGGCGAAAGTTTTTCCGACGCCCGGCGCGTACCCCAAAAAAAGCTTAAAATTCCCGCGCGTTTTTTGCGCGGGCGACGCTACCTCCAGCCAGTCTTCGGGCTTCTTGGTCACGCGGGCTTCTCTCTGCTGCATTTCCTTGGATACGATAGAATTATAGAATGATTCCATCTGTCCGGCGCCGCACGATCCGGAGTTTGCTGGCCCTGCTGATCGTCGCCGGAATCACCCTGTTTTTTCGCGATGCTCTTCCGCACGTCAACCAGACTACCGTCGCCCTTTTCTTCCTTCTGGCGATTTTAGCAGTTTCCGCCGTCTGGGGAATGACCGTCTCGGTCTTGATGTCGGTCGCCGCTATCCTATCGTTCAACTATTTCTTTCTGCCGCCGGTCGGCACGCTCACTGTTGCCGACCCGCAAAATTGGGTCGCCCTATTCGCCTTTCTGGTCACCTCGATTACCGGCAGCCGTCTCTCCAGCCGTATTCGCCGTGAAGCCGACATCGCTAATCGCCGCCGCCGCGAAATCGAGCATCTCTATGCCTTCAGCCAGAAACTTCTCGGCGAAGGCAACGTCATTCAATTGATGAACGCCATTCCTAATCACATCGTGGACGCCTTCGAAACCGGCGCTGCTAGTTTGTTTCTGGCTGACAAACAAAAATTCTATCGCTCTGGTTACGGCACGCTGCAGTTGGAAGAAGAACAGTTACGACTCGCCTACGAGCGCGAAGAGCCTTACGTCGATACCGTGCGCGGATTTTGCTACGGCCCGGTTCGACTGGGCATGAAGTCCATTGGCAGCTTTGGAATTTCCGGTGCTCCGTTGACTCGCCAAACGCTTGAAGCTGTCGGCACCTTGCTTGGAATTGCCATCGAACGAACCCGCGCCGTCGAACAGCTGAGTCGTACCGAGGCCGATCGCCAGAGTGAACGCCTCAAATCCGCTCTTCTTGATTCCATCACCCACAATTTCCGCACGCCGCTCACTTCTATAAAAGCTTCGGTCACTTCTCTGCTTTCCACGCATCTTCCGTTGGGCAGCCAGCAACAAGAACTTCTGGATATCATGAACGAGGAATGTGACCGCTTGAACAGATTGGTGGAAGATGCCTCGGAAATGTCGCAACTCGAAGCCGGCGAAATCGAGCTCGAATTCCGCGCAGTACCCGTACGTGAACTGGTCGACAGCGCACTAGTGAATTGCAAAACTTCGCTGGCCTCGCGCGACGTTCGTCTGCAAATTCCCGAGGGCCTGCCTCCCGTTCGTGCCGATCTGGCACGCGCCAAGGAAGTTCTGATCCAATTGCTCGAAAACGCGAATCTCTATTCGGAGAAAGACACACCAATTATCGTCAGTGCCGAAAATGGCGGGAATTTCGTTACCTTCAGCGTCGCCGATCGCGGGCCCGGTATCGATACCATGGAGCAAGGACTCATCTTCGACAAATTTTATCGCGGCAAAGATCAACGTTCCGTCATTCAGGGCACCGGCATGGGCTTGCCGATTTCCAAAGCGATCGTGGAAGCGCACGGCGGTACGATCAGCGTTACCAGCCAGTTGCATCATGGTTCGGTTTTTACCTTCGCGCTGCCGATCGCGCGCCACGGGGACGATCGCTGATGACTTCCGCAAAAATCCTTATCGTGGACGACGCCCAGCAAGTCCGCCGGGTTTTGCGCAACGCGCTCTCCGCCGAAGGCTACACCATTTTTGAAGCGGGCACCGGCGAAGAAGCTCTCGAATCCATCCGCGCATCCACGCCCAACGCCATTCTGCTGGACGTCAACATGCCCGGCATCGGCGGCCTGGAAACCTGTCGTGAACTTCGCCGGACTCTCGACGTTCCGATCTTGATGCTTACCGTGCGCAACGCCGAACGCGACAAAGTTTTGGCGCTCGATGCCGGCGCTGACGATTACGTCGTCAAGCCCTTCGGCATGCAGGAACTTCTCGCGCGCATCCGTGTAGTGCTGCGCCGCCGCTTGCCTCAGGGCCAGGAAACGTCATTCACCTCAAAAGACTTCTCCGTGGACTTCGAAGCGCGCATGGTCACCGTCCGCGGAAACGAGGTGCACCTGACACCAAAAGAATTTGAGCTCTTGCGTCACTTGGTCTTGAACGCAGGAAAGCCATTGACTCACCGCCGATTGTTACAAGCGGTCTGGGGCCCGGATTATGGCGATGAACCGGAATATCTGCGAGTGATGATCAATCAACTTCGCAAGAAAATTGAATCCGACCCTTCGCGGCCGAAATTAATTTTGACCGAACCCTGGGTCGGCTACCGTTTCCAGGCGCCGCGCGAATCAAAACACGGCAAAACGGCAGACGCCGAGCGCTAGCAGCGCAAAATATTTCACTGGAAAGTTCGCGTCCAAATCGCGATTCAATTCCAGAACATTCACTTGCGGCGCGCCCAAAAATCCCAGTTGTCGTTGCTCCGCGTGCGCATTCACCCGGGGTTGGTATTCGCGGCGCCCATGCTTCGCGCTTTCGCGATTCGCGGAATTTGAAATTGCGGCGAAATGGCGGGGTCAATGCCGGAAGCCGAAGCGGTTGCCAAATCAATCGGCACCGGCACGCCTGGCTTTTCCGCTTGCAGCGTCGCCACAGCAATCCCGCCAGCAGATAGCCGAACAAGCCGACGCAAATCACGATAAGCAGCACTTGACCTAGCATAGGAATGACCTTCTGTTTCAGGCGCTGGCAGCACCACACGTAAATCAGAGACAGCGCCCGTAGCAGAAATGTTCCGAGCAGTGAAAGGATATCCGCCATAACTCTCCCTAGGAGTCCCGCCTCCACTAAGGCTGCCGAATCGGACTCATAAAAGGCTGAAGAGCTCGTAAGGATTTTCGTCAGGAACGCATCTTTAATGGTATATAGGTGCAGAAACTGGCCTCTATCCGCGCTCTGGCGCGCTAATCCGGACGATTCTTCACGTTTGCCTCCGCCAGGCGCGGCCTTTACCGATTTCGCGTATCATGCGTCTGTGCGTGTCCTGATTGCAGAAGACGATCCCGGCGTGCAGCGCTTCGTCGTCAAAGGCCTGCAGGAACAGGCTTACGCTGTCGACGCCGTCGCCAACGGCCCCGACGCACTCGAACAAGCCGAAATTAATTCCTACGACCTCATCATTCTCGACGTCATGTTGCCGGGACTCAGCGGCTTCGACGTTTGCCGCCAGCTTCGCCAGGCCGGACTAAAAATTCCGGTGCTGATGCTCACCGCGCGTGACGGCGTGGAAGACCGCGTCGCCGGCCTGGATCACGGCGCCGATGATTACCTCACCAAGCCTTTCGAATTTCGCGAACTTCTCGCACGCCTCCGTGCACTGCTGCGCCGGCCAGCCGAACTAAAGCCTGCGCAACTCTCCGTCGGCAATTTGACTCTCGACACCGCCGCTCAAGTCGCCACTCGCGCCGGACGGCATATTTCCCTCACCCACAAAGAATTTGCCCTCCTCGAATTTCTGGTTCGCAACACCGGTCGCATCGTTGGCCGCGCCGAAATCGCCGAACACGTTTGGGACGAACACTTCGATCCGTTCTCCAACCTGATCGAAGTCTACATAAATCGCCTGCGCCGCAAAGTCGACGGCCCTCGCGAAAACCCTCTGCTCCACACCAAGCGCGGCGCCGGTTACATGCTCGGCCCCGGCGACGATCCACAAGTCGACGATAACCCAACTCCACCCACTGGACGCGCCAAGCCAAAATCCTCAGGTCGCAAAAATGGTGTTT
>Ga0157376_10001935_pt1 | contig 13828 bp, 6 predicted proteins | sample M45metaG_FD_121801 | JGI IMG/M metagenome (GOLD analysis project Ga0157376, IMG submission 121801) | Miscanthus rhizosphere microbial communities from Kellogg Biological Station, Michigan, USA - M4-5 metaG | ecosystem: Host-associated > Plants > Roots > Rhizosphere > Soil | place: USA: Michigan... | reverse complement strand
GGAAATATTCACGGCTACCAGCTGAAGAATATGAATACCTTCGTCCAGGATGACTGGAAGGTGAGTGCCCGCCTGACCCTCAACCTGGGCGTTCGTTGGGAATACGACGGCAGTCTTATGGACCGCTTCGGCAATCTCACGAATTTCTGGGCCAGCGATCTGGCCGCCACTCCGGCGACCGCAATTCCGAGCGCGCTCGATACCAACAATGCCATCCTTACGCTGCAAGGAAATCCCAACGCCTTCAGAGGCTACGTTGTCGCCAGCAATTACAACACTGCTTCCATTAACGCGGGCGGCCATGGACCAATTCCCGCCGGTGTCAGGGTGTTTGACGGCAACCGTCCCAGCCAGAATGGCGTACCGCTCAGCAATTTTGCCCCGCGTATCGGTTTCGCCTGGCAGCCCATCGACAACGGGCGCATGGTTATCCGTGGCGGCGTCGGACTGTTCTACGATCGCGTCGGCATCAACCGCTTAGTTCACGCCGTTCAGGAAGGCCGCCCCTACGCCGATACCCTCGGCACCCAGAATGACATCTCGAGCTTGCAACGGCCCTTCCAGGAAAGACCATTGACGTTGTTGCCTAGGTGGTTTAATCCCACCACTCTGATCGGCTCGAGTTTCAATTCGCCGTATTACGATCGCCTGCATACGCCTCTGGTGCGGCAGTACAATTTGGGCCTCCAGTACGAATTTATTTCCGGCTACGTAATGGAGCTGGCATTTGTGGGTTCGAGCGGAATTAACGTTCTGGACTACAGCCATAACGTCAACACCGCGCGCATCGTCAGCCCGACCAACCCGATTACCCTCTCCGGAGGGACGCTGATCACGACCAATACGGCTGCCAACGCCAGTGCCCGCGTACCGTATTTGGGATTCCTGCCTTTCGGGCTGCAGCAGAACGGTTTCGACGGCGTCAATAATTACAACAGTCTGCAAACCACGGTTCGCAAGAACTTCAACCACGGATTGGGTTTCCAGGCATCCTACACCTGGAGTAAGAACCTCTCCAACGTCGGATTTGACGCGGCGAACCTTAATCTCTCGACGGACATGGCGCAGCAATACGGCGCCACTCCTTATAGCCGTCCGCACCGTTTTGTCCTCAGCTATCAGTACGAACTGCCCTATAAGTCGACCGGCTTCTCGGGAAAGATTTTGGGTGGCTGGTCAGTGTCGGGTTTGACCACCATGCAAAGCGGTAGTCCTCTCACACTCTTCGACAACCGTGGTGGAACCTTCTGGGGTACGCCCGGCAGCGGAACCGTAGAGAACGGTCTGAGCCGTGCGCAACTCGCCCCCGGCTTCACCTACCAGCAGATTGCGACCCCAGGAGGCATCGAGGACCGGCTCGGTGGAATCAGTGGCGGACCGGGATTCTTCAACAAATCAGCCTTCGCGGCTCCTCCCGTCCATCCTCTGGCGTCTCCGGAGCCGGGTACGACGGTGGCTACCGCGACGGACTACGGCAACTCCGGCGTGGGCATCGTTCGCGGTCCCCATCAGTTAAACTTCGATTTCTCGATTCAGAAGGTGATGAAATTCGGCGAACGCCAGTCACTCCAGTTCCGCACCGAATTCTTCAACATTTTCAACCACGCCCAGTTTGCTCTACCGGGATATACGGCGGCTCCCAATAACTTTGCCAACAACGGCCCGCTTTTCGTCAACGGTAGTTTTGGCACGATCACGAGCACATCGGTGAACCCCCGCTTGATGCAGTTTGGCCTGCGGTACGCGTTCTGATATTGAGGGACCCGGCAAGCACTGGAGTTCTGAAACGAAGGCCGGCGTTCCTCTTCAAAGAGGGAGGCTGGCCTTTTCCGTTTGGAATTATAATGCGTCTGAATGACTGCTTTGCGGTAAGCCAGTTACAAAGATGCTCATCATCTTCTTCATGTGATACAGTTGTCTCCGCCACCGCTGAGTGTGACGTATGCATTCCCGTATGGTTGGTAGGCTTCGGAAGAGCGCAGCACCGTTCGCGCTCAGCAACCTCGCGCTCGCTGTCATTTTCACCGTAACCTACCGATTCCATCTCAATACAGCCAGCGTTGTGCTGCTGTGCCTATTGGTCATCGTCCTGCACGCGCTGGCAGATGGATTCGCTTCCTCCGCGATTGTCTCCATCATAGCCGGAGCATGCCTGGTCTATTTCTATATTCATCCGATATTCACTTTTCAAATCGGGGATCCAATCGACCTCGCGGCTTTTTTGGTTTTCCTGATTGTCTCGAATGGCTTGGCGTGGCTAGTAGCGAGGGCGTATGGGACTCTCCGCGATAGCCGGCGGCGGCTGGCACTCGCCGAGAGTGCGGCGCACATGGCCGTATGGGATCGCGATCTGGGAACCAACGTAATCGCGTTTTCCGGCGAATACAGCAAAATCTATGGTTTGGCGGCGGGCCGACGTGTGCTCACCTACGACGAATGGATTGGGCTGATTCACCCGGAAGACCGCGAGCGAGTGCGGGCTCAGAATCAGGATACACTCACGCGGTCGTACATCTGGGACGAGGAATTTCGCGTCGTGCGGCCGGATGGCAGCGTACACTGGCTGCTCGGGAAGGGTGCAGTTTTCGGGGACGAAATCGGCCGGCCGGTTCGCATCACCGGAGTCAACATCGACATTACGGAGCGCAAGCGTGCAGAAGCCGCTCTGCGGGAAAGCGAAGAGCGGCTGCGCTTCGCCCAGCAAGTGGCAAGCATCGGCACGTTTGATTGGAATCTTGAGACCGGAGTCAACATGTGGACGCCGGAGCTGGAGGCATTATATGAGTTGCCGCCGGGGGTTTTTCCAGCGACGCAACTGGCTTGGGAAGAGTTGCTCCATGCGGATGACCGGGCGCAGGCTGTACAGAGAGTCAAGGAGTCCTACGAGACGGGAGCGCCGGTAGAGGGGGAATGGCGCATCATCCTGCGCGATGGCAGGGTCCGTTGGCTCTTCGCACGGTGGCAGGTGTTCAAGAATGCGGCGGGCAAGCCGCTGCGCATGATGGGCGTCAACATGGACGTCACCAATCGCAAATCCATGGAGGAGGCCCTGCGGCAAAGTGAGGAGCGGTTTCGGCTTGCCGTCCAGGCCACGAACGACGCTGTGTGGGACATCGACTTGGCGACCGGTACCGTGAGCTGGAATGAGACGTACGCGACGCTTTACGGAAGACCGCCCGAGACGTCGAAATCGTGGCACTGGTGGATCGACCGCATTCACCCCGAGGACCGCGAGCGTACGAGCGGCGGGCTCCGCTCCGCGATTAGCGGCAGCGAATCGACCTGGACCTGCGAGTACCGTTTCCAGCGGGTCGATGGCGCGTGGGCGTATATCTATGACCGCGCCTACATTGCGCGCGATCCTTCAGGGAGTGCCTCGCGGGCGATCGGTGCGATGCAGGATCTCTCGCAGCGCAGGCGTGCCGAAGCTGAGTTGCGCGAAAGTGAGGAACGCTTCCGGAACATTGCTGACTCGGCTCCGGTTATCGTCTGGGTTTGCGGTCCGGATGGCGCTATCACGTTCACAAGCCGCTTCGGTTTGAACTTCGTTGGGCAGACCTCGGAGCAGATGCTGGGCACGTGGTGGACCAACTTACTGCATCCCGATGACAACGAGCGCGCTACTTCCGAATTTTCTTCCGCCATTGCAGGCCGCCGTATTTACCAGAGCAGCTTTCGGATCCGCAGGGCGGATGGGGAGTATCGTTGGATGTTAGCCAAGGGTGCCCCGCGCTTTGCGGGGGACGTTTATACCGGTCATATCGGGATCACCACCGATATTACAGAACTCAAGCAAAACCAAGAACAGCTCCAAGTGGCCCAGAAGCTAGAGAGCCTGGGTGTGCTGGCCGGTGGCATCGCCCATGACTTCAACAACCTGCTGGGAGGTATCCTTGCGCAGGCGGAACTGGTGGAGACTTACCTGGCGCCAGGCTCGGCGCCTAGGGAAGAACTCCAAAAGATCAAAACCGCCGTCATTCGCGGCTCCGAGATCGTGCGTGAGTTGATGATCTATGCCGGGGAGAACCAAAAAGATCTCAATGAAACGGTGGACGTGCCGCGACTGGTGGAAGAGATGCTGGAGCTAATGAAGGTCTCGATCTCAAAACAAGTGGCCTTGCGGACGGATTTCCGTGGTGACCTTCCGGCTGTGCGGGGGAATGCTCCGCAGATCCGGCAAGTGGTGATGAATTTGGTCCTCAATGCGTCGGAGGCGATCGGAGACACGAAGGGAGTGATTACCTTAACTGCGGCGCAAGTGAGCGGAGGTAGAGACTTGGCTCCCAATAATGCGACGGACTTGCCCCCGGGCGATTACGTGCGGATCGAGGTCTCGGATACCGGCTGCGGCATGCCAGAAGAAATAAGAGCTAAGCTCTTCGATCCGTTCTTCAGCACCAAATTCCCGGGCCGCGGCTTGGGGCTTGCGGTTGTGCAAGGGATCGTTCGTGACCTCGGTGGTGCTGTTAATATTGTGAGCGCGCCCGGTCAAGGGACGGTGTTTCAAGTCTTGCTGCCCCGTGCTCCAAAGGCAGCGTCGGCTTCCTCAATCGGAACCTGATCGCGTGTTTTGGAAGAGGAATTAGCGGTAACATTATGTTGCGACAAAGCGCCCAGGTAGATAACTTATGAAACGCCCTCGGATCATATTGGCGGAAGACTACCCAGTGGCTCTCGAAGGCATCCGTTCGCTTCTGGCACCGCACTACGAGATCGCCGGGGCGGTGACGGACGGACGGGCCCTGTTGGAAGCAGCGCTGCGCTTGAAACCGGACCTTATTATCACGGACATTACGATGCCTCGATTGAACGGTATCGACGCCGCCATCCAGATCCAAGCGAGTCTGCCCGGAACGAAGGTGCTATTCTTCACGATGCACTCGAGTTCCTCTAGTGTAAGAGCCGCGTTTGAGGCTGGGGGTACTGGTTACGTGTTGAAATCCGGCAGTCTTGAAGAGCTGCTGGATGCTGTCCAGAGCGTCCTGAGCGACCGCATCTATGTCAGCCCCGGTCCTTCGACTGCACACGCTGAACCGTTCCAGGATTCTGAGCGCGCCGCCACTTTTCGTCTCAGCATGCGGGAGCGCGAGACCCTGCAACTGATCGCGGAGGGCCGGGCCGCCAAGGAAATTGCACATATCATGAGCGTCTCCGTTAAGACGGTCGCGTTTCATCGGCAGAAAATCAAGAGAAAGCTGGGGTTGCGCACTGCCGCCGAATTGACAAAGAAGGCGATCGAAATCGGGCTGGTTCAGTAGGCTTTCTCAGGTTGCTCAAAACGGTGGCTCTGCCATCGATTCCGCACGTTACGTCATAAAAAATATTTTGAATCTCCCGCAATCGGCTCACATCATCAATCTTGACTCGAAAACGGGATGTCGACGGCATCAGACCAGAAGGCGGCGAGCCTTGCATTCGCATTTCCTTGTTTGTGCGGACTGAGGAGGCCACCTCTCGACCACGAGTTCTCCAGCCTGCAACCCAAGTCCAAAGGAGAAAAGGCATGTCCCGCGCCCTCCATTGGCGGTAGTGATACCGCATAGCCAGGCCTTTAGAATCGTGTTAAAGTCTAGGGCGATTGCGCAAAATCGAGCAATCTTTGACGAGCGTATTGCATCAGTCGGAGGATTCGTGCGTACAGGTCGCGCGGAAGTATGGTTCTCAACATTCTCCCTACCCTTCCGCGGCGGTTTGCTACTGGGCATCGCGGTGGCGTTGCTTCAGGCTGAGTCTGGCAGTAAATTGACCGGCAGGGTGATTGATCCCGCGGGTCGGGTCGTAGCAGGCGCAGAGATCATCGTGCAAGACCGGGCGACTCTCATTGAGCGCTCCGTGCGGACCAATGGAGAGGGCATCTATGAAATCCCCGCGTTGCCGGTCAGTATCTACCGCATGCAAGTAAAGGCCTCTGGATTTCGACTGTACACTGTGGAATCACTAACAATGGATGTTGCCCGAACCCTTGTCCAGGACGCGCATCTCGATATCAGAGATCTTTCGCAGGAAGTCACAGTAAAGTCTCAGACAGCTTTGATCGATGGGGCCACAACTTCCGTAGGGCACGTGATCGATGGCCGGACGGTCCAGGAAATACCGCTCAACGGGCGCTACTTTCTGGACCTCGCTGTGCTGTCGCCCGGGTCGGTTACGGCGCCGCAGAGCGGATTCTCAGCCGCACCCAGCCGGGGTTTGGGGGCACTGGCGATTAATACCGCCGGCAATCGGGAGGAGACGGTCAACTACATGATCAATGGGATCACACTCAACGACTTGGTCTTCAGCTCTATTCTCTTCCAACCCTCGATCGGCGCGGTTCAGGAGTTTAAGATTGACAATTCAACCTTCAGCGCGGAATACGGCCAAAGCTCGGGAGCGATTGTCAATCTAGCCACTCGCTCGGGCGGGCGCCAATTCCACGGCGAACTGTTCGAGTTTCTAAGAAACGATGCCCTCGATGCCCGCAACTTCTTTACCCTTAATTCCACCAAGCCCCAACCTTTCAAACGCAATCAGTTTGGCGGTAACTTGGGAGGGCCCATCGTCAGGAGCAAGACGTTCTTCTTTTTCTCCTACGAAGGCCTGCGCCAGTCGCAGCAGGTTGATCTCAACAGCCTGGTCCTCAGCGACGCGGAGCGTAGGGCGGCTGTCAACGGTATAATCGCGCAACTGATCACACTAATCCCGCGGTCGAACATCATCGACTCCACGGGAACATCGCGTTTCGTGGGTTCAGCATCCGCGCCCGTCGATGCAGGTCAGAGGGGGATGGACATCACACACATCCTCAGTCAGAGCGACCGCTTGCACGGTTACTACGGTTTCGACCTCACCCAGACCACAGAACCTACCTTACGGGGCAACACCATCCCCAATTTCGGATACATCCAACGTCCGTACAGGCACTTCTTCTCGCTAAACGAAACCCACACCTTTGCACAGAATCGGATCAATGAGTTACGTGTTGGTCTGAATCGTCTCTCCAGCACGACGCAGCCGAATGCGTTACTCAACCCTGCCAATTTCGGAATACGCGACGGCATTGCCCAGCCCATCGGACTGCCGCAGATCAACATTTCCGGTGGCTCCCTAAACTTCGGCGGCCCATCGGTCTTCCCGTCGGGGCGTGGCGACACCACCGTTGTGGCCGGCGACATGATGAGCTGCCTGTGTGGACGGCATTCACTCAAAATCGGCGGCGAGTTTCGGCAATTTCTCAATAATAACTTCCGCCTCGGCAGCGGCGCATTCAACTTTCCCAGCGTCGCCTCATTCCTGGCCGATACCGCGAACTCTTTCAGTGTGACGCTCGGCAACCAGTCCAACAGTATTGCGCAAGGAGCTCTCGGCCTCTTTGTCCAGGACAATTACAAATGGCGGCCTAACCTCACGCTTGAACTTGGCTTGCGCTACGACTGGAACTTGACGCCTAGCGAGCGCTACGGCCGTTTCATCGCCTTTGACCCTAGATCTGCTGCGCTGGTACGCCTGGGGCAAGGACTTGACGACATTTACCACCAGAATAATAAGAATCTCCAGCCCCGGCTCGGCTTCGCCTGGGACCCATTCAAAGACGGAAAGACCTCTGTGCGAGGTGCGTATGCGATCCAGGTGGATCAGCCCATGACGAGCGTGGTGACGGGCACAAGCGGAAACCCGCCACTGGCCATCCCGCTCGCGGTAACGGGCACGATCCGCTTCGAGAATGCGATCGACTTAGCTCAGGCCGCCGGACTTGCGCCAGTAACCGTAGACCATGGGTTCGACAATGCTTACCTGCAATCATGGAACCTGAACGTGCAGCGCGAGTTTTTCTCCGGTCTCGCGGTGATGGCCGGCTACTTTGGCTCCAAGGGTACCCATTTGATCCTGCGGCGCAACATCAATCAGCCGGTCAACGGGGCGCGACCCTATCCGGTTGTCTCACCGTCGAGCGCAATACTGCCCAGCACTCCCATCGGCAATATCACACAGGCAGAGAGCACTGGGAATTCGAGCTACAACGCTTTGTGGGTCGCGGCGAGCAGGCGGCTCGCGAACGGCCTGCAGATTAATGTGTCCTACACCTGGTCGAAGTCAATAGACTATAATTCCCTCAGCTCACAGGGCATAGTTGTGCAGGACAGTTATAACCTACGTGGCGACCGCGGCCTGTCGGACTTCGACGCTCGCCACCGCTTCGTCGCACGCGCGATATATGACCTGCCTTTCCAAAGCAACCGGTTAGTACAGGGTTGGCAGCTTTCTGTCATAGCGCAGGCGCAGAGCGGCAATCCGGTCAACATCGTAACCTCTAACAGCACACTCACAGGCATCGCCAACACGCTCCGGCCTGACGTAAGAGGACCGATCGCGATCATCGGCAGCGTAGATCGTTGGTTCGATACCTCGGTATTTTCGCCTGTTACGGGTTTTGGCAGCCTGGGCCGGAATGTGGTCATCGGGCCAGGGTTCTACAATACTGACTGTTCGATCATGAAGAACACTGAACTGAGCGAGAAGATCCGCATACAGTTTCGGGTCGAGGTTTTCGATCTTTTCAATCATGCAAACTTTGGCCAGCCGGGGAGCGTCGTTGGCACCCCGGGCTTTGGGCGTATCACGAACACGCGCTTTCCAACCGGCGAATCCGGGTCGTCGCGGCAGATGCAGCTTGGCATCAAGCTGATTTTTTGATGAGAACATTATTGAAGCTAAATCGAACGGTGTTGCTCACTTTGTCCGTAGTCTGGTTGTTGCCCTCGGGCATGTGGGCGCAGCAGTCTGTAAAGCCAAAACGGGTGCTGGTGTTGTACTGGGATGAGAAAGACCACCCCGCCAATGAGGCCTTCGAACGCCGTTTTCAAGGAGCTATGCAATCAGCCGCATCTGGGCCCATCGAGTTTTATTCCGAATTTCTTGAATCCAGCCGGTTCCCGGGAGAGGACCAAGCCAAGTTATTGCATAACTATATTCGGCAGAAATATGCCGGCCGCACCATCGATGTTGTGGTTCCTACTGCGACTGCGCCCTTGGAATTCCTTTTCAAATACCGCAGTGACTTCCTTCCGCATACTCCCATCGTCTTCGCCGCTACCAGTTATCCCAGGGCGGCGCAGCTTAAGTCAGGAGCTGGGGCCACCGGAATCGTCTTGGTAAACACCTACAAAAAAACGTTAGATCTGGCGCTGCGGTTACATCCCGCTACAGAGCACGTGTTCGTCATTAGCGGAACGCCGGAGCATGACAAAGTTTACGAGACCATGGCACGGAGCCAACTCAAGGGCTATGAAAACAAAGCGGCCATTACATACCTCACGGACGTGCCTCTTGAAGAGTTGATGGTCAGAATCAAAGACCTGCCGGAGCGATCCATCGTTCTTTACGTATGGCAGCAGGCACGGGATAGCCAAGGTAAGCTCTTGGAGTCTCAGGATGTCCTTAAGTTGATTGCCCCCTTGGCGCGAGTTCCCTTCTACGGGATGTCCTTCGCCAATGTCGGCCTCGGAATCGTGGGCGGCTATGTTTGGACCATGGAAGCCAATACCACCAGATTGGCGGAGATGGCCTTGAAGGTTGCCTCCGGAACGCGGGCTTCGAACATTCCCGTCGAGAACGCTCCGGATACGCCGATGTTCGACTGGCGTCAACTTCAGCGGTGGGGCATCAGCGAAGACAGGCTGCCGGAGGATAGCGTCATTCATCTTCGCGACGTGAGCCTGTGGCAACAGTTCAAGTGGCGCATCATCGCCGCGATCGCCATGATCGTATTACAGAGCCTGCTGATTGGGGCGCTTCTCTTTGAGCGTCGCCGGGCCCGGCAGAGCGCCGCGGCGCTTTCTAAAGCGCAACGAGTGCTCCGTGAAAGCGAGGAGCGGTTTCGGGACATGGCTGACACGGCGCCGGTGATGCTGGTCGTTTCTGGTGCGGACCGGCAAGCCACATTCTTCAATAAGGGATGGCTGGATTTTACCGGCCGCACCATGGAGCAGGAATTAGGCATGGGTTGGACGGCCGGAGTGCATCCCGACGACCGGGAGGCATGTTTCGCTGGAATCGAGGCTTCGTTCCAAGCGCACAGGGAGTGTCATATTGAATACCGCTTGCGACGCGCCGACGGGCAGTACCGATCCGTGATCTGCAACGGAGTTCCGCGCTTCGAAACGGAGGGAGTCTTCACCGGCTACATCGTTTCACTGATTGACATAACCGATCTCAAGACAGGCCAAGCCGAAGCGCTTGCCAACCAAAAACTGGAAAGCCTGGGAGTATTGGCTGGTGGGATCGCACACGACTTCAATAATCTGCTCGGCAGCATTCTGGCCAACTTGGAACTGCTGCTATCGGATATTGCCGACGCCTCACCGACTAAAAAGGGACTGGAGACAATCAAGGTGATCGCGACACGAGCATCCGAAATGGTGCGGCAATTGATGGTATACGCTGGCGAGGAAAGTGCCGTCTTCGAAAAAATCGATCTGGCGGGACTCGTGCGCGAAATGCTGCAACTGATGATGGTAACCATTACAAAGAATGCCGCGTTGAAGATCGATGTTCCCCCGAATGGTTTTTCGATCCGCGGGAATGCCGCACAACTTCGTCAAGTGGTGATGAACCTCATAACCAACGCCTCGGATGCGCTCCGCGAGAAGGGAGGGGAGATTTCGGTCACTCTGACACCGGTTCAGGCGCCACAGCAATCGGCAGGAAACCTCAGTGCAGATTTCCTCCGGCTAGAGGTCCGCGACTCCGGATGCGGCATGTCCGAAGAGATCCAGGCTAAGATTTTCGACCCGTTTTTCTCCACCAAAGAAGCTGGCAGGGGCATGGGGTTGGCCGCAGTGCGGGGAATTATCTTGTCTCATGGCGGCGAGATTAGAGTGCGGACCGCGGTCGGGTCGGGTTCGTGTTTCGAAATTCTATTGCCATGTGTCGGGCAAGCTGAACAAGAGTTTCGCGACCTGGTGATACCCGCCGTAGCCAGTGGAAGTGAGAACGAAACGGCAACAATTTTGATCATTGACGATGAAGACATGCTCCGGCTGCCGATCGCAAGCATGCTGCGGAGAAAAGGGTACTCTATCCTGGAAACCCGCGATGGCGCCACAGGCGTGGATGTGTTTAAAGCCCAAGCAGCGGAGATTGACATCGTTCTTCTCGACCTGACTCTACCTGGGATGTCTGGAAAAGAAGTTTTGGCAGACTTGCGGAAGATACGCCCCGGTATCAAGGTTGTTCTGTCAACGGCATACGGCCGAGACAGAGCCTTCAGAGATATAACTGAGCCCGAATCGGTCTACTATCTCCGAAAACCCTATAAAATCGACGATCTCACGGCCTTGCTACGGAGAGTGCGCCTGGAGGAACCGGCCGCGATTCAAGCCACTACCCGCGGCGCAGGGACTTACTAGTAACATCCTGGTAAGCGATAGAATCTTTAGTCAAAGTGAAGCCCAACAAGGACACCTACCGCCGGATTGTCGGAGCTGTGCCCGAGGGCATATGGGTAGTCAATCCTCAAGGGGGAACCACGTTCTGCAATGAACGTATGGCGCAAATTCTGGGAACTGATGTCGAGTCCCTGGAAAAGATGTCGTGTTTCGATCCTGTGTTTCCAGATGATTTAGAGGAGGCACAGCGTCAGTTTGCGCTGCAGTTGGTCAGCGGCGGCCCGCCCTTTGATTTTCGTCTGCGTCGCAACGATGGATCGGCCGTGTGGGTCAGTATTTCATGCAGGCAGATGTACGATGATGCGGGCGACATCATAGGGCTGCTGGGTTTGTTCACGGATGTCACCGAGCGCCAGCGTGCGCAGGCCGCGCTGCGCGAAAGTGAAGAGCGCTTCAGGACCATGGCCGACACCGCGCCGGCCCTGATTTGGGTCTCCGGCCCCGACAAGCTTTGTACCTTTTTCAACAAATTTTGGCTGGACTTCACGGGTCGGACAATGGAGCAGGAGTTGGGCGACGGCTGGGCCGAGAACGTGCATCCTGAAGACCTGGAACGTTGCACGGACATCTACTCATCTTCGTTCGATGCGCGCCGCAGCTTTCAAATGGAATATCGTTTACGGCGGGCAGATGGAGAGTACCGCTGGGTATTGGATAACGGTGTCCCGCGCTTCGAAGCAGGCGGCAGATTTGTGGGTTACATCGGTTCGTGCGTTGATGTCACGGATCTCAAACGCGCGCAGGAACTAGATCTTGCCCGACAGAAACTGGAGACAGTAGGATCAGTAGCGAGTGCTGTTGTACATGATTTCGGCAATCTGTTGTCCGGGATCATGGCTTACTCCGAAATGTTGCTGGACGCCTTCGCGAGCGGCTCCATCCCTACTAAGGAGGTAGAGGGCATCCGTAATGCAGCAATTCGCGGTACTGACATGGCGCAGCGGTTGATGGGTTACGCCGAGCCAGAGAGCCAGGTTCTCGAACTCGTCAACGTCTCTGGAATCGTGGAAGACATGCTTGAAGTGCTCAAAATGTCATTGTCAAAACATGTGGTGCTGGAAACTCATCTCAACAAACAGCTTGGGATGGTGCGAGCGAACCCAGTTCAAATCCGGCAAATTGTCATGAACCTCGTCATGAATGCATCAGAGGCGATCGGCGATCGCGATGGAGTGATCCGCGTGACCACGGGGCAGTTGACGGTAGGCCACGAGTCGCATCTGGAAAGCTCCGACGGCCCCACGGCGGGTGATTATGTGCAACTGGAGGTCTCCGACACAGGACGAGGCATGGCACCCGATGTGCAGGCCCGGATCTTCGACATGTTCTTTACAACGAAAGGATCGGGCGTCCATGGCCTGGGGCTGACAGCGGTCCATTGGATCGTTGAGCGTATGCGGGGGACTATCCGGGTTTCAAGTACGCCGGGCCGGGGAACCACACTCCAGGTCATGCTGCCCTTTGAGGAACAGACGGTCGAGGTAAGACGCAGCGTGACCGCGCGCGCCGCAGACGTAGCACTGGCATCTCAGAGCGCCACGATCTTACTTGTGGAAGATGACAGTATGTTGCGGCAAGCGGTTTCAACGATGTTACGTATGAGAGGCTTCTCCGTTCTTGAGGCAAGCGACGGATCTGCCGCATTGGACGTGATCCGGGCGCAGAGAGAGCACATCGATGTACTACTCCTGGACACTATTCTGCCCGGGACCCCCAGTCGCGAGGTCTATGACGAAGCCGCGCTTCTCAGACCCGGCCTAACCATTATCGCGATGAGCGCGTACAGCAAGGAGATGGCCACGGCTTCGCTGGGCAGGACTATGGTACGGTTTCTTCGGAAGCCCTTCAGCGTCCATGAACTGATAGAGATGATTCGGGAAGACTCACTTCCGCAGCGCACGCAAGCCTCTCGAGCCTAGGGGCGCGCCCAATGCGCGTATCGCCCCAGTTCCGATTCTCCTGAATGGGAACGCTGATGAGGTCGGCCACCGGACTCCGTGCGGCTTTGTGCGATTCGACACAGCCGAGCGCACGTGATGAGCAGAACAATCCAATGAACGCCGGCGACTCTTGGATTCTGGAAGGATTTACAGGCTCGCAGGCTCGACTCCGACGGCGCTGACCGAATTCTTGCGGAGGACCGGAATTCTGTCGCTGTAACGGCCGCGACCTCGAATTCGAGCGAAAAAATGAACCTTATTGGCTGCCAGCAGAATCGCTGTCATGCCTTTCGAAGGGGCGCAAATTTGGCCGTGGAGATGCCGCATGACTGTGGAAAGTATCAGACTTGACGAGGCCAGGGATCGGAAAGTCCCTTGGAAGAAGTGGGGTCCCTACTTGAGTGAACGGCAATGGGGAACCGTGCGTGAGGACTATAGCGAAGGGGGTGACGCCTGGAATTT
>Ga0157376_10001932_pt1 | contig 13836 bp, 16 predicted proteins | sample M45metaG_FD_121801 | JGI IMG/M metagenome (GOLD analysis project Ga0157376, IMG submission 121801) | Miscanthus rhizosphere microbial communities from Kellogg Biological Station, Michigan, USA - M4-5 metaG | ecosystem: Host-associated > Plants > Roots > Rhizosphere > Soil | place: USA: Michigan... | reverse complement strand
AGCTGTTCCGCGAGGAATCCGACGTGCGCCAGATCATCAAGCTGAAGGAGGTGTACCAGCTCCTCGAATCGATCACGGACAAGTGCGAGGACGTCGCCAACGTGATCGAGGGCATCATCCTCGAGCATTCGTAAAGCGAGCGCCCGAATGCAGACCGCACAAGCCGCCCTGTGGGTGGTCGCCGTCCTGGTAGCGCTCGCGCTGGCGTTCGACTTCATGAACGGGTTCCACGACGCCGCGAATTCGATCGCGACCGTCGTGTCGACCGGCGTGTTGCGGCCGACGACAGCCGTGGCGTTCGCGGCGGCGTTCAATGTCATCGCCTTTTTCGTTTTTGGGCTGCACGTGGCCGCGACCATCGGCAAAGGCATCGTGCAGCCAGGCGTGGTGGACACCACCGTGGTGTTCGGCGCGCTGATCGGCGCGATGTTCTGGAACGTGCTCACCTGGTACTACGGCATCCCCAGCAGCTCTTCGCACGCGCTCATCGGGGGCATCGTCGGCGCGGTGATGGCGAAGGCGGGCGCCGGCTCGCTGATTGCCGGCGGCATCTGGAAGACGGTGCTGTGGATCTTTCTCTCGCCGGTGCTGGGTTTCCTGCTCGGCTCGCTGATGATGGTGCTGGTGTCCAACGTGTTGCGCCGCTCGACGCCGTCACGGATCGACCGCTGGTTTCGGCGCCTGCAACTGGTCTCGGCCGGCGCCTACAGCCTGGGCCACGGCGGCAACGACGCACAGAAGACCGTCGGCATCATCTGGATGTTGCTGATCGCGGCCGGAACCACCGCGCCCACCGCAGCCGCGCCGCCCGCCTGGGTGCTGCTGGCGTGCTACTTCGCGATCGGCATGGGCACGATGTTCGGCGGCTGGCGCATCGTCAAGACGATGGGCCAGAAGATCACCAAGCTGAAGCCCGTGCATGGCTTCTGCGCCGAGACTGGCGGCGCGTTGACGCTGTTCATCGCGTCGGCGCTGGGCATCCCGGTGTCCACCACGCACACGATCACCGGCGCCATCGTCGGCGTCGGCTCCACGCAGCGCGCGAGCGCCGTGCGCTGGGGCGTCGCGGGCAACATCGTCTGGGCGTGGATCTTCACGATCCCCGCCAGCGCCTTCGTCGCCGCGATCGCCTACTGGGTCGGCCTGCAGATCTTCTGACGTCGCATTGAAACCCGGGTTCTTAGGCCGTAAGGAGCAACGCGCAGTACGGCCTCCCTTTGAAGGAAGGGCGGCTTTGCTGCACTTCCTTCAACTGACTAGCCACTTTGAAAACGCGCAGCGTTTTTAAAGTGAAGGAGGATGCGGGTGATGCCGCGCCATCGACAGCGCGTCGACGTAACGGCCGTTCTTGAGCGCATAGGCCTTGTGCCGGCCTTCCTCGACGAAGCCCATCGAGCGGTACAACGCGATCGCGCCTTCGTTGTCGGCGTGCACATGCAATTCCACGCGCAGCACGCCGGCCCAGTTGTCCGCCCAATCGAGCAGGCGCGCCAGCAACTGGCGTCCGATGCCGCGCCTTTGCCACGCCGTGCCCACGCTCAGGCCCAGGCCGCGCACGTGCATGCGGCGCAAGCTCGTTTGCAGCACGTGCAGTCCCGCGGCGCCGACCACCTCCTCGCCCGCGAGCGCGACGAGCCGGCAGCCGTGCGGATCGACCTTCTGCAGGTATTCGAGACGGGAGGCGAGGGGAACGTCGGGCACTTGCAGCAGCCCCTCGAACACGCCGGCTTCGCTCAGATGAGCCGAGATGGCGGCGGCGTCCTGCGGTTCGGCGCTGCGGATGCGGATGTCCATGGCGTTTCTCCTGGTGGGGAAAGTGGACGTTTCAATCTAACGCAAGCGAGCAAGCTGCGGGAAATGCCGGCTGCGCATGGAACCATGCCGTAACACGGCGAAGGCGTTGCGCATCAGCGCGAAATCTTGCGGCCTTCTTCGACCTGGTAGACGAAGTAGTGCTCGAAGCTGAAGGCGATGCTCGCCATCAGCACGGTGGCGCCGATCATCAGCGAGAGCACGACCGCGCCGATGGTGAACCAGTTGGTGCCGCCCGCCGTGCTGTCCGCCGCCCCTTGCGGGTTGAAGCGTGCGTTCCATTTCTCGCGCTCCATGAGGCCGTAGACGATCGCCATCAGGGCGCAACCCGCGATGGTGAAGCCGAGCATGGGGATCAGCACCCAGCTCCACGCATCGTCCACGCCGTAATGGCGCATGCGCTGGACGCCGTAGAGCCCGATCAAGGTGGGGACGGGCAGCAGCCAGCCGAGGAGGTCGCGAAACCCGTGCAGGTAGAAGCGATGCAGGCCCAGCGGGCCGCCGAGAAAGGCCAGCCACGCGGCCAGCGTCTTGTTTTTCATCAGGGTGCGGATTGCGGCGGGGTGCTGTCGCCCGCGCCGATCGGTTTTTCCATGAGGACGATGTCCAGCCACTTGCCGAACTTCCAGCCGCACGATTGGATCACACCGACCGGCTGGAAACCCAGGGCCTCGTGTACGCCGACGGAGCCCTTGTTGCCGGAGTCGCCGATCACCGCGATGAGCTTGCGGATGCCGGCCGCCTCGGCCTGGCGCGCGAGCTCGGCGAGCAAGGCCTTGCCCAGTCCCTTGCCTTGCGCGTCGGGATGCAGGTAGATCGAATCCTCGGCCGAGAAGCGGTAGGCCGGCCGCGGCTTGAACCACTGGCAATAGGCGTAGCCCAGCACCCGGCCGTCTTCCTCCGCCACGAGGTACGGCAAGCCCTTGGCCAGCACGTCCGCGCGGCGGCCCGCCATGTCCGCTTCGGTGGGCGGCTCGGTTTCGAAAGTGCCTGTGCCGTGCAGCACGTGATGCGCATAAATGGCCGTGATCGCCGGCAAGTCCTGGTCGCGGCTGGGGCGGATGGTGCTCATAAGGGTCGAAAACGTTATAATCGCAGGCTCTTCAGCGTGTGGCTGGCCGGGTGGCCATGCTGCGTGTCTCAACGCTGGATGGAATTGCGGGGGCTTTTTCGCCCCCAACCCCAAGGATAAATCATGGTCGTCATTCGACTCTCCCGCGGTGGCGCGAAAGCCCGCCCGTTCTTCAACATCGTCGTCGCCGACAAGCGCCTGCGCCGCGATGGCCGCTTTATCGAGCGCATCGGTTTCTACAACCCGATCGCCAAGGACAACGAGGAATCGATCCGCATCGCCCAGGACCGCCTGACGTACTGGCGCGGCGTGGGTGCGCAAGCTTCCCCGACCGTCGAGCGCCTGATCAAGCAGGCTGCCACCAAGGCCGCTTAAGTTCGCATGGCAGGAAAGCCCCTGCCAGCCGGCCTCGAGCCGGCCGAATTGCCGGCGGACGCCATCGAAGTCGGGCGTATCGCCGATGCCTGGGGCATCAAGGGCTGGTTCAAGGTCCTGCCCCACAGCGCCTCCCCCGAGGCGCTTTTTTCTTCCAAGCGCTGGTACCTGTTGCCCACCGAGAGAGGCGTGAAGACTTTCTCGGGCAGCATGCTGCTGCGCGTGCGCGAGGCCAAGGAGCACTCCGACACCGTCGTGGCCCAGGCCCAAGAGGTCGAGGACCGCGACGCCGCCGAAGCCCTCAAGGGCGCGCGCATCTTCATCCCGCGTTCGAGCTTTCCCACCGCGGCCACCGACGAGTTCTACTGGGTCGACCTGATCGGGCTCTCGGTCGTGAACCGCGAAGGCGTGGAGCTGGGCCGCGTGAAGGAGTTGCTCTCCACCGGCCCGCAAACCGTGCTGGTGATCGAGTACGAAGAGGCGGACAAAACGGCGGAGCGGATGATTCCGTTCGTGTCCGCCTATGTCGACGCCGTCGATTTGCATGCAAAGCGCATTACCGTGGACTGGCAGCCGGACTATTAGTTGTCATTGCGGGCTTGACCCGCAATCCAGTACGCTGTTTGTGTGGGGCCGCGGCAGGCGGTGCCCGGCGGGGGCTCATAGCATGGCGGTCTCCAACTCGCGGCTTTCGCCGCTCCGTTACGACTTCGCTGAAAAGATCGGCTCGGGACCGGCACCGCGCAACTCGCTTTGCGCCCTGAGGCCGCTCCGCTCAAACATGCACGGTGAACATGAAACGAAGCGCTGCGCGCCCGGCCCCGAGCCGATCTTTTCAGCCGCCACGCCAAAATCGCCCCCGCCGGGCACCGCCTGCCGCGAGGGCACGCTGCTGATGTTCGAGCCGGGTTGAACGACGACGACCGCGCGTGCATCGTAATGATCTGCTCCCTCTCCCCGCCGGGGGAGAGGGATGGGGTGAGGGGGCTCCTGTGAGTCCGGTATTAGTTGCAGCCAGCCCCGCCTGGTCCGGGATACCGCCTGTTCTAAGATCACCCTATGCGTTTCGACGTCATCACGCTGTTTCCCGAGCTGTTCACGCCTTTCCTGGCGGCGGGTGTGACGCGGCGCGCGTACGAATCGAAGCAGGTCGACGTGCGGCTGTGGAACCCGCGTAACTTCGCCGAAGGCAATTACCGCCGCGTGGACGACCGGCCGTTCGGCGGCGGCCCCGGCATGGTGATGATGGCCGAGCCGCTGGCGAAGTGCCTCGCCGCCATCGAGGCCGATCGAGGCGGTAAAGCGGCTGTGGTTCTGTTTTCGCCAGTTGGGGAGCGCCTGGATCACGCCGGCGTGGAACGCTGGTCCGCCAGCCAAGGTGCGATCCTGTTGTGCGGGCGCTATGAAGGCGTCGACCAGCGCTTCATCGACCGGCATGTGGACGTCCAGATCAGCATCGGGGATTTCGTCCTTTCCGGCGGCGAGATCGCGGCGATGGCCTTGCTCGATGCGGTCGCGCGCCTGCAGCCGGGGGTCCTTGGCGACGAGGACAGCCACCAGTTCGACAGCTTCAACCCGGCCCTGGACGGCCTGCTGGACTGCCCGCATTACACCCGGCCGGAGGAGTGGGAAGGCATCAAGGCGCCGGCCGAATTGCTGTCCGGCCACCATGCCCAGATCGAGCGCTGGCGGCGCGACCGGCGGCTGGAGATCACGGCCAAACACCGGCCGGACCTGATCGCGGCGGCTCATGCGGCTGGCTGCCTCTCCAAGGCCGACGAAGCGCTGCTGGCGTCCCTGGCCAAAAGTCGTTTATAATCAAAGGCTTTCCGATCCTCTACTGGCCGCCCAAGCCGCCCGCGCCCCGCTTTGCAGGGGCCTATAGCGAAGCAGGGCCATTAGCGTAGCCGGCACCGAACGGGAATAGCGACAAGGCACAAGCCATGAACATCATCCAGACCCTCGAGCAAGAGGAAATCGCCCGCCTGGGCAAGAAGATCCCCGAATTCGCCCCCGGCGACACGGTGATCGTCAGCGTCAACGTCGTCGAAGGCAACCGCAAGCGCGCGCAGGCTTTCGAAGGCGTCGTGATCGCCAAGCGCAATCGCGGCCTGAACAGCGGCTTCACGGTGCGCAAGATCTCCAGCGGCGAAGGCGTGGAACGCACGTTCCAGACGTACAGCCCGCTGATCGCCGGCATCGAAGTCAAGCGCCGCGGCGATGTGCGCCGCGCCAAGCTGTACTACCTGCGCGACCGCAGCGGCAAGTCGGCCCGCATCAAGGAAAAGCTGGCCCACCGCAACAAGGCCGCCACCGCCGAATAACATCCGGTCATCCGCCAAAGCCGCCGCCGGCCTTGCCGCGGCGGCTTTTGTTTTTTTGTCCATGCCCATCGACCCCACCTTGGCCACCACGCCGCTGTCGCAGCTGCCGAATTTCGATCCGCGCACCGTGCCCGTGATCGGCATCGACACGCACCTGCCCGCGGTGGATGCGCGCGCGTTGGCGCCCGAGGCATTGCGCGAGCGCTTCCGCGCGCCGCCGGCGTGGGAGCCGGAGGTCTGGACCGAGCGCAAGTTCTCGCAGCGCGAACCGGCCCTGGCCTCGGTGCTGGTGCCCATCGTCATGCGCGAGAAGCCGACGGTGCTGTTGACCGAGCGCACGACGCACTTGTCCACGCATTCGGGCCAGGTGGCTTTCCCGGGCGGCAAGCGCGACGACACCGACACCGATGAAACGCACACCGCACTGCGCGAGGCGCATGAGGAAATCGGCCTGGAGCCCGCGTTCATCGAGGTCATCGGCCAGATGCCGATCTACACCACCGGCTCGCAGTTCATCATCACGCCGGTCGTCGCGCTGGTGGACCCCGCGCACCATCTCAAACTCAATGCGTTCGAGGTGGCCGACGCGTTCGAGGTGCCGCTGGAGTTCCTGATGAACCCGGCGCACCACCGGCGCCACGCCGTCGAATTCGGCGGCATCCGCCGCGAATGGTTTTCGATGCCGTACATGGACGGCTCCGCCGAGCGCTTCGTCTGGGGCGCGACGGCCGCGATGTTGCGCAATTTCTACCGCTTCCTTTCCGCCTGAGCCCTTCGGCAGGCTCAGGATGAACGGCCGACGGCGCCCATTTATGATGGGCGCATGAGTTTCTTCGCCATCCTGTTCGCGCTGCTGATCGAGCAAGTGCGTCCGCTGGCGCGGCAAAACCCGATCCACGCCAGCCTGCGCGGCTGGGCGCGCTGGGTGAGCCGCAATTTCGACGCGGGCAAGCCGCAGCACGGCTGGGTGGCCTGGACATTGGCCGTGATGGTGCCTTCGGTGGCGGTGATGGCCGTCCACTGGGCGCTGGTCTTCTTCCTGGGTTGGCTGGCGGGCGTGGCGTGGAGCGTCGCGGTGCTGTACATCACGCTCGGCTTCCGGCAGTTCAGCCACCACTTCACCGACATTCGCGAAGCCCTGGACAACGGCGACGAAGCGCGCGCCCGCGAGCTGCTCGCGCGGTGGCAGCAGGTGGACGTCGGCGACCTGCCGCGCAGCGAGATCGTCCGCCACGTGATCGAGTACTCCGTGCTTGCCGCGCACCGGCACGTGTTCGGGGTGCTGGCCTGGTTCTCGGTGCTCGCGGCCTTCGGTTTCGGGCCGGGCGGCGCCGTGCTGTACCGCATGGCCGAATTCGTCTCGCGCTACTGGCGCCATCGCAGCCGCACCGAAACGCAGCCGGCCAGCGCGGCGTTGCAGTCGGCCGCGGCGCGCGCCTGGAGCGCGATCGACTGGTTGCCGGCCCGTGCCACCGCGCTGGCTTTCGCCGTCGTTGGCAGCTTCGAGGAAGCCATCGATTGCTGGCGCAATTACGCGCAGCGCTTCCCGAACGACAACGACGGTGTGATCCTCGCGGCCACCTCGGGCGCCGTGAACGTGCGGCTCGGCGGCGAGGCGCTGAAATCCAGTTTCGCGCCGGGCAGCTCGCAGAGTTTCCGTGCCACCACCGGCGAAGCGATGGCGGATACCGAGAGCACGCCGGGCCGCGAGGCCGAGATCGGCCACCTCGCGCAGATCGTCGGCCTGGTCTGGCGATCGGTCGTGCTGTGGATGGTGCTGCTCGCGCTGCTGACGCTGGCGCACCTGCTCGGTTGAAGGCGGCTGCGCGCATGGACCGCCGGCAACGCTTCTGGAGCCCGCGCGTGCGCGAGATCGTGCCGTACGTGCCCGGCGAGCAGCCGCGCATCGCCAACCTCGTCAAGCTCAACACCAACGAGAACCCGTATCCGCCGTCGCCGCTCGTGATCGAGCGCATCACGGCCGCCGCGCAACAAGGGCTGCAGCTCTATCCCGATCCGCAGTCGACGGTGTTGCGACAAGCCATCGCGCGTCATCACGCTATCGATGCGGGCCAGGTGTTCTGCGGCAACGGCTCCGACGAAGTCCTGGCGCACGCTTTCTTCGCGTTCTTCCAGCAGCCGCATCCGGTTCTGATGCCGGATGTGACGTACAGCTTCTATCGGGTTTATTGCGGCCTCTATGGCATCGACGCGGACCTGGTCCCCGTGGACGCGGGCCTGCAGATCGGCGTGGCTGCATTCGCGAATCGTCCCGCGGGCGGTGTCGTCATCGCGAACCCGAACGCGCCCACCGGCAGCGCGCTGCCGCTCGCGGCGATCGAGCAATTGCTGCGAAGCCAACCCGATTGCGTCGTGCTGGTCGACGAGGCCTATGTCGATTTCGGTGCGCAAAGCGCCATCCCGCTCGTTGCGCAGTACGACAATTTGCTGGTCGTGCACACCTTGTCGAAGTCGCGCTCGCTCGCGGGGCTGCGCGTCGGCTTCGCGGTCGGCCAGCGTCACCTCGTCGAAGCGCTTGAACGCGTGAAGGACAGCTTCAATTCGTATCCGCTCGACCGCTTGGCACTCGCCGGCGCCGTGGCGGCCTACGAGGATCAGGAGCATTTCGAGCGGACGCGGCAAGCCGTGATCGCCAGCCGCGAAGCGCTCACCGTGCAGCTCTGGCGCCTGGGTTTCGAAGTGCTGCCTTCGGCGGCGAACTTCGTGTTCGTCCGCCATCCCGCGCACGCTGCGCAGACGCTCGCTGCCGGCCTGCGCGAACGCGGCATCCTGGTGCGGCATTTCAAGCAGCCGCGCGTAGAGCAGTACTTGCGAATCAGCATCGGCACGCCCGCGCAGTGCGAGGCCCTGGTGCAGGCGTTGGCCCTGCTGACCGCCGCCTGAAACCGGCTAGAAGCGCGCAGGCTGCGACAGCTCCGCGAAGAGCTCCTGGTAGATGCGGTAGCGCATCGGCGTGATGCCGGTTTCCGCCGGCCCCACGGCTGCGATCACGCCGCAGCCCGGCTCGTGCAAGTGGGTGCAGTTGTAGAACTTGCAGTTGCCCAGGTGTGCCTTCAGGTCCGGCATGCAATCGGCCAGCCGTGCGGGCTCGATGTGGTTCAGGCCGAATTCCTGGAAGCCCGGCGAATCGATGAGCGCTGTGGTCCGCGCCTCGTCGACCCAGTACCAGGTTGTGCTGGTGGTGGTGTGCTTGCCCGAATGGAGCGCCTGCGAGATCTCGCCCGTCTGCGCCAGTGCGCCGGGCGCGAGCAAGTTGATCAGCGTGCTCTTGCCGGCACCTGAGGGTCCCAGTACCAAGGTCGTCTTGCCCGCCAGGTGCTTGAGCAGGTGGTTGCGATCGACATCGCCGGAGTGCTTGAGCGACAGCGGCAGCACGCCGTAATGCATGCGCTGGTAGGGCAGCAGGCGTGCCCACGCGCGCTCGAAGGGTTCGACGAGATCGCTCTTGTTCAATGCAATGACCGGCGAGATGCGCTCGGCTTCGGCGGCGATCAGCGCGCGAGCGAGCTGGCTCTCGGAGAAATCCGGCTGCGCGGCGATCAGCACCAGGACTTGATCGAGGTTCGCGGCAAAGGACTTGGTGCGAATCTCGTCCTGGCGGTAGAACAAGTTGCGCCGCTCTTCGATCTTCTCGATCGTGCCTTCGTCGTGCGAGCCTTGCCAGAGGACGCGATCGCCGACGACGGCATCGCTCTTCTTGCCGCGCGGATGGCAGATCAGGCGCTCGCCTTGGGGCGTCTCGACGAGGAAATGGCGGCCGTGCGCCGCCACCACGAGCCCTTTGTCGAGGCCGGCGCGCTCAGCCAACGAGCGCTTTCATGCGAGCAGCGCGTCGACTTGCGCCGCGCATTCGAAATCGGTCTCGGACAGGCCTCTCACGTCGTGCGTGTTGAAGCGGACGACGCAGCGGCTGTAGTGAACGGCAAGGTCGGGGTGGTGGTCCTGCCGTTTCGCGATGAACGCCACCGCGTTCACGAAGGCCATCGTCTCATCGTAGTTCGCGAACGTGAACGTCTTTTCGATGGCGACATCCGGGCCGTCGCCGGTGAGCCGCCAGCCGGGCAGGGCCGCGAGCCTCGTCACGATCTCCGGCCCGCCGAGCGCGCGGCGCGGCAGCAGGGACCAGTCCTTCTTCGCGAACATGTTCACGCGGGGCTCGCTTGCGTGAGGCGCGCCAGCCGCTCCGATGCGGGCGGGTGCGAGTAATAGAACTTGACGTATACCGGATCCGGCGTGAGCGTCGAGGCGTTGTCCTCGTAGAGCTTGAGCAGGGCGGAGGACAGGTCCTCGCCGTTGGTCTGCTGCACCGCATAGGCGTCGGCTTCGAATTCGTGCTTGCGCGACACGCGTGCCATCAACGGCGAGACGAAGAACGTGAACACCGGCACCGCGAGCATGAACAGCAGCAAGGCGAGCGCGTCGTTGGGCCCATTCAAATTGGGCTGGACGCCCAGCCCGGCAAAGAACCAGCTGCGCGACGACAGGAAGCCGAGGACGGCGAAGCCCACCAGGCTGATCGCGAACATCGCCACTACGCGTTTGACGATGTGCTTGTACTTGAAGTGGCCGAGCTCGTGCGCGAGTACCGCGTCGACCTCGCTGGGCGAAAGCTTGGCCAGCAAGGTGTCGTAGAACACCACGCGCTTGGCCGCGCCGAAGCCCGTGAAGTAGGCATTGCCGTGCGCGCTGCGCTTGCTGCCGTCCATCACGAACAGGCCCTTGGCCGCGAAGCCGCAGCGCCGCATCAGTTCGGTCACGCGCGCCTTGATGGTCTCGTCGTCGAGCGGCTTGAACTTGTTGAACAGCGGGGCGATGAACATCGGGTAGGCGATGAGCAGCAGCAGGTTGATGGCCATCCACACGCCCCAGGCCCAGAGCCACCACAGGTCGCCGGCCGCGCCCATGAGCCACAGGATCAGCGCGGCAATGGGCAAGCCAATGACGGCGCCCAGCACGGTCCCCTTGATGAGGTCGGCCAGCCACAGCTGGAACGTCATCTTGTTGAAGCCGAAGCGCTCCTCGATGACGAAGGTCTGGTACAGCGTGAACGGCAGGTCGAGCACGCCGCTCACGAGCGCAAAGCAGGCCAGCAACGCCAACTGCTGCATCATGCCGGGGCCGATCGCCGCCAGCAAGGCGTGGTTGAGTACGTTCAGGCCGCCCAATAATGTCCAGCCGAGCATGACTGCGGCGCCGAATGCCAGCTCCAGCATGCCGAAGCGCGTTTTCGCGATCGTGTAATCGGCGGCTTTGCGGTGCGCGTCCAGGCTGATCGTGCCGGAGAAGGGCGGCGGGACACCGTCGCGGTGGCCGGCTACATAGCGGACCTGGCGCGAAGCGAGCCAGAACTTGACGGCCACGCCCGCCAGCATGAAAGCGGCAAATGCCAGGGTGAGAACGTACGAAGCGGCCATCCACCCAAGTTTAGGTCATAGGCGACAATCGCAACCATGTCTGCCATCGTCAACGCCCCTTCTCCCGAACTGCCCAAGAGCGACCAGAACCTCATCTGGATCGACTGCGAAATGACCGGGCTCGATCCCGAGGTCGACCGCCTGATCGAAATCGCCGTCGTGGTCACCAGCCCCGACCTGCAGACGCGCGTCGAAGGCCCGGTGCTCGTGATCCACCAGAGCGACGAGCAATTGGACAAGATGGATGCGTGGAACAAGGGAACGCATGGCCGCAGTGGCCTGATCGACAAGGTGAAGGCCTCGTTCACGAGCGAAGCCGAGGCCGAATTGGCCTTGCTCGAATTCGTCGTGAAGTACGCGCCCAAGGGCTCGGTGCCGATGTGCGGCAACACCATCGGCCAGGACAGGCGCTTCCTCGTGAAGTACATGCCCAAGCTCGAGGCGTTCTTCCACTACCGCAACATCGACGTGAGCACCTTGAAGGAGCTCGCCAAGCGCTGGCGGCCCGACGTCTACAACGCCTTCAAGAAGCAGCAGAAGCACACGGCGCTCGCGGACGTGCACGAGTCCATCGAGGAACTCGCGCACTACCGCGACCAGTTCCTGCGCCTGGGCTGAAAGTCCTCAGACCGGGATGTATTCGACAGCGCCGGTGTCGCCGTCCAGGATCATGTCGTACGGGTACCAGTAGATCTGCTCGTCGCCGTACTCGTCGTAGTACGAGTAGCCGATGTAGGTCGTACCGAGGTAGGTGTCCTGCACCTTGATGAACGACGCCTGCTGTATGCCGTCGGCGCGCGCCATCTTCTGCTTGGACTTGTACTTCTTCACCGGCAGCTCGCCCTTGGTGGCGTGCTTGACGTGGAAGCCGGCGATCTTGCCGTCCTTGACGTCGACCGAGATGGTGTGCGGCCCGTTCTTGTCGATGTCATGGTGGCCGTTGGTCTTGAGTTTGTCCTTGACCAGGTTGGCGCCGTTATGGTGGCCGCGCTTGCCCTTGGCGAAGCTCGTTTCCGCGAAACCGGCGAAGCCCGAAAGGGCAAGGCTCGTGATCAGTAGGCGGCGTGTGGGATTCATTTCGATCTCTCCATGGGGCCGAGCTGACCGTCACGGGATGCGGGTCACTGCAGGGCTCGCCAGCATGGTGGGTGCCCGGCAGCCGCGCTCCTGTAGGACGGAAGGGCCAGATGCAAGGCCAAAGCACGCATTCGTACTTGCATCTTGCGGGAAAACCCTGAACGTGCGATAATTCGAGGCTTGGCTGCCCGGCAGCCCTCGTGCATCTCCCTTCACACACCGGCTCAAGAGTTGAGCCAGCAGCAACCGGACCGCAAGGTCCACCAAAGTTGCTGACAGTCGTTTGATGGTTGATGTTTTCCAACCATTGACGACTTCCTCGCCGCCCCGGCGGGGAAATCGCGTGTGAGACCTCATGACCGACACTTTTGCAGTGCGTGGCGACCTATTGCCCGCCGATTCCATTTCCCCCTCCGACGAGATCCACGTCATCGAAGACGCGCCCGCCGCGCCCAACGGCTTTCTCAAGCTGTCGCTCGCGCCGGAGCTGCTGCGCGCCATCGAAGACCTCGGCTTCACCCAGCCCACGGCCGTGCAGGACGAAGTCATCCCGATGGCTTTGCCCAATGACGAAGAAGGCACGGGCTTCATCGATCTCATGGTGTCCAGCCAGACCGGAAGCGGCAAGACCGCGGCCTTCCTGCTGCCGGTGCTCCATACCTTGCTCAAGCAGCAAGCCGACGCCGAAGCGAAGGAGCGCGCCGACTACGAGCGCGCCTGCGCGGAAGCCACCGCCAAGGGCGAACCGACGCCTAAGCGCGCCAAGCGCAAGGACCCGACCAGCTCGCGCAACTTCAAGGCGGCCACCCCTGGCGCGCTCGTGCTGTGCCCCACGCGCGAACTCGCGCAGCAGGTCTCGCACGACGCGATCGAACTGGTGAAGCACTGCCGCGGCCTGCGTATAGCCAGCATCATCGGCGGCATGCCTTACCAGTTGCAGATCGCGCGCCTTCAGAACGCCGACCTCGTCGTCGCCACGCCGGGTCGCCTGCTCGATTTGCAGCGCTCGATGCAGATCAAGCTCGACAAGGTGCAGTTCCTGGTGGTGGACGAAGCCGACCGCATGCTCGACCTGGGCTTTGCCGACGACCTGGCCGAAGTGAACCAGCTCACCATAGCCCGCAAGCAGACGATGATGTTCAGCGCCACGTTCGCGCCGCGCATCCAGCAATTGGCTGCGCGCGTGATGCGCCAGCCCAAGAAGATCCAGATCGACAACCCGCAGGAAAAGCACGTCAACATCAAGCAGGTTCTGTTCTGGGCCGACAACGCCCAGCACAAGCGCAAGATGCTCGACCACTGGCTGCGCGACACCACGATCAACCAGGCGATCGTGTTCGCCAGCACGCAAATCGAATGCGACGGCCTGGCCAACGACCTGCAGCAAGCCGGCTTCGACGCCGTGGCATTGCACGGCGCGCTGAGCCAGGGCCTGCGCAATCGCCGCCTGATGGCGCTGCGCCAGGGCCACGTGCAGGTGCTCGTCGCCACCGACGTCGCCGCGCGCGGCATCGACGTGCCGACCATTACGCACGTCTTCAACTACGGCCTGCCGATGAAGGCGGAAGACTATACGCACCGCATCGGCCGCACCGGCCGCGCGGGCCGCGACGGCCTGGCCGTCACGTTCGCCGAGTTCCGCGACCGCCGCAAGATCTTCGACATCGAGGCTTACACCAAGCAGCCGTTCAAGGCCGAAGTGGTGCCGGGCCTGGAGCCGCAACAACGCTTCCCGAGCGCT
>Ga0157376_10001931_pt1 | contig 13839 bp, 10 predicted proteins | sample M45metaG_FD_121801 | JGI IMG/M metagenome (GOLD analysis project Ga0157376, IMG submission 121801) | Miscanthus rhizosphere microbial communities from Kellogg Biological Station, Michigan, USA - M4-5 metaG | ecosystem: Host-associated > Plants > Roots > Rhizosphere > Soil | place: USA: Michigan... | reverse complement strand
GGCGAGGTCCTGTTCGGCGAACACCACGAGTCGCACGCAGCGTCGGCGTTCTATCCGTCGCCGTTCGAACAGGCGGCCATCGTCACCATGGACGGCGTGGGCGAGTGGGCCACCTCGTCGATCGGCGTCGGCCGCGGCGACGAAATCGAGCTGGTCCGCGAGCTGCGGTTTCCTCATTCGCTCGGGTTGCTCTATTCGGCCTTCACGTATTTCACGGGCTTCAAGGTCAACTCCGGCGAGTACAAAGTGATGGGCCTCGCCCCGTACGGCGAGCCGAAGTACGTCCAGACCATCAAGGATCACCTGCTCGAGATTCGTGACGACGGCAGCCTGTGGATGAACATGGAGTACTTCACGTACCCCGCCGGGCTGACGATGACGGGCACCGCGTTCGAACGGCTCTTCAAGAGCCCGGCACGGCAACCCGAGGCGAAGCTGACGCAACGCGAGATGGACCTCGCGCGATCGGTCCAGGAGATCACCGAAGAGGTGATGCTCAAGACAGCGCGCTTCGCGCGGCAGGAGACCGGCATGCGCGACTTGTGCCTGGCCGGCGGCGTCGCGCTCAACTGCGTGGGCAACGGGCGGGTCGTGCGCGAGAAGGTGTTCGATCAGATCTGGGTTCAGCCCGCGGCAGGCGATGCCGGCGGCGCCGTGGGCGTCGCGCTGAGCCTCTGGCATCGGCATCTCGGCAAGCCGCGGACGAGCCCCGAGGCGAGCGGAACCTGGGAGCGGCCATCGGCCGCGGCGAACCGCACCACGGTGCCTCGGTACGCCGACGGCATGAGCGGGTCGTATCTCGGTCCCCGCTTCAGCGGCGACGAGATTCGCGGGTTCCTGGATCAGCATGGGTACCCGGCACGGCGCCTCGAGCGGGCTGCGCTTGCCGCCGAAATCGCTGCGTTGCTGGCCAGTGAACAGGTCGTCGGGCTGTTTCAGGGGCGGATGGAGTTCGGCCCGCGTGCGCTCGGCGGCCGATCGATCATCGGCGACCCGCGGTCGCCGCGGATGCAGTCGATGATGAACCTGAAGATCAAGTTCCGGGAGTCGTTCCGTCCCTTCGCGCCGTCGGTACTTCGCGAACACGTGGGCGAGTGGTTCGAATTCGAGGGCGACAGCCCCTACATGCTGATCGTCGCCGACGTCCAGCCTGGCCGGCGGCTGCCGAAGACCGACGACGCGGGAGCGCTCTGGGGCATCGAGCAGCTCAACGTGCCGCGGTCCACGATTCCGGCCGTTACCCACGTGGACTACTCGGCACGAATTCAGACGGTGAGGCAGGAGACCAACCCGTTCTACTACGCCATCCTCGACGCCTTCTATCGCACGACCGGCTGCCCTGTGCTCGTGAACACCTCGTTCAACGTTCGCGGCGAACCCATCGTGTGCACGCCGGAAGACGCCTACCGGTGCTTCGCCCGCACCGACATGGACGCCCTGGTGCTCGAGGACTTCCTGCTCGCCAAGACCGAACAGGCGCCCGTGCCGCAGGATGATGCCTGGCGAAAGGAATTCGCGCTCGATTGATCCACGCGCTGAGCGATCGGGCCGAGCGCATCTCGCCGGCCGCATACCTCGAGCTTCTCGTGAACCTCACGAAGCGCGAGGTGATGGGCCGCTACAGCCAGTCGTTTTTCGGCATCGGGTGGGCGATCGCCCAGCCGATCGCGGCGATGGCGGTCTTCACGGTGGTGTTTTCCCGGCTCGGAAAGCTGCCCTCCGACGGCGCGCCGTATCCGCTGTTCGCATACACGGGGCTGATGTTCTGGTTCTTCTTCTCGAACTCGGTCAGTTCCGGGACCGGCAGCCTCGTGACGTACCGCGACATCGTGACGAAGACCTATTTCCCCCGCGAGATTCTGCCGCTCGCGCAGGTGTGCTCGCGCCTGATCGATTTCGCCGCCGCCGCAGGCCTGTTCGCCCTGCTCATGGTGTATTACGGCGTCGGCATCAATGGCTGGAGCCTGATGGGTCTGGTGTGTTTCGGCCAGCTGATCCTCTTCACGGTCGGGGTGACGCTGTTCACGTCTGCGCTGAACGTCTTCTATCGGGACGTCAACCCCGTCATCCAGATCGCGCTGCAGCTGTGGCTCTACATCACGCCGGTCGCGTATCCGATGTCCGCGGTGCCAGAACGGTTGAGGCCGTTTTACGTCCTCAACCCCCTCACCGCGATCGTGGAAGGCGCCCGTTCAGGCATCCTGTTCGGCCGTCCGCCTGACTGGCAGCTGGCCGGCGTCTCGCTGTCGATGACCGTCGCGCTCGTCGTCGTCGCGTTCTTTACGTTCAAGCGGATGGACAAGTACTTCGCCGACGTGATCTGACGCGTTCGCACACATGCTTTCCATTCAGCTCGATCACGTCGGCAAACGATACCGGACCAGCCGGTCGCGCACCGTCATGGATCTGATCGCCTCGAAGGTCAACCGCCTGCGCGGACATCGCGAGGAAATCCACACGGCTGAACATGGCAGCGTCGACGCGACGATGTGGGCGCTCCGCGATGTCAGCCTGGACGTCCCCCAGGGCGCGGGACTCGGCATCATCGGCCGCAACGGCGCCGGCAAGACCACGCTGCTGAAGCTGGTGTCGCGCGTGACGTGGCCGACGCAGGGATCCGTGCGGATCGGCGGACACGTGGTGTCGCTGATTGAACTCGGCGCGGGCTTTCACCACGAGCTGACGGGGCGCGAAAACGTCTACCTGGGCGCCGGCCTGTTCGGCCTCACGAGGCGTGAAACGGATCGCTGCTTCGACGCGATCGTGGACTTCGCCGACGTGGCGCCGCTGATCGATACGCCGATGAAGCGCTACTCCTCGGGACTGTACGCGCGACTCGGCTTCGCCGTCGCCATCTTCAGCCGGCCCGACATCGTCCTGGTGGACGAAGTGCTCGCCGTGGGGGACGCGCCATTCCGCCGGCGGGCCATCGAGGCGCTGAGGGGGCTGATCGCCGACGGAAAGACGGTGCTGTTCATCTCGCACGATCTGTGGAACGTCAGGCGGCTGTGCACGGACATTCTCTGGCTCGACAAAGGCCAGGTCCGCGCGTACGGCCCGGCCGCGCAGATCACCGAGCAGTACATGAACGAAGTCAATCTCGCGGCGCTGGGCGCCGGGGACGCTGCGCTTCAGACGCAGCGCACCGGAACCGGCGAGGTGCGATATGTCTCCGTCGAACTGCTGGATGCCGATGGGAACCCGGCCGGACTCATCGAGGCAGACGATTCGCTCATCGTTCGCGCGAGCTACCGCGCCGATGCCGCTATCCAGCGGGCCGTGTTCCAGATCGCGATTGTCGACGTCGACACCGGCGTCGTCATCACGACGGCGAGTTCGGCAGGCGACGGCCCGACCGGCGTTGCCGCGACGGGAGCCATCGAATGCCGATTCACGCACCTGGCGCTTCGCCCGCGCCAGTACGTCCTGCGGCTGTCGATTACAGACGCGAGGCAGATTCTGCCGTATGACGTCCTGATGGCCGGCCCGCGATTCGCGGTCACGGCGAGCGGCGGCGCTGGAGGACTGAGCGGCACCGAAGAAGACGGCGTCGTGTCGCTGCCGTATCAGTTCTTTCACCGCGCGGGCGCCGACGGGCTCCAGGCCGTCAATCGCGCGTGAGGATCTGTCATGTGGCGCCCGAACTGTTGCCGGTCCCGCCCGTCAAGGGCGGGGCGATCGAACGATGGATTCGCGACGCGGCGCAGCGGCTTGCGAGCCGTGGACACGACGTGCATGTCGTCTCCCGCAGCCACGACGACGGGGCGGCGGAATCGCACGTCGAGGGCGTCCACTATCACTTCGTGCGGATTCCTCGATCGCTGGACAGTGGGCGCGCGGCGTCGCTGTTTCGCGGCCTCTGGTATTTCCGCGGCGTCGGCCGCGTGCTCGGGCAGCTGCGCCCGGACGTTGTCCATCATCACAGCCGGCCGGCCGGGGCATATCTGAGCGGCATGTCCACCGGGCGCCACGTCATCACCCTGCACAGCATGAGCTACGGCTGGAACTTCTGCTATCGGGCCTGGGATCGCATCCTGTTCCGGCGGGCGTTCGAACGGTGCGCGCGCGTGCTGTGTGTTTCCGATTTCATCAGGCGGCACACGCTCGATCTCTACCCCGATCTTGGCAGCAGGATGACGACGCTCTACAACGGAGTGGACGGTACGATGTTCCATCCCGACCCCGGGGCCGAGTTCGATTCGGCGGAGCCGACGATTCTCTTTGTCGGCCGGGTCGAAGAGCGGAAAGGCGTTCACCTTCTGCTGGACGCGTTCGAGCGCGTGATTGGAAAACAGGTGAGCGGCGCCAGGCTCAAGATCGTCGGCCCGCATTCGTACTGGAACGCGGAGCCGTCGCCGTTCTACCGGAAGCTGGCGGATCGGTGCCGGACGATCCCGCGCGTCGAGCTGTGCGGCCCGACCTACGTCGACACCGAGCTTGCGGCCGTGTATCGCGGCGCGACCGTGGGCGTCGTGCCATCCGTCTTTCCCGAGGCGCTCGGCCTGACCTCGCTCGAAACGCAAGCCTCCGGTGTGCCCGTGGTCGTATCGAGCGCGGGCGGGTTGCCGGAGACGGTCCGGCCGGGCGAGAGCGGCGTCGTCTTCGAGAACGGCGACGTCGATGGCCTGGCGTCCGCGGTGATCGGTCTGCTGAGCGACCGCCGCCGGCTCCGCGCGATGAGCGCCGGCGCCCGCGCGTGGGCCATGCAGCAGTTTTCCTGGGATGTCATCGCGTCGCAGCTTGAAACCATCTACGCGCAGATCGCGGCATGAAAGTGGCGCTGCGCGACGACGACACGTGCTATTTCACTCCGCCCGGGCTGCTCGAACAGGTGTACGGCGACGTCTGGGACCGCGTGCCCGTGTGCCTGGCGACCGTGCCGTTCGCCATCGGCTACGAGCGCGCGGGAATTCCGAAGGCGAACTGGCATTCCGGCGAGGCCTTCCCGCTCGAGCGCAACCCGGAGCTCGTGCACAGCCTCAAACAGCTGATTGCCGCTCGTCGCGCGACCATCGCCCTGCACGGGTACACGCACGAGGACTTCCCGGACGGCTACGAGTTCCAGGCCGCGCCCGATCCGGATCGACGGGTGGCGGAGGGACTGGCATACCTGCGGAGGGTGCTCGATGCGCCGATCGGGATTTTCGTGCCGCCTCACAACGCGCTGTCGAAGGGGGGCCTTCGCGCGGTGAGCGCCGCCGGGCTCAACCTGCTTGGATCGTTTCTGTCGTTCCGGCCGTCCATGAGGCCCTGGGAACTGCGGACCGCGGTGAACTTCTGGCGCGTCCGGCGGTTTCGCGAAGCCACCGGTCGCACGAAATCCGACCGGCTGATCTTTCCGTATGTGCTGCGCTACGCCCGTCACGCGGAATTCGGCTGCCACGGCCTGATTCCCGGCACGACGTTCGACGAGCTGGCGCGCGGCTTCGACGAAGCGCGCGCGGCCGGCGGGCACTTCTGCCTCGCCACCCATCATTGGGAAATAGACGAGACGATGGCCGGGGTGCTGCGGAAGTTCCTCGACTACGCAGCCGGGTTCCCCGAAGTGAGATTCGTGGCGGCCGAGGACTTGTTCCGGTGAGCCCGCTAGATCGTGTGAACGGGCGACTCGCGTGCGTCGCCTGCGGGGCGCGAGCGGTGCTGGGAACCGATCGCGTTCGCTGCTCGTCCTGCGGAGCCGCGTTCGAGCGAATCGGCGGGATCCCGATCATGGTCGCGCCGGACGAATGGGAACAGGTGAAAGGTCTAGGCCGCACGAAAGAGACCAGTGCGGACGATTTCCGCTCCAGGTTGAAGCGCATGTGGACGCCGCCGACCCCCAGCGAGTACGTCGAGGGCTATGCCGGGGCGAGTCGCGCGCTTGACGGGTGTCCTCAGGGCGCCCTCGTCCTCGACGTCGGTTCCGGCACCCGGCGGCTCCGCGCGGACGTCGTCAACCTGGACATCGATGCGTTCGAAAACGTGGACGTCGTCGCAAACGCCACCCGCATCCCGTTTCTCGATGAGACCTTCGATCTCGTGATCAGCGAGGCCGTTCTGGAGCACGTGCCGGATCCGCGAGGCGTGGTCTCGGAGATGATTCGCGTGCTGCAGCCGGGCGGACAACTGTACGTCGACGTGCCGTTTCTTCAGGGCTTTCACGCCGACCCCCACGACTACCAGAGATACACCTTGCCGGGCCTCGACGTGCTGCTGGAGGGCTTCGAGCCTCTCGCGAAGGGCGTGTCCGTCGGTCCGAGCTCGGCGCTGGCCTGGATGCTTCGTGAATACCTGCCGCTTTGGGCTCCGAAGACTCTCCGCACGCCGGCGGCGATCGCCAGCGGCTGGCTGACCACTCCGATCAAGTATCTCGACCGAATCGTCGGACACCGTCCGGGCGCCGAGCGGATCGCGGCGGGCCTGTACTTCTGGGGCCGCAAGCGGTCTGACGCCGGAATGGCCGTCGCCGGGGGGGCAGCGCGATGAACAGCAAACGCCCGTACGCGGATCTGTTTCTCGTCAGTTTCCTGCTGTTGTTCTTCGAGCTCGCCTGCATCCGCTGGTTTGGCAGCACGGTGGTGTTCCTGACGTTTTTTACGAACATCGTGCTGCTCGCGACCTTCCTGGGCATGTCGGTCGGGTGCCTCGCGGCGTCGAGCAAGCGCGACTGGAGCCGTGCGGTCATGCCGCTGTTCCTGACGGCGGCCGCGATGGCGTACCTGAGCCTGCTGGCCTACAACCACTACGGCCGGGTGATGGTGGACGTCGGCGGGCAGGGCTCGCCGCAGCAGGTGTACTTCGGCACCGAATATCGCGCGCGGGACGTGGCGTCCTTCGTCGTGCCGATCGAGGTCCTCGCGGCGGCGTTCTTCGTGCTCATCGCGCTGGTGTTCGTCGGCATCGGCCAGGTGATGGGGCGCGCGTTCAACGAGGCCGACGATCGGTTGACGGCCTACATCAGCAACATCGCGGGCAGTCTCGCCGGGATCGCCGCGTTCGGGCTCGCGTCCTACATCCGCACGACGCCGATGACCTGGTTCGCGATTGTGGCGGTCATCTGGGCGTACTTTCTGAAGCAGCGCACGACCGTACAGATCGTTGAGCTGGTCCTGATGGTGGCGTTCATGGGCGCCTCCGGGTACACGACGTCGGTCTGGGCGCCCTTCGAGCGGTTTCCGACGCTCTCGGTGCAGATGTGGTCGCCTTACTACAAGATTCAGTACAGCCCGGCGCTCGGGCGGATTGAGACCAACAACATCGGGCACCAGGTGATGGCGAACCTGGACGAGCACGCGCCCGGGTACGAAGTGCCGCACCTGCTGAACCGCGACGCCGGAGGGCCGGCGTTCGAGGAGGTCCTGGTGATCGGCGCCGGGTCCGGGAACGACGTCGCCGCCGCGCTCAAGAACGGCGCGAAGCACGTGGACGCGCTGGAAATCGATCCGGCGATCAACGAGATCGGCCGCGCGGAGCATCCGAACCACCCGTATCAGGATCCACGGGTCACCATTCACATCGGCGATGGCCGCAGCTTCGTGCGCACGACGACCCGCCAGTACGATCTGGTCGTCTACGCGCTCGTCGATTCGCTGGTGCTCCACTCGGGCTATTCCAGCATCCGGCTCGAGAGTTTCCTGTTCACGGAACAGGCGTTCGCCGACGTCGCCGCGCGGCTGAAGCCGGGCGGCGTGTTCGCGGTGTACAACGAGTTCCGGCAGGGCTGGATCGTGGCCCGAATCGATCAGATGGCCGAGCGGGCGTTCGGCGCCAGGCCGCTCGTGATGACGTTCCCGCACGTGGACGTCATCCGATCGCAGGAGGCGCAGCCGAACATGATCACGTTCGTGCTCGCCAGCCGCGATCGCGCGGAGGCCGGCGGCTCACCCGTGGCCCGGATTCGACAGAAGTTCGAGTCGGACGGCTCGTTCTGGGCCAACAACACCACCCGGATCAATCACACCGTGAACGCCTTTGGCGCCAGGCCGCCGGCGCTGGCCGGTTCGACCGACGCCGACTGGAACCGGGTGGCGCCCGCCGTCATAGAGACGCAGGGCGTGGACCGCGTGCCGACGGACGACTGGCCGTTTCTCTATCTTCGCGAGCGCGCGATTCCGGCGCTGAATCTCCGGAGCATCGGGCTGCTCGCGCTGCTGTCGATCGTCGTCCTGTATTTTTTCCGGCCCGGCGCCGGCGGCGGGCCCAACTGGCAGATGTTCTTTCTCGGGGCCGGGTTCATGCTCTTCGAAACGAAGAGCGTCGTGCACCTCGCGCTCCTGTTCGGATCGACCTGGATCGTCAATTCGATCGCGTTCTTCGCGATCCTCGTGATGGTGCTGGCGAGCAACGTGTTCGTGCTCCTGGTGAAGCCCGCGAAGCTGTGGCTGTACTACGCGCTGCTGTTCGCGGCGCTGGGCGTCAACATCCTCGTGCCGATGAGCACGTTCCTGGCGCTGCCGGGATCGCAGAAGATCGTCGCGTCGTGCGTGGTCATCTTCGTGCCCATCTTTTTTGCCGGCATCGTGTTCGCGATGTCGTTCCGGCAGAGCGCCCAACCGAACGTCGACTTCGGGTCGAACATCGCGGGCTCGATGCTCGGCGGCCTGGCAGAGTCGCTGTCGCTCATGATCGGCTTCAACTACCTGCTCGCGGTCGCGCTGCTGTTCTACGTGCTCTCGGCCGTCCTGCGTCCGGCATCGGGAGCGGGCAGGTGGACGACCGCGTGAGCAGCCGCATCACGCTGCCCGTGGTCGCGCTGATTGCCGTGGCGGCGTGCCTGGTGTACGCGCCGTTTCTCGGGTACTCGCCGGCGTACCTCGCACACGACGAAGTGTTCTTCGGGCTGAACGGCCATCAGATCGCGTCCACCGCCCGCGACATCAACGGACGGTGGCTGCCGCTGTACTTTCAGTGGCCGCCCAACACGCAGCCGGACGTGTGGTTTCAGCCGATTCCCGTCTATTTCACGGCGCTGTTTCTCACCGTGCTGCCGGTTTCGGAGTGGGCCATCCGGGTGCCCACGGTCGTCCTCGGGTTGATCGACATCGTGCTGGTCTATCTCGTCGCGGCGCGGGTGTTCGATCGCCCGTTCCTGGCGGCCATCGCCGCAGGGCTTCTCGCTCTCACCCCGGCCCACATGATCCACAGCCGGCTGGCGATGGACTTCCTGTACCCGCTGCCGTTCGTGATGGCCTGGCTGCTGTGCCTGATGACGTTCGTGGAGCGGCGGCGGCCGTGGATGCTGTTTGCGGCGACGACGCTGCTGGGCATCGGCTTCTACAGCTACATTGCGGCGATAGCCATGATGCCGGTCTATTTCGCGATGACCTGCGTGGTGGTGTGGGCGCTGTGCGACCGGCCGGCCCGTCCGCTGGGAGTGGCCGCGCTTGGTTTCGTCTGGCCGCTGTTGCTGCTGATTCCCTGGGCCGCCGCGAACCGGGAGGCCATTACCGATACCCTCGGACGATACGGCCTGTACAGCGCCACGCAACCGCACGCGAACATCCTGTCGGCGGTCACCTCGCTGCCGTTCCTCGCGGCCGTCGTCGAACGTCTGTCGGTGTACTGGCGGTTCTTCGACCCGTCGTACCTGTTCGTGGCCGGCGGCGGCTACGCGGTCAACACCACGCACCGCGTCGGGGTCTTCCTGTTGCCGATCCTGTTCTGCCTCGCGGCCGGCATCAATCAGATCGTCAACGTCCGCCGATCCTGGATCACCCTGTTGATCCTCTGCGGATTCCTGACGGGTCCGCTGGCGGCGTCGGTCATCGGCGAACCGTACGCCGTGCAGCGCGAGCTCTTCGTCCTTCCGTTCGCGATCCTGATCGCCACCATCGGGGTCGAGTGGTTCCTCTCGGCGAAGCACAGAGCGACGAGAATCGCAGGCTGGTGCCTCCTCGCCGCGGTGCCCGTGCAGTTTGCAGTCTTCTACGTGGACTATTTCACAGCCTACCGCTCGCGCTCCGCCTTTGCCTTCAATGGCAACCTGCGCGGGGCGATGGAAGCGCTGATCGACAGCACGCCGAGCGGGGACCCGCGCGCACTTTACCTGAGCACCGACATCCGGTTCGTCGATTTGTACTGGCGCTTCTATCTGGCGAAGTATCGCCGCTCGGACCTCCCGAACGAAACCGTGTATTTCGACCCGCGGACGATCGATCCGCAGACCATTCCGGATCGAAGCCTCGTGCTCAGGCGCGTCGGCACTGCCCCGGACGGACCGGGAACCGCGCTCAGGACCGTCAGCGTGATTGAAGGTATCGATCGAATCGTGTGCTGCGAGGTCCTCGAGAAATCCGGGCGCCGCGCGGCATCGCCGTGATCAGGCAGAAGATCCGGGCTGCCGCCCTGCAGACGATCAAGCAGTGTGTGGGGCGCAGGCCGATCACCCTGCGCATCTGGGACGGCCCGCTGAAGGGCCGGCGCTGGCGTTTCGATGCCTCGTCGAACAACGAAGTCATCCTGGGATTCTGGGAACACAACATGCAGTCGCTGTACGCCCGGTACCTGCATCCCGGCGACGTCGTGTTCGATCTGGGCGCTCACCAGGGTTTCCTGGCGATGCTGGCGGCCGATCTCGTCGGCGAGCGCGGCGAGGTCCACGCGTTCGAGGCATCCGCCACGAACTTCTCGAGGATGGTGGACAACCTTCGACTCAACGGTGTTCGCAACTGCCGGTCCGTTCACGCCGCGGTGTCCGACCGCAACGGCAGCGTCGAGTTCTCCGATACCGTTCACGACAACAGCAACACGTACATCCGGTCGTCTCCCCGTTTCAGGAATCAACCGACCGTTCAGGTTCCGGCGCTGTCACTGGATGCGTACCTCGACGCCAACCCGTCGCGGCCGCCCGACTTCATCAAGGTGGACGTGGAGGGCGCGGAGTTCGAGGCACTCGTTGGAGCTGAGCGTCTGCTGAACACGCGCCATCCGCCGATGTATCTGGAAACGCACAACCTCCACAATCCCGGCGTGGACCGCCAGTGCCTGAACTTCCTGGACAAGGCCGGATACCGGATCGTCGAGACGATTGATCAGTTCAGTGACGGATCGGCTGCTTCATACATCCTGTCCACGACGTGACGTCTGAGTTGTCGAAGTGGGGAGCACGGGCCGCGACGGTCTACACAGAGGCGTATGCGGAGCGGTATCGCGCCGCCGATGACGCCGCCGACAGCCGGGTCGAACCTGCCGAGTGGCTGCGCGGGGTCTGCCATCGCTTCGCGGGGCCGATCGACGTGCTGGATCTGGGCTGCGGGACGGGCCGCTATTTCCATGCGCTCGACGGTGCGCGGCGGCTTGTCGGCATCGACGTGTCCGGGCCGATGCTCGAACGGGCGCGTCATCCGGTCGGCGGCCTCACGGTTCCTCCGGGCGCGTTGACGCTGATCGAAGGCGATTTCCTGCTGCACGACTTTCAGGCCGCTGAATTCGATCTCGTGTATTCCATCGGCGTGCTCGCCGAGCACTCGCCGTTCGACGAAGCCGTGGCCGCGCGCGTGAAACGATGGCTTCGCCCGGGCGGCCGGTTCGCGTTCACCACGGTGCATCCCTCGTCCTTCTCGGTCCCGCGCACATTCAAGCGACGGGTGGGTGAGTGGCTCCTGCCCGTGGCGCCGGCCGCGCTCAGGCGCGCGCTGCGCGCCCGGCTGATGCGCGACGGCATTTTCGCCGACGAGGAACGGCTGCGCGACGTGTTCGCCTCCGTCGATCTCACCGTGGAGTCGATCGATCGGTTCACCTCGGACGTTCACCTGCACCTGCTGGCGGTCGCGCGCAAGACATGACGCCAGGCTGGTATCGCGATCGTCCGGTGCTCGTGCTCGGCGGCCTCGGCTTCATCGGCCTGAACCTGTCGCGCCGGCTGCTGGCCTCCGGCGCGCGGGTGACCGTGGTGACGCCCGATCGGAGCGTGCACGCCGGAGAAGCGGCCGACCTCGCTTCGTCCGGCGCTTCGGTTGTGGACGCGGATATCCGCGACGCCGACGCCATGCGCCGGCTCGTTCGTGAACAGGACGTGCTGTTTCACCTGTCGGCGCGTTCAGGCGCCGTGCGAAGCGTGGAGGACCCGCTCACGGATCTCGACGTGAACGGCCGCGGCAGCCTCGTGCTCCTCGAGGCTATCCGCGCCGGGAATCCCGGCGTTCATCTCGTGTTCGCCGGTTCGCGGCTCGCGTACGGCCGCGTCGGGCCCGAGCCGGTGCGCGAAGATCACCCGACCGATCCGCTGTGCGCGCACGCCGTGCACAAGCTGATGGTCGAGCAGCACCTCCGCTTGTACGGCCGTCTCTTCGGCATGAAGTCGATCGTCGCGCGGATCACCAATCCGTTCGGGCCGGGGCAGCCGGCGGCCCGAACCGATTACGGGATCATCAACCGGATGATTCACCTCGCGATGCGCGACGGCGCACTGACGGTCTACGGCGATGGCCGGCAGCGCCGCGACTACATCTACATCGACGACGCCGTGGAGGCGCTGCTCTGCCTGGGGGAACGCGCGACCTCCGACGTGCCGATCTACAACGTCGGCACCGGCGTCGGCACCGCGTTCATCGACATGGCGCAGTCCATCATTGCCATCGCCGGCAGGGGCCGCGTCGAACGGGTCGAGTGGCCGTTGCTCGCGGAACAGATTGAAACGGGCGATTTCGTCGCCGACATCTCGCGGATCAAGAAGGCCGTCAGCTGGGCACCTGCGGTGTCCCTTCGCGACGGCCTCGAACGCACCGTGTCGTTCTATCGGGCGCACCTCGCCTCATGACGGCCGGCCGTACGCGCGTCGTGTACCTCGCCCACACGTTCCAGGTGGGCGGCGCCGAAGAGATGGTGCTGAACCTCGTGCGGCATCTCCCGGGCCGCTTCGAGCCGATGGTCTGCGCCATTCACGACCTGGGGCCGATCGGCGGCGAGATTCTCGCTTCGGGGACGCCGATCTCGGCGCTCGGCCTCAACCCGGGCCTGCGGCGGCCGTGGGACGTCGCTCGCCTCCGGCGCTTCCTCTGCGAAACGCGGCCGCACATCGTGCACACGTTCCTGCTCACGGCAAGCCTCTACGGCCGCCTGGCCGCGATGCTGGCCCGCGTGCCGATCGTGATTGGCACCGAGGTGAACATCTACGAGCGGAAGCGTCCCGGCCACGTGCTCGCCGAGCGCCTGCTGATGCCCGGCACCGACCGCGTCGTCGCGTCGGCCGAGTCGGTGCGTCAGTTCTACATCCGGCAGGTGCACGCCGACCCGGCCAAGGTCGACGTCATCTACAACGCCGTCGACTGGGCGCAACTGCAGACGACGACGGGGCGGGAGGAGATGCGGCGATCGTTGAACGTGCCGGCCGGCGCGCCAGTGGCGGTCGTTATCGCCAGGCTGACCGAGCAGAAGGGCCACACGTACCTGTTCGACGCGCTCGCGCATGTTCCGGGTCTCGAGGCGCTGCACCTGGTCGTGGTGGGCGACGGCGATCTGCGCGAACCCCTCGTCCGCCAGGTCGAGGCGCTCGGCCTCTCCGCCCGCGTGCACTTTGCCGGCGCGCGCCGCGACCTGGGCGATCTGCTGAACGTCGCCGATCTCTTCGTGCTTCCCTCGCTGTGGGAGGGCTTGCCGTTGTCGCTCGTGCTGGCGATGGGCGCCGGACTCCCTGTCGTCGCGACGCGGATTCCCGGCCTGCCCGAGGTCGTTGACGACGGGCGCACCGGTCTCCTCGTCCCGCCCGGCGACCCTACCGCGCTCGGCGCCGCAATGGCGCGCATCGTCGCGGATCCGGCAGTCGGCCGCGGCCTTGCCGCAGCCGCGCGCGACGCCGTGCTGCCGAAGTTCGGCGTGGACGGCTACGTGGCCTCGGTGGTCGCGCTCTACGACCGTCTTCTG
>Ga0157376_10001930_pt1 | contig 13856 bp, 12 predicted proteins | sample M45metaG_FD_121801 | JGI IMG/M metagenome (GOLD analysis project Ga0157376, IMG submission 121801) | Miscanthus rhizosphere microbial communities from Kellogg Biological Station, Michigan, USA - M4-5 metaG | ecosystem: Host-associated > Plants > Roots > Rhizosphere > Soil | place: USA: Michigan... | reverse complement strand
GATGACGGCCATGCTGACGAGGACGTTGTAGGCGCCGCGCACAGTTGTTCCTGCCTGGCCGAGGATTGCGACGAGGACGCTGGCTGCGCCGTAGACGGCAATGGCTACCCAGGGTGTTCGGTAGCGCGGGTGGATGGATCCGAAGACCGGGGGGAGATAGTGATCGATGCCAGCGACGAAGGGGAGACGTGAAGTTGAGGAGAGATTTGCGGCAGTGGATCCGACCGTGTTCAGACCGACGAGCAGTGCGACGGGGATCAGGATCCATCCCAGGCCGAGGTGATCGCTGAGCGCGTGGATTCCATTCACGAATCCTTGAAGACCGCTGACGGCTTCGCTGGGGAGCGCTACGAGGAGTGCGGTAGTTCCGCCGATGTATCCGGCGGTGATGACGATTCCGCCGACGAGGATGGCCCAGGGAATTGTCTTGCGTGGGTTCTGGATCTCATCGCCCATGGCGCTGCCTGCTTCGACTCCGCAGAATGCGAAGAAGACTCCTGACCAGAAGACGGCATTGTCGAGCGATAAATGCGGTGTGAGGCTTGCAGCATTGAATTGCGTGGCAGAGCCGAACTTATGCCATGAGACTGCGGCCATCATGATGAGCAGGCTGAGGGGCACGAGACTGCCGACGGAGCAAATGTTGTTGAGCCACTTGCCGGAGTCGACTCCGCGCACGTTGAGCACGACCGTTACGGTAAGCCAGAATGCGGCGAAGGTCATGAAGTAAAGCGGGCTGCTGCTGAGCCGGTCTGCACGGCTGCCGAAGGGGATGAGTACGGATGCCGCGCCGAAGTAGAGCACGCTGGCGAAGAACGGCAGATTGCTCATCCAATACATCCAAGCTGCGATGAAGCCTGTGAAGTCGCCGAAAGCGCGGCGGGTCCAGACGTAGATTCCGCCTTCTTCGGGATGACGGGATGAGAGCTCCATCACACTTGCAGACAGAGGAATGAAGAAGCAGGTGAGGGCGGCGAGCCAGATGACAAGGATGCTGGGACCGGCAGCGGCTGCGGCGGAGGTCCAGCGCACATTAAGGGCGACGACGACGTAGAAGAGGGCGAGGTCGCGGAAGCGGATGCCCCGTTTCAATGCCGGATTGGCAGCCATGTGGGTGGGAGGATAGCAGAGGAGCTCCCCTTTTTACCAATCGAACTTCAAGCACTCCATTCGCATTTCCAAGGGTCGAGAGTAGCTTCGCTCTCGCAGACCTGGTTGCGTCGATGCGTCCTTCGTCCTCTCGACGCAAGGCGCGGGGGCACACTGTTCATCGATGGTTTCCGGACGTTGAGTGTTCAGAACGGGCCTGCATTCCTGCTCTGCGGCGAATCAAAATATCGTCTCCAAAAATCCAGCTTCGCCGCATCCGCAACCGGTATCGGACCGCTATCAGATCCCAGCCGCATTACGATCGGCTTGCGGGCATCCACCGGATCCCAGGTCGGAACAAGCGCATCATTCGGGCCGCCCGAATTCGCGAAGTCCTTCCAGTAAGCCATCATCATCTTCGAAATTTTTCGATCCAGCGGCTCCCAGGGCCGATCGAACTTCTGGAGATTGCCGAAAGTGTATGGCAACTCGCCGGAGTGAAATGCGCCAAACTCCGGATGCGCAGGCCAGGGCACGGCGCGATCGAAGTAGTAAATGTAGACGGGCGACTTGTGGGTCTCCGCGCGCTTGCTCGCCCACAAGTACATGCCGGCCTTCAGCCGGTCGCGACCGCTCGCAACGCCCGATTGAGCCGCCTCCGCATCACTGCCCGCCGGATACAGCTTCAGAAACTCATCCGTCATCGGCCCGTACAGCTGTTTCGCGCGACTCTGGAATTGCGCAGCCGAGCTCGACGGCGGCCCGCCGAGCGCTGCATCATTCGCCTGGAATCCAGTCATGACCGGCACATCGCTTCCGCCGCTCTTCTCCTCTGTGGCGGATACCGCATTCTCAGGCACAACCCAGCCATCCACGATGGGGCCAAGCCGCCCGCCTGACCGCGCGAATTCGCTGGCGGGCAAAGCCCGCAGCTCCTCGATTGAGGCGGCTTTCTTCGCGGTCGCAAACGTCTCTCCAGCTTTCTCCGCCTCGGCTAATGTCCTCATCGGAACTCCGCGTCCACCAATTCCGCTATCCGCAATCGCTCCGCTGAACAGTCCTTTCGCCAGTGGCGATGCCAGCAGATCGGCCACACTCATCGCACCCGCCGACTGACCCGCAATCGTGACCCTCGCAACATCTCCGCCGAATGCGCCGATGTTCTGCTTTACCCAGCGCAATGCTTCGATCTGGTCGAGCAACCCGTAATTGCCCGAACTGTGATGCTCTGATTCCTTCGTGAGCGCCGGATGTGCCATGAACCCCAGCGCACCAAGCCGGTAGTTGATGGTGACGATCACCATCCCTGTCCGCGCCAGTGCTTCGCCATCGTAGACCGGCACGTCTCCCGACCCGCTGGTGAACGCCCCGCCGTGGATATAAACCAGCACCGGCAGCTTCGCGGACGGCGAGAGCTTCGGAGTCCAGATGTTCAGAAAAAGGCAGTCCTCGCTGACAGGAGTGACATACATAAACTCCTTCGTCCACGGCAGCAGCTCGCTGTTCGGCCCCTGCATGCAGGAAGCGCCAAAGTGATCGGCCTTGAGCGGGTTCTTCCAAGAAGTCACAGGCTTCGGTGCGCGCCATCTCAGCTGCCCGACAGGAGGCGCCGCAAACGGAATGCCTTTGAAGCTGATCACCTCGCCGTCGGTCGTTTCCACTCCCGAAACCGCGCCGGAATGTGTTCTAACAACCGATGGCTTAGCCGCACCCATCGCCAGGGACCCACCTATCAACAGAATCGTGAACGCAATCTTGCTGCCCGCCATCTTGGAAGCCCGCCTCTTTACGACTGGGAAAGGATACATCGTTGGCTGTTGATGAGTTCTACCCCCTCCCCCCCCTTTTTTTGAGTAAATATCCTACTTTCACAGAGTTGGAGCGGAGGGTCGCTGCAAATATGTCTCCGCATTAGACTTGGCCGTACATTTAGCTTGTGAAATGACTTACGGAGATTCCTGAGGCAATCGAAATGTGATTTCCCTGAAAAAGGTGCGAGTGCGCGCATGTCGTGTGGAATGCAGTTGAGATGCATGGTTTGCTCTTTGATTGCATTATGGGCTGATGGAGGCATATTGCCTGCAAAGTGTCTGAAAGATATTCGCGTTTGGAATGAAGGGCGTCGGGGGATGCCGGACGTTGAGAGCTTGACGTTGGAGGGATGTTGGCAGTTCGATCTCTTGGTTTCCGGCGGCAGATTGCCCCGAGTCGGGCTGGAGAGAACGTGGTGAGAATGGCGATCCGGAACTCATACCGGGGCAGCGTCTGCCCATAGAGAAATCGCAGTGCCGAGATATGGTGTTCTACTGTTCCCGGACTGAGCTTGCGCTGCTTGAGCAGATAGCTCTGGTAGGTGCGAACATGATCCGGACCGAGCTTGTCCGGTGACCTGCCGAAGTGCTCCGCGAACCTCTCTACGAAGCGAACATAGTAGCGAATCGTCCCTGATGAATAATTGCGACGCTCGAGCTCTTCGAGCATCATCCTGCGAAGTCGAGTCACAGTGGCTTACCTCCTGTGACTCACCCTATCCCGGCCTCAAAACTACTCGCCAGCCAGCACCATAGCGGCCGCGGCGCCTGCGGCTTCGTTCTCACCGTCGATACGGAAACAATTCCACATGCGAGTCAAGATTCAACGTTTGCGACTATGCAGGTGGTGCGATCCCCAATTTACCGAGCTCCCGCCGCGCTCTCAATGAGCGTCCGACTTCACCGCCATCGCTCGTCACCAGGCATAAACATCCAGGTTGCGGATCGCCCCAGCTTCCCGTTCGAAAGAGAGGTCGGCCGTTCCGTGAGGCAGAATGAGACCAATCATGGCATCCTCCGATCCGACAGTTGGTGGGAGAGCGAGGGCGGTGGACAGTCCAGATGTGCTTTTGACTGAGACCACGATCACATGGTCAGAGGTGTTTGCGTAATGAAGTCGCGCGAAGATGAACCCACGGGGTGCCTGAATTCCGGTGATGCTATCTCGATTCGCTGCGTACTTTTTTGGCGCTTTATCTTCGCCCTCTACAACCATCAACGCAAGATCATGAGGTGGGACAGTGACGGTGACATTAGCTGCTTCGATATTTCGCCCATTCCAGACGTCGCGCAGCGACTTTGGAGTGCCTTTCAGTCCGAGCTTCTCCCAATTGATTTTGACCTGCGCAGAGGCGTCAGTGCGATTCAGTATCCCGATGGCACGCCGTCCGGCAATTACCATTGGTTTTACCCAGATCTGGAGTCCAGGAGTCGGCTCGTCGACTTTAATAGGTTGCAATCCATAAGGGTCGTTGTGAATTGCCAGTGCTTCTCGATTCGTCAGCAACGACAAGGTAGCCGGAGAAAGACGCGTCAGGTCTGAGCCGACCATCAGCGGAGCGCTCGAAATCGCCCACAGGCCCATATGGACGCGATCGAGAGAACTGGTCATGCCGCGCATGCCCATAACCATCATGTCGAGATCGTTGTAGTAGCCGGTATGTTGCGCTTCCGGGTGCAGTCCTGTGTCGAAGGAATCGAGCACGTTAATTGCAGTGATGACGCGCTTGTCATGTTCGGCATCATGCAGGCTCTCCACAACCGGCGGAATAATGTCGCCCCCTGTGCGCCATATGGTGCTTTCGATTCCTCCGACGCCCGGACCCCAGTACCAGGGATTCTGGCTGCCCCACTCGCAGATCGAAAAATACAGTTTCCGTCCAGTGTCTCTTTGCGTTTTCTGAATGGCCTGAGCTATCTGCGCATACTGGACCGCGGCAGATCGCCCCTCCTTCGCCCCGCCGCACCAGTCAACCTTCACATAGTCGAAACCCCATTTCGAAAACTGCAGGAAGTCCTGGTCATAATGACCCTCGCTGCCCGTATTCAAAAGTTTTGGACCCGAGTCAGGGTACATGCTGCATCCGTCCCGACCAGCGTCGGTGTAGATGCCGGCCTTCAGTCCCAGGCTGTGAATGTAGGCGGCAATGTTGGCCATGTCGCCATCTTTCTCGCCGGGCTGAATAGCAGGCCACTGCTTGTGATTGACGACGATGTTGCCTGCGGAATCGCGTTCTCCCAGCCACCAACCTTCATCGATTACGACGTACTCGTAGCCGGCTTCTTTCATGCCGTTCGAGGCCAGAGCTTTCGCCTGCTGCTGAACGATCTGGGAATTCACAATGTTGGCAAAACTGTTCCAGGAATTCCATCCCATGGGCGCGGCGCCGAAGCACGCGGTTGCGGATACGAGAATTAGCCACGAATAACGCACGGAAACAACATATCACCAGGATCGCCTCAAACGTTCCCGCCCGCGTTCTCAGGGAAGCTCAATGACTGCCAGATCTCAATGCACTCATCCATCGGAAACTTGGGTTCCGGCCGTATTACCGCGAATACGGAAATAACCGCTTGAATGGTTTATCTCGAACCGGGGAGCGAAAAACAGAGTACCCATAAGCCAATGCTCAGCGTGAGAACCGCCAACTCCATCCACATTTCAACGGTCCACGTGCTGCTCGCCCTAGCCCTCCGCTCAACAGTCGTTGCCGGGTATACGGGTGAAGTTTAATCCGGAGGGTCGTTGTTGAATATGCGGGCGAGTTTCGATTGGGGTTATGTGCCGATGATGGCGATCTTGTACGCCAATAGAACGAGCACGGTTGCCAATGCGATCCACGCGGAGATGGCGTAGCGCCGGAAGAAGTAAAAGATGACGCCTGCCCAGCAACAGCAGACAGCTATCAGAACGCCACCGACGTAGGGCATGGCCTGTTCGACAGAGAAGCTTGCGCCATGGACGTGCCTGAGACGGAGGATCTCACAGAGAGTCCGCACGACGATGAGGAACTGCACAGTGATTCCCAGCTGAGCCCAGCGTTCCCTGGTCACAATGAATCCTCGAACCAAAACTGGCTCGGTACCTGATTCGCCGACAGCGAGTGCCGGCTGGCCGTGACGAATGTCCGACGGGAAATTTCGGATGTGACGTCGTGCATGACACCTCCGCTTGATGGCTTGACTACCGATTGCGCTGGTTGAGGTCGACGGCGAGTTTCTTCATTGCTCGATTCTCGAGGATCACTTCACCGACCTGCTGGTTGTGCAGTGTTATTTCGGCGGCGATGGAGCGACCGAGAATTCGCTGATCGATATTGCCAAACGGTCCGGGCACGAGGCTGCCCAGCCAGCCGACCCAGGACGGAGTATGAGCGTTGCCAACGATGATGCCGGGGCGGAAGATGGCGAGGCGCGCGAATCCGATGCCGCGCACAGTGTCTTCTTTCATGCCCATGACGCGGACGTAGCGGAAGCGGCTGCGGCTTGAACTTCCCACGGCGGAGAGGAGGCAAAACTGGGCGACTCCGGCACTGTGGCAGCCGCGCGCGAAGTTGCCGACTACGCCAAGTTCAAGGCGCTTCAGTTCTTCTTCGGTCCAGCGCATCGAGCCAGTACCGACACCGACGCAACTGACAGCGCTAGCGGGCCCATGGTTCAGAACTTCGCGGACGAGGGCAGCAGTGCGATCGGCGAAGTCGGGAGCGGAGGTATCGAGAACGAGGTTACGAACGCGCTCTCGTGGCGCGACGGGCTTTCTGGTAATCATCACCACTTCGCGGCATTCCGGAATTGCGAGCAGTTCAGCGACTACCGCAGAACCGACTTGCCCGGTACCGCCGAGGATGATTGCGGCGAAGTTCTGGTTCATGGTCGCGGCCTCTGTCTGTTCCCACCCTAAATCCTCCTGACGGACGATGCAGGATGGGGTACCCAGAATTTATCTCGCACCCGAATCTTTCAGGACTGTCATGGCGGCGTTGCGGCCGTTGATGCCGATGACGCTGCCGCCGGGGTGGGTGCAGGCACCGCAGAGGTAGAGGCCTTTCATGGGGGTGCGCGAGGTGAGGCGCTTGTCCCACATGTACGCGGGGAGGCATTCACCCTGGAAGATGTGTCCTCCGGTAAGGCCGACTTTTTGTTCGATGTCTGGGGGGCCGAGAACCTGGGCGTCGATTACGGCGGAGGAGTCTTCGCCGATGTTGCTCGAGAAGCGGGCGAGGGATTTCATGGCGAGGGCTCGGACTTCGTTGCGGCGCTGGTCCCATGTGCCATGGGCGAATTTGTACGGCACGTATTGGGCGAAGACGCTCATGGTGTGCTCGCCGTGGGGGACTACGGAGGAGTCGTGGACGCTCTGGAAGTACAGTTCGCACCAGAGATAGTCGGGGAGTTCGCCTCGTCTGGCCGCGGCGTATCCAGCCTTCCATTCTTCTTTGGTGAGCGGGGTGTTGATCTGGCCGTAGTGGTGCGCCTGGTTGGTTCCGGGACGCGCGGTGAAGTTGGGGAGTTCGCGAAGGTGAACGTTGAGTTTGACGGTACAGCCTTCGATGGGAATCTCTTCAATGCGTTTTTTCCAGGCTGCGTCGGCGGAACTGCCGAGCATGGCGAGGGTGCGGCGAGGATCGGCGTTGGAGATGACGACGGGAGCGGAGATGCGTTCGCCGCTTTCGAGGAGGACGCCTTCGCCGGGGATGATCTGGGCGACGGGAATGCCGGAGACGACGGTGGCACCGGCTTCGCGGGCGGCGTCGCAGAAGTAAAAGGAGACCATGCCCATGCCGCCTTTTACGTATCCCCACATGCCGGGCATTCCGCCGAGGCGTCCTGAGGAGTGGTGGAAGCGGATGGAGGCTGTGCCGGGATCGAAGGGGCTGGCGTTGGTTCCGATGACTCCCTGGCCGAGCATGGCGATCTGAAGGCGCTCGTCGCGAAGATAGTGTTCGACCATTTCGGCCATGGACCAGTCGAAGAGGACTGACTTCGCTTCCGCGTCGTTTCCGAGCCTGCTGTCGATCTCCTCGCGGGTGGGGGAGTCGCCGATCCAAAAATCGCGTTTAAAGTCGTTTTTGCCGGCGGGTCGGAGCGCGTCGCGGAGGCGCCGGATGACGGCGCACATCGCGTTCCAGCCGTCGACGTCTGCGGGAGCGAGTTTTCGAACGGCTTCGGAGCAGCGTTCGTCGTCATCCCAGAGCTGGATGCTTGAGCCATCGAGGAAGGGAACGAACATTCCGTTGACAGCCGGAGTCCATTGAAAGCCGCGGCGGGTCAGGTCGAGTTCTTCGACGACCAGGGGGTGGAGCAGGCCGGCGAGATAGGCGCAGGGTGACATGCGAACGCCGGGGAAAGGCTCTTCGATGGTGCATGCGCCGCCGACGCGCTGACGGCTTTCAATGACGAGTACGCGCTTGCCGGCGCGGGCGAGATAAGCAGCGCAGGCGAGGCCGTTGTGGCCGGCGCCTACGATGATTGCGTCCCAGGTCCTGGCGGCCAAGTCGCGAATGGGGATGGGCAGGCCGATTTCACCGAGGACTGCGGCTGTGGGTGAGCGCATGCAAGGATTACGGTAACACTCGCAGTGACAGGGTCGAGGCTGGGTGTTTCAGCAATGGAGCGGCTAGTTGACGGTGATGTTGCCGTCTACATCGACGATCAGGATGTCGCCCTGAATTTGCATGGAATGGACTTTGAGGCGTTCGAGGACGACTTTATAGCCGGAGGAAGCGGTGGAGCCCTCGAGCGCTTTGCGGAGTAAATCAGCAGCGTCGACTTTCATGCTGGAAGGCACCTGACGACTCAGGAAAGGGGTGAGCAGGAAGTTGAGCTCGCGCTGACTGGTGACTCTGAGGAGTTGGGCGTCGCGGAAGCCTATCGACTCTCCTTCGCCGTAGGGAGCCATTGAGACCTCGGCGAGAGGGGAGAGGGAAATTCCGATGCAGGAGCCGGCGACGGACTTTCCCATTCGGGCTCGGGTTTTAACTTTGACGAGGATACGGTCCTGGACGAAGGCGACGTGTGCATCGTCGACATAGACGGAGCAGGCGGATTTTGAGGTTCCTTTGAGGTAGAAGCGTCCATTTGGGCCATTGAAAAGCTGCTGCTTGAGGGTCCGTTCCAAGGCGTCGCGGGTAACGCGCAATTCGACAGCGAAGGAGGGCACGACTCCGAGGACAAGCAGCAAAAAGCCACAAGCAGCAGAAGCCCAACTTTTCTTCATACCTTTATAGTGCCATCAACAGGTGGCGGGCGTCATTTGCGAAGGATTGGCGAAGTGGAAGAAAGGACAGGTTTTAGGGCGTAACCATAGGTAAGTTATTGATTTTGAGTTACCTGCATCCGGGAATTGCTCACGAGTTTCAAGGATGAAAACGCTTAACTTTCTGCCCGTTAGCTATTGATTTTTATAGAAATTATCCCTAAAATAGAACCCATAGAGTCGCTTCAGGGCTTCAAGGACCCCCAGCCAGTCGCCCGAGGCAGTTGGAAAGCAATCCCACTCCTTTCTGAGGAACAAAAAACAGCATGGCAAAACGCAGAGGAAATCCGAATTGGGGCAAACCTGAGCCCATCGGCCCAGTTGTACCCACCGTGACCTCCTTCGAACAGATCGTCAAGGAGTTCAAGTTGACCCCGGATCAGTACATCCGGTCCACCCGTCTTCGTGAGTGGGCCCGCCGGAACAAAAACTCCAAGTACATTCCTGAGGCGCTCCTTGAAGCATGGGGCTTTGAGATCGAGTCTACGTTGTAGATCTCTGGTTGAGTCTCTGTCAACGAAACGCCGCCTTCGGGCGGCGTTTTCGTTGCTCGAAGGTAATGGTCTTTGCCGTGGCGCTTGCAATCGGCGAGAATGAAAGTTGTTCCCATGCCAGAGAGCCAGCGCATATTCGAGGCACCGTTTACCGATGTACCGGGCGCGATAGAGGAAATCCGCGCCGGGCGGATGGTTGTTGTTGTCGATGACGAAGATCGCGAAAACGAAGGCGACCTGACGCTTGCGGCCGAGCATGTCACGCCGGAGGCCATCAATTTCATGGCTCGGTATGGACGCGGCCTTATTTGCCTGACGCTTACGGAAGAGCGAGCTGACTATCTGCGCCTGTTTCCGATGACGCAGCAGAACTCGTCGCGCTTTGGAACGGCGTTTACAGAGACGATTGAGGCTCGCGAGGGCGTGACGACGGGGATCTCGGCGGCGGATCGGGCACATACGGTAAGAACGGCGATCGATCCGAAATCGACTGCTGCCGATCTGGCGCGGCCGGGGCATATCTTTCCACTGCGGGCGAGGCAGGGAGGCGTGCTGGTTCGCGCAGGGCAGACAGAGGCTTCCGTCGATCTTGCGCGGCTGGCGGGGCTGAACCCTTCCGGTGTGATCTGCGAAATCATGCGGGACGACGGGGAGATGGCCCGGGTTCCGGACCTGATTCCGTTCTGCGTGGAGCACAAGCTGCGGATCCTCACGGTGGCTGAACTGATCCGCTACCGGCTTCGCAACGAGCGCTACATCGTGCGTGCTGGGGAGACGCGGATTCAGACGAAATATGGCGAGTTCCGGATGATCGCGTATGAGAGCGAGGTAAACGGAGGGGAGAGCCACGTCGCGCTGGTTCGCGGCGATCTGTGCCCGAGCTGTCCGGCTTGCAATGAAGGATCGGCGAATGTTCCGGGCGATGCACGGACGACTCGGCCACCTTGTTCTCACGCGGTGATGGTGCGAGTGCATACGCGGTGTACGGCTGGGGATGTGTTTGCGGCGGATTGCAGGTGCCGTGAGGTTCTGGACCAGTCGATGCGCATGATTGCCGAAGAGGGTTGCGGGGCGATTTTGTACCTGCACAACACTTCGCGAGGGTTTGACATCGATAAGGCGCCTGTTACGGGCTCGGCTTTTGAGATCGCGGGCAGAGGCGGATCTGCGGCGTCTGCGTCAGCGGATCGGATCATGCTTCACCAGGAGCTGCGCACGCGGGAGGGTTCGCAGGCGCGGACCGGGCGGATTCTGCGCGCGATCGGCCTGGGAGGACAGATTCTGTCGGATCTTGGGATCCAGCGGATTCGGCTGTTGTCGAATACGCCGATGCACATTCCGGCGCTGGAAGGATTCGGGCTGGAGATCGTGGAGCAGGTGCCGATTCCGGTGGAGGAGTGCAGCCGGGTGTAAGGACAGCTGTCCACAGTCAGCGATCAGGAAAAAGGGGCTCGAACGATGACGCGGATGAGATGGATTGCAGTGATCGCCTTGTTGCTGGCGCTTGTGATTCGCGTGTCGCATCGGTACGTGTCTTTTGAATTGGCACATGCTGTAGCGCCGGGGGTGCATCGCGGCATACCAATCAGCGAGCCGCTCTTTTGGGTGCTTCTGGTTTTGGGAGCGATCCTGTTGGCTGCGAGCTTCTCTCGCGATCATCACAGAGAGCGATGAAAGTTGCGTTCTTCGAGTAGCCGGTTTTCGTCTCGAAGAGTTACTGCCTGTTTGCACACAATCTGCCAGGAACCGATTGTCACACCCCCGTGTGTCGCCAGACACACCAATCCCCGATGACTGCGAGTAATCTTCCCCGCCAGCGCCTGTAAGTATTCAGCTACCACACCGATAAACGACTTTGACTCATGGTCGGCCAAAGTTGGGCAATGCACACCCGATGTCTTGGTGCCCTCCTGCCACAAGCACATACCACGACATCCAGACCACCGAGAAAAGGAGACAGCTTTGAAGAAACTACTTGGACTTACTTTCGTAGTTTTGCTTCTTGGTTCAACCGGAACTTGCGTCCGGGCACAAGAGAGTAATCAGAGGGATCGCGACCTACCAGTCATGACGCGGAATATGGACGCCGGCTCTGACTTCGGTTACATCCTTGCTGCCGCAATGAATCCGCAGGCCACACAGGCCGACCTTCTCGGCGCGATCACGAAGACTTTCCTGGAAATGCATATGAGCAACTATGCGACCCGGGCGGACAACCTTGCAGCGGAGATTCAAGCTTCACAACCGTATCTTGTCGGCCTGCAGGAAATCACGACGCTGCGCAGGGGAGCCTTTCCCGGCCCGGCCTCAACTGTAGTCGACGACCAGCTGCAGTACCTCCTTCAATCGCTTCAAAAGCGGGGACTTCATTACACAGCACTGAAGGTCCAGAAGAATTCAGACATTGAAATGCCCGCGCTCGACGACTCGTACAACCTAATCATGGTGGGGTTCGCGGATTATGATGCCGTACTTGTGCGCACCGATCTTCCGGTATCTCAACTCAAGATCGAAAACGTCCAGGCTCAATATTTCAACGCCATACTGAACTTTCCCATCGCCGGTCAGAGCATTCCATTCACACGCGGGTGGATCTCCATTGACGGAAAGCTTCGCGGAAAAGATTATCGGTTCGTCACCACGCATCTCGAAACCTTTGTGAACGAGTATCAGGCCGCCCAGGCGCTGGAGCTGCTCTATGGGCCACTGAATACCGATTTGCCGACAATCCTGGCAGGTGACTTGAACTCGGATGCGAATGCTCCTTCATTCCAAAATGGTCCTGCGTTCGGGATTCTGGTCAACGGAGGATTTACGGACATCTGGAACGCGCTGCATCCCAACGATGCGGGCCTTACGTGGCCCTACTTTGCGGAAGATAGAGCCAATACTGATGCGGTGCCCTTCCAGCGGATTGACCTGATTCTGACCAGAGGCTACGGAGTCGAAGCTGAATCCGAGCAACTCATTGGAGCAACGCCGACCGACGGAATCTGGACCTCGGATCATGCAGGAGTAGTGGCAACACTCAAACTGCTTCCGTAGACGTGGAGCCAATGACTGCGGTGTCCTGAATCCAGTGTAGGTACTCGAGCGACGCGCGAATTCCGAGGCGACTGGGCCGGATTAGATGAAGAAGATCGTGGTGAAGAAGAGGAGACGACTATGAAGGCCATCGTGGTTATTCTCGGGTGTTGCGCAATTTTGTGGAATTCCGCGTTTGCAGCAGGGCAAACCCCAGTGCCGTTCAAGTCACTCATGCAGTCACCCGGCGTTCAGCAGGTGTCTGCTGCCATGGCGACGGGCGACAGGCACAACAGCCCGGCGGACTTGACCAGCTCGACACATACCGGTGCGTTAACTCCGAGAGGGAAAGGCATGATGATCGGAGGGATCACGTTGGTGGCTGTGGGCGCGGTGGTCATTGCGTTTGACGTCGCTTTTGGCAGCGCCATGGGAACAAAAGGTGCTGAAGGAAGAACAGCGGCTGGCTATATCGGCGGGGCTGCAGCAGCTGGAACCGGAGTTACTCTGATTGTTTTCGGTAGCCGCAACCGGTCAAGGTGACAACTCTATCGGAACACGTTTTGCACTTGCCGCGATTCTGCCAATGGCGGCCGAAAGAAACCAGCGCCTAAATGAAGTTGGGTCACCGGGGCACAACGGCCCCGAGTTGAAACTAGCGTTTTTTGGATCGCGAGTGAATCACCGTCTAACCAGAAGTAAACTGGAAGGCGACCAAATCTCCGAACTAATTCCTTTTTGACCAGCATCCTCTGGCGACGGCCAGTTTATCCATCATTGATGGAGGTTTGCGGGTACACTTCGGGAAGACGAATCCATGAAACCACCATCGAACGTTAAGACGCCAGCGCAATACATCGCTTCACTCCCCGCCGATCGTGCGAAAACGATCGCGACTGTACGCGGACTGGTGAACAAGCACATCCCGCGCGGCTACGACGAGTGCCTCATCTGGGGCACGATCGGCTGGACGATCCCGCTGTCTCGATATCCAGACACATACAACAAGCAGCCGATCTGTTACGTCGCGCTCTCGTCGCAGAAGAACTACTGCTCGCTCTACCTGATGGGAGCGTTTTGGAGTGCAAGTCAGCTTGAGCAGCTGAAGGCGGCATTCAAGGCGGCGGGGAAGAAGCTCGACATGGGAAAGTGCTGCGTTCACTTCGAGGTGCCGGAGGATCT
>Ga0157376_10001927_pt1 | contig 13862 bp, 11 predicted proteins | sample M45metaG_FD_121801 | JGI IMG/M metagenome (GOLD analysis project Ga0157376, IMG submission 121801) | Miscanthus rhizosphere microbial communities from Kellogg Biological Station, Michigan, USA - M4-5 metaG | ecosystem: Host-associated > Plants > Roots > Rhizosphere > Soil | place: USA: Michigan... | reverse complement strand
CCGCATCGATCGTCGAGACCAAGGGGCTTGTCTTTCCGGGACTCATCAACAGTTCCGACCTTGCCCTGTTCGACGTCTTCGACGAAAACGACTGGGCGCCGACGCAGGTGTACACGAATTCTTTCGGGTATCTCGATGCGAGGTACAGCGCGCTGGTCGACGCAAAGCAATACCTCAATGGCGACGCAGGGTCGGTAGTCGACTACGGATGCGAAATGGAAAAATACGCCGAGCTGAAATCACTCGTCGCCGGCACTACGTCGATCGTGAGTGTCGCGACGCCAGGAGCAAACCGCGCGTGCTACGGTTCGCTGGCACGAACGATCGACCAGACTCCCAATGACCTGGGCGCAGACTATATCCAAACAGCCAACCTGTTTCCGAACACCAGCGGAGCCGACGGGGTTTGCACGAACTTTGTCGACAACTCGACGCATGCCTATCTGATCAGCATCGCGGAGGGCACCGACGCGACCGCCCTGAAAACGTTCGGCACGCTGGGAACCGTGACCTCGATTGACGGCTGCCTCTACGCGCCTCAGACGGCAATCGTCCACGGCACGGCGCTCGGCGACACCGAGTTCACGACGATGGCCGCGCACGGCATGAGCCTGGTATGGCTGCCACACTCGGACGTGACTTTGTACGATCAAAGCGCGAACGTGCCGCTGGCTCTTTCGAAGGGAATCAATGTATCGCTTGGGACAAGCTGGTCGATCACCGGCAGCCATAACCTGCTCGCCGAACTACGCTTCGCCGATCAGATCGACAATACGCGCTGGGGCGACACGCTCTCGGCCTACGATCTGGTCCAGATGGTGACGACGAACGCGGCGAAGACACTGCATCTGCAGGACGTGCTCGGTTCGATCGATGTCGGCAAGAAGGCGGATCTCACCGTCGTTTCCGGCACTTGTTCCGATCCGTGGTCGACACTGCTCCACGCCCGTCCGCGCGATATTCGTCTCGTGCTGGTCGGCGGAGTCGCGCTGCACGGCGATCCTGTGCTGCAGCCGGCGGCGCCGTCGTCGCCGGGCTGCGAAACGCTGGATGTGTGTGGCACACCCAAGTTCACCTGCGTAGCCGAAGCCGGCGGCACGGTCTCGAACAAGTTCGGCCAGACCTACGCCGAGATCGTCACCAATCTCACGAACAGTTTTTCCGCCTACGACACGATGAGCCTGAGCCAGTGGACATTCGCGCCGGTTACGCCGCTGGTCGACTGCCCCTGACCGCCTTGCCATGCTCGCAACGGCCGCACTCGCAGGCGCATCCACCTTCAAGTAGCTCAGGTCATGGCGAACTCCGGCGGGTGGCAAACGCCGGAGTAGAATTCTTGTCCGGGATGATGTCGATCATGTGGCCTGCTTGTCGCACTCATGTGACAGCGGCGACCCGTTGCAGGCGGCCTCAGCTTCGCAGTCGAGCGACGCAGCCGGCAGCAACGTTGATATCGCTTGTTTTTTTTGGCCTCTCTTTTTTTTCTACGTCATTGTCCCTGCAAATGCGCTGACCGAACTCGCACACATCGCGGGCGGATCCGCCAAAACCAGCGGCGGGAATGCAGGTCGCGCACGACGAATCCGTCAATGTCGCAGCGCCGTTTTTTACACCGCCTCGAGCGTTGTCACGATCCTGCTGCGAGCGTGACACATCACGCAAACCTGTTCGCAATGGTTCCTTGCCAGGCTTCGCAGGCCAGCGGCGTTTCGCTGGCAAGCAACCTCGCAATCACAATCGCAAGGAGTAACCATGCCCGCTTTACATTCCATGTTCACAAAGCTGCGCACGTCCGCTGTGGGGGCAGCAATGGTCGTGACCGCATTGCCCGGCCTCTTGCAGGCGCAGGGAAATGACGCAGCGACAACGACGCCGATCAAGCACGTCATCATCGTCGTCGGCGAGAATCACACGTTCGACAATTTGTTTGGTGCGTACACGCCGCACGCCGGACAGCACATTGATAATCTGCTCAGCAAGGGAATCATCAACGCCGACGGATCGCCCGGGCCGAACTTCGCGCTCGCGCGGCAGATGATCGGCCAGGCGAAGGGAAGCTATCGCGCCGAAACAGCGTCGACCGGCGCGTACGACGTGCTGCCGCAGCCGTACACGTCGGGCGCAATCTTCTCGCCGCCGGGCCTCGATGCACGCTTCCCGACAAACCTGCCAAACGGTCCGTACCAGATCAGCAAGTACGCACCATACAACGACTATACCGGTGATCCGGTCCATCGCTTCTTCCAGATGTGGCAGGACGTCGACGGCGGCAGGATGGACAAGTTCGTCTGGGTCGAAGAAACCATCGGTACCGGCTCCGACGGCGCTCCGCCGCCGGCCGGCGGGTTCAACCCGATGGAGGGAGCGATCTCGATGGGCTTCTACAACATGAACGCGGGCGATGCGCCGATCTTCAAGTCGCTCGCCGATCAGTACGCGATCAGCGACAACTACCATCAGGCCGTCATGGGCGGAACCGGCGCGAACTTCCAGGCGATCGTGTCGGGCGATGCAGCGTTCTTCACGAACACGAACCTCGACGGCTCTGCGGCTGTTCCGTTCAGCAACCAGATCGAAAATCCTGATCCGGTCGCGCGCACGAACAACTACTATACGCAGGACGGCTACGGCGGCGGCTCCTATGTCAACTGCGCCGATCCGTCAGCACCCGGCATCTCTGCAATCATGGAGGAACTGCACAAGCAAGGCGTGAAATCCGGCAACTGCCAGGCAGGGCACTACTACCTGGTCAACAACTACAGCATGTTCTGGAACCAGAGCAGCAGCAACCCGGGGACGCTTGCAGACGACTCGTTCACGCTGCCGCCACAGAGCATCCCGACGATCGCCGATGTTCTTACCAGCCACGATGTCTCGTGGAAGTACTACAGCGGCGACCGCGGCGACGATCCGACCGTGTTCGCGAACAACGTCGACGGCGTGCCGCTGCTGTTCCACTCCTATTGCGGCATCTGCGACCCGCTGACGGGCTACTCCAGCATCATGAAGAACTCGACCGAGGAAGCGAAGTTGAAAAACTACGGCGCGTTCCTCAACGACGTCCGAGGCAGCACGTTGCCGGCAGTGTCGTTCGTGCGTCCGTTCGAGTCGCTGGCCGGGCATCCGGCAGACTCGACGGCGGACCTGTACGAGAAATTCCTGCAGGACCTGATCGCCAAGGTCCAGGCCAATCCTGACCTGTGGGCATCGACCGCGATCATCATCACGACCGATGAAGGCGGTGGCTACTACGACTCCGGCTACATCCAGGCACTCGACTTCTTCGGCGACGGCACGCGCATTCCGCTCATCGTCGTCTCGCCGTACGCCAAGCAGGGCTACGTCGATCACACCTACAACGATCACGTGTCACTGCTGAAATTCATCGAGAGGAACTGGAGCCTGCCGACGGTGTCATCGCGCAGCCGCGACAACCTGCCAAATCCGGTCGTCGCCGCAAATGAGTATCGGCCGCAGAACGGTCCCGCCATCGGCGACCTGACGAATCTGTTCGCCTTTCCATAGGCTTTTCATCACCAAGGGCTGGCGCCTCTCGACGGGATCTGCGGCGAGAGGCGTCTTCTTGTTCATGGAGCGTGCGCCGCACCATCGAGTCGATGACGCCGCCGGCTCAGCGTGCCGGCGAGTTCAGCGATTGACCGGCGTGTGTGATCACGATGTCGTCGCTCATCGGGCGCTCGGCCGCCCTCGCCGCTGCCGCCATGAATGCGGTCGCAAACAGCAGCACAGCGCAGATAAATCGAACATATAAGGCGTTCATCGTCATTCCCGGTTGGCAGTGAGCATGTCGCCAGTCGTCACAAGTCCTTTGATAATTAGATTCAGGTTTTCAGCCCACAGATTACCCGCGACCGGGTCGGTAGCACGACAATTCATCGGTGAAGTTATGGCCTGCGAGGCAGCTGGCAAGCCTCTGTCGCCGCCCAGCTGAGGCCCGGACGCGGTGTTGAGAGTAGAAACGCAAATCGACCGTGAGTCACGCCATGCGCAATTCGACCGCAAACTGCCCGGCGCAAATACCAGCACCAGAACGCCTTCGTGGCGCTCAACAAGGCCAGCCGGAACAGTCAAAAAAATACCCGCCATTGCGGCGGGTATTTTTTCCGATCACTCATCGCGAATTCGAAACTGCGGTGCGTGAAGCCTCTCTCGGCCATCCATGGCCTCCGAGGCACTTGGGCTCCTGCCCGCGTCAGTGCCAACGTCGATCGACGGTGAATTCGGCCGCGCAACCCTGATTGACCCACACGCCGGCGCGGTTCGCGCCCCAGTTGCGTCCTTCGACGCAGGCGCTGTTGGAGACTTGTCGCGCAACGGTTACTCGCCCGGCTCCGCCAAGATCGACGGCGCAGAATCGGTACTCGAAATTCTGGCTCGCGCAGGCGACATTGAAGCGCGAATCCCAACCTGGTCCCGGCTGCCAGCCGTTGTGGTCATGACCGCCGTCCTGATAGCCGGCCTGGTCATTCTGGTCGTCTGCATGGTGTCGCCCGCTCGATGCGACAAAGCGTCCTGCGCAGCCACGGTCTACCCACAGCCCGCGCTGGTCGATGCCCCAGTTCTCACCGCGAACGCAGCGGGTGTCGGACAGCTGGCGGACCATGCGCGCATCGTTCCATGAAACGTGACAGCGGGTCTTGCCCATGTCGCGGCTTTCGCAGTCAACTGTATCGCCGTGACTGTAGTCCTGGGCGCGAACGATGGAAACTGGCGCAACGAAAATCAGCACCAGTGCAGCTAGTGCGGTCAGACGATGTGTCATGAGAGTTCTCCTGTGACGGTATGGATTGGGCCATGGCAACCGATCGGAGTCAGCTGCATGTTCGTGTCGCGCGCGTACGCGGCGAGCGCCGCGACAGCGACGTTGCACGGCCTTTGTAGACGCCGTGGCAGTCGTGCCGATGAAGTATGGATTCTCGCTGCTGAACCGCGCCCCGTCGGTGCGTCAGCGCGCTTAGCCCTTCACGAACCAGACAGCAAGCTTGCTGAAGTTGATGAAGTGCGCTTAGATTCGATGACGCAGACAGCGGGATTGGGCTGCCGAAAAGTCCGCCCACTTCCCGCGTCCCATACAGTTCGGCGCGGCAGAATCCAGATCTGCAGGAAGGACAGTCTCTTGAACAGGGCGACGGCGCGGCGATCGAAGATCTTGCCGGAGTCAAGATCGACGTGCTCGAAGACGCAGAAGTGCTTCTATTCGACATGGCTGCCGGAACGGCGCGCTGATCCACAGCTTATCGACCATCTACGCGGGCGACGTGCGATTCACGCGCGCGGTCATGACGCGGGCGCAGACGACGGCCTGACGAAGATCGACGCGTCGAAATCCGGATTGATCTTTATCGAAGTGACTCTGTTCGTTGCCTGCACCTTGCCGCTGGTCAGGTCGGTATTCACGGAAAGGAAAGCTCGCATGACGCCATCGACTGGCCGATAGTCCGACCAAACCGTTTCGATCCACGTTTTCTTGTCATCGATGGCTGGATGAAAAGCGCGGAAATCGCGCCCGCGCTCGATCATCCACGTGCGCGGATTGATGTAGCGATAGGTCACGAAGCCATCGCTCAACGTGATCTTCAACACGTAGTAGTCGATGCCCTCGATCGTTTCCCTGCCCGTATATTCCAGGCTGTGACCATTGGCTGCCAGATCGTGCAGTCCGAATATCTGCCCCGGAAACTGGGTTCCGTGCCACAGAGCCGCAGCATAGGGATCGACGACCGGCACGCTTCCGTCCTTGCCGTAGTCCCATCCTTCGTGACCATCGTAGGCCTCGGTGTAGACACGAGTGCCGCCGGCGATGATGTCGATGCGCATCCGTCCGTCGCGGGTCGCGGTGTAAACCGCATCGAACGACGACCCACTGTCTTGCATCGACAGATCGATGCGGATGCTGCGAATGTTCGCTGTGTTCGCGTGTCCGCTCTCTGCAGCCTGATTGTTGGCGACAATCTCGTCGAGGCCGATGGGCTTCGAGGTCCGCACACATGAGGCCAGGACGAGTGCTGCGGCCGCTGTTGCCAGGCAGAACCTGATCTTTCGCGCATCCATGAATTCGGCCTCGATTGGATTCGATGCCGATTAGATGCACTCGGTTGCCCGCGGTTAGCAACATCTTAAACGGGCGAACCAAAACCTGCCGTCATTCCCGCGAAAGCGGGAATCCATTTTGTCTTGCGTCTTCGCCATTCGTCATGAAGAGCAAGATGGATTCCCGCTTTCGCGGGAATGACGTCCTCTTTTAGATGACGTGCTTCTTTGATCGTTGAGTGCTAGACGACAATCACCTCGAGCCCGAGCTCGCGCATCTCCTCAACCACTTCCGGCGCTGCACCCTTGTCGGTGATGATCTTGTGCAGGCTGCGCAGCGGCGCGATCACGGACAGGCTGCGTCGACCGAACTTGCTCGAGTCGGTCGCCGCAACGACTTCGCGCGACACGCGGATCATCAACGCATTGAGTTCCGCCTCGAGCGGGTCTGGCGTGGTGAGGCCGAACTTCGGGTCGATCCCGTCGACGCCGAGGAAAAGGCGGTCGGCCGTAAGCTTGGAGAGCGCGCGCTCGGCATCCGGCCCGACCATCGAATACGACATCCCGCGCAACATGCCGCCGAGCATCAGCACGCGAACATTGGGCAATCCGGCCAGCAGCATGGCGATGTTCAGCGCATTGGTGACGACGGTCAGCGCCTCGAAATTCGCCTGACGAATCTGCGCGGCGATCTCGGCCGTCGTCGTGCCGGAATCCAGGATGATCGTTTCCCCGTTGCGGATCATGCGTACCGCAGCCTGCGCGATCCGCATCTTTTCGTCATGGTGCCGCCCGGCCTTGATGCTGATCGGCGCATCGGCAACCGGGCCGGCCGGCGGCAACGCGCCGCCATGAGAACGCACCAGTGTGCCAGCGCGGGAAAGCGCCTCGAGATCGCCGCGCACGGTGACGGTCGAAACCGCAAAGCGCGCGGCGAGTTCCTCGACCGTTGCGCGCCCCTGCTGCTCGACCTGGGCGACGATCCTGCGCCGCCGTTCCTCGACCAGCAACTTCGGCGGCGGCTTGCGCTGCGCACTCATGCGGCAAGCCCGAGCAGGCGCGCGGCATTGGCGTTGTACACTTTTTGCAGAATGCCTTCGCTCAGGCCGAGCCCGTAGATTTTCCAGCGTCCCTGCGGCGGCGTGGCGGCAGGCGCGTAGTCGAAGTATTCGTCCTCGGTTTCGAGGAAGCGGTAGTAGATTTCGTACAGCGCGTCGCCGAAGACCTGCTGCGGCGTTTCGTCGCCCGCCGGCGGTGGAATCGCGTCGGTGCCAAAGAAGATGCGGTCCTGGTAGCGCTCGAAGAAACTCCGCGCGGTGCGCGGCTGGCGTCCGAGTTCGTTGATGCGCGCGGCGATGTCGACGTACGTGTTCGGATAGCGATCCAGGCACGCCGACACGCCAGCGAGATTCTCGGCATTGCTGACATGCAGCAGCACGAACGTCGTGCGTGGATGGCGGGAAATGACGCGGTCGCGCGCCTCGAGAAGTTCGGCGTTTCCGAGAAAATCCTGCCCGTGGAACGACCAATCCGGATGCCGGGTCAGCTCTTCGTAACGTTCGTTGCTGTGGTCTGCCGGCAGGAAGAACGCCTCCGGATCCGAGGTGTGGATGAATACCGGCATGTCGTTGGCCGCGCACGCTTCCCACATCGGATCGAAGCGACGGTCGTCGATCGCAACCAGCGCGCCGATGTCGATGCGTTCGCGCAGATACAGCCCGAGCGTCTTGAGCACCTTGAGGCCGCGTGCGCCGGCGCGCTTCGCGCGGCCAATCGCATCGGCTTGGAGTTGCGGATAACGCGGATCGAGCCAGTCGCCGTACGACGGCTCGGTCAGCGTCAGGAAACGGCCGGGAGCCGCTCGGTCGAAACGGCGGATCGTCTCCTGAAGGCCGGCGCCACTGCCGCCGGTGAGGTTGATCATCGTGCGCACGTTCTTGCGATCCATCACCGGCAGCAGGTGCTCCGGATCCGCGAAGTACTGCATGCGCTCGCCCGTGGCGACGCCACTGCGCACGGTCGCCGACCACGACAGGTGCGTATGCAGGTCGATGACCGGAAAGCGCGGGCGCTCGACGCGTGTCGAGGCAACCTGCAGCATGCTGCGCGGCGCGAATTGCGCGAGCGGCAAGTCGCCGCCATGTGACGAACCCGTGCCGAACGGCGATGCCGAAGCGTGCGGGTCCTTCGAGGCAAGCGTGCGGCCCTGGCGCAGCAACAGATCGCAAGTACACATTCGATCGCGTCCCTCAGCGCGGATACTTCGCCATGATCTTGTGCACCGCGCGGCTTAGCGCGACAGCCTTTTCGAACGACCGCAACCACATGTTGCGTCCGAACATCACGCCGGTCGCGCCGCTGTCCATGTAGAACCCGACCTTGCGCAACACCGCGGCATCGTCGTCGCTCTTCTCGCCGCCGGAAAACAGCACGAGCGTGCGACCGGCCGAGCGCACGACTCGCTGCGTGCGCGCCGCCGCATTCTCCTTCAACGTGCGATACGGCATCGGCGTGTCGGCGTTGTTTTCCTGGGGCTCGTGCAGCTTGACGACATCGGCGCCGAGTTCCAGGGCGACGCGCGCTGCATAGTCCTGCGCAAACAGTGTGCCCTTGCCGCCCTTCGCCTCGATGCCCGCACCACGCGGATATGACCACATCACCAGCGGCATACCGAGCCGCTCGCAATCCTGGCGCACTTCGCGATAGCGGCGCAGTTCGTCGTCCTGGCGCGGTGAGCCGACGTAAATCGTGTAGCCGACCGCGTCGGCGCCAAGCCGCACGGCGTCCTCGACCGACGCGATCGCGGGCGACGTCGCCTGCGCGTCGTCGGGAATATTGGTCTTGCCATTGAGCTTGAGTATCAGCGGCACGCGCCCGGCGTAGTCGCGCATGTACTTTTCGGCCAGGCCGACGCCGAGCGCGATCGCCGAATAGTTGCCTTCGATCGCAAGCCGGAACTGATAGTCCGGATCGACCGCCGGAGGATGCGGAAAGAAGTCGGCGGGACCGTGTTCGAGTCCTTGATCGAGCGGCAGCACGACCAGCGTCCCGTTGCGCGGACCGGACCCGTAGAGCAGCCGCCATAAGCGCGCCCGTTTGCCATGGCTGAGCGTAAGCCCGTCGAGCGCCGATCCGGGAACGGCTTGACTGCTTCGTTTCATTTCGGTTAGCCTTCTTATGCTTTCGATATCTTTCATTTTTAATTGAAACCACCGTGACTGTCAATCCTTCCGAACTCTCCCGGCTACTCGTACGCGCCGCCGACGTCCAGCGCGAAAGCGGCTACCTGCATACTCTGTCCGAGATCCTGCAGCAGCCCCGCAGCTGGATCGAAACGTCCGCAGCACTGGCAAGAGCGCTTGAGACAGGCCGCCTGCGCCGCACGTTCGATCCACTGCCCGAAGCGATCGTCTTCACCGGATCGGGCAGCTCGCACTATGTCGGCGAGTCCCTGGCGGCCGGGTTGCAGGCGACGTTGCTTGTCCCGGTGCTGGCGATCGCCGCCGGCACCTTGCTCACGCACTGGCATGGCACGCTGCCGCCGAGCCGCGGACTGCTCGTGTCGATCGCGCGTTCGGGCGACAGCCCGGAGAGCGCGGCCGTCGTCGACAAGGTCTTGGCCGAGGCGCCGCACTACCGGCATCTGGTCCTCACCTGCAATGTGCGCGGACGGCTCGCCACGCGTTACCGCAACGACCCGCGCGTCACGGCGATTGTCCTCGACGAGCGCACGAATGATCGCAGCCTGGTCATGACCAGCAGCTTCACGAACCTGCTGCTCGCCGGGCGGTCGCTGGCGTGGATGCAACAATTGGACATGTATACCGAACGCGCGGCGCGGCTTGCCACGCTGGCGTCCCACGTGATCGAACGCAATGCCGACGATCTTGCTGCGATCGCGCGCAGCGGTTTTTCCGGCGCGGTTTACCTGGGCAGCGGCGTCCGCTTCGGATCGGCGCGCGAATCGGCGCTGAAAATGCTCGAGATGTCGGCGGGCCGCGTGACGACGACCGCCGAAAGCTTCCTCGGCCTGCGCCATGGACCTCTGGCCGCAGTCAATGCGGACACACTCGTCGTCGCCTTCCTGTCCTGCGACGCGACCGTTCGCGCCTACGAATGCGACGTGCTGCGTGAACTCGACCGCAAGGGCTTGGGCCGGCGCCGCGTGCTGGTCGGCGATGACATTCCAGTCGATCTGGTTCGCGCCGGTCAACTCGCCGTCGAAATACCGGGACTGGCCGCGCTCGGCGATGACGATGCGCCACCGCTCGACGTCCTGGTCGGCCAGTTGCTGGCCTTCTTCAATTGCCTGCACCTCGGCTTCAAGCCCGATGCGCCTTCGCAAGGCGTGCTGACGCGCGTCGTCGAGGAATTCAGCATTCACCGGAGTCCGGCGTGAGAAAGATCCTCGTCGCAGGCGACATCAACGTCGACCTGATCTGCAGCGGCTACCAGACTTTTCCCGCGCCCGGCAGGGAAGTGCTCGTCGACGACTTCGTCATGACACTCGGCGGTTCGTCCGCGATCTGCGCGATGGGCCTTGCGCGGCTCGGCAATCCGGTCGCGTTCATCGGCAAAGTCGGCGCCGACTCCTGGGGCGACTACTGCATCGAGACGCTACGCGCCGCCGGCATCGACGTGTCCGGCCTCGCCCGCGATCCCACTCTGCGAACCGGCGTCACGATTTCGATCACGTCGGCCGTCGACCGCGCTTTGGTGACCTTTGCGGGGTCGGTCGCCGCGCTCCGCGCCGCCGACGTCGACGCGTGGGCACTCGATGACGCCAGCCACTTGCACGTATCGTCGTTTTTCCTGCAGCAGGATCTGCGGCCCGCGTTCCGCAGACTGTTCGCGCTTGCCCACTCCACGGGCCTGAGCACATCGCTTGACCCGGGGTTCGATCCGGCGGAACGCTGGGATGGACTGGCCGAGACTCTCGAGGCTGTGGACCTGCTCTTCCCGAACGAAGTAGAACTCGCAGCGATGAGCGGGACGACGGACCTGGCAGACGGCTTGCGCCGCATGAGCAAGCACCGCACGCGCGTTATCGGCAAACTCGGGCCGCGCGGCAGTGCGACGCTGGAAAAAGACGCACTGCTTGAACTTCCGGCGTTCGCGATCCAGCCGATCGACACGACCGGCGCCGGTGATTCGTTCGACGCCGGTTTCCTGCATGCCTGGCTGAGAGAGCAACCGATACGCGAATGCCTGCGCTGGGGCTCGGCCTGCGGCGCGCTTTCTACGCGCGGCCTCGGCGGCACACCGTCCCAACCGGACGCTGCCGAAGTGCGCGCCCTGCTCGCGACATGATTACGGTAGCCGGCTTCAACACGGCGATCGACAAACTCGTCGATGTCAGCGTGCTGCGACCCGGCGCGATACAGCGCATCGGCGGGGTTCGCGTGAGCTTCGGTGGCAAGGGTTTGCACGTGGCACAGACGATCGCGTCGCTCGGCGAACGAGTGCGTCTGGTCGGGCTCGTCGATGCCACGTCGGGTCCGGCCATTGCCGCGCTGATGCGCGAGCGCGGCGTCGAATTCCACGGCATCCAGATTCCGGGAACGATTCGCACCTGCCTTGCGATCCGCGAAGGCGACGGACGCATCACCGAGTTGCTCGAGCCGGGCCCCGAACTCGATGCCGCTACACGCGATGAAATGCTCGCGACGTTCCGCCGCCTCGCGCTCGAATCGGATCTGGCCGTAATATCCGGCTCTCTTCCGCCGGGTTGCGATGACGCGGCCTACGCCGATTTCGTGCTCGAATTGCAGGGTGCCGGCGTGCCCTGCCTGGTCGACGCCAGCGAGGTCACGCTGCGTCTGGCCATAGAGGCGCGACCGTTTCTGGTCAAACCGAATCGCGACGAAACCGCAGCACTTGTGGGCAAACCCATCGCAGACTTAGGCGATGCCGCGACCGCAGCGCGGATGTTGCTTGCGCGAGGCGTGGCGATGCCGGTTGTCTCGCTCGGCGCGGACGGCGTCGTGGCCGCGCATGGCAGCGAGTTGCTGCATGCAAATGTACCGGTGGAACGCGTCGTCAGCGCAGTCGGCTCCGGCGATTGCCTGGTTGCCGGACTCGCCGTCAGCCTGGTGCGTGGCGATAGTTTCGAAGCGATGCTCCGGCTCGGCGCCGCCTGCGGCGCGGCCAATGCAAGCGCCGGCCTGGGCTATGCGCGGCGCGCCGATGTCGAAGTGCTGTTGCCGCGCGCGCGTATCGCAGCAATCACAACACACTGACCTTACCCTCGGCTCCCACGCAGGAATCACATCCATGAAGCGTCGCGAATTCATCACCGCCGCAGCGGCAACCGCCGCATTGGCGTTGCCGCTCGGCGGTTTCGGCAAGTCCCGCCGACCCGGCGACAAACTGAAGCTCGGCATCATCGGCACCGGCCTGCGCGGGCAGAATCATCTGCAGAACCTGCTGCAACGCGACGATGTCGTCGTCACCGCGATCTGCGACATCGAACAATTCATGCTCGACAGCGCGCTGAAAGATATCGCCAAAGCAGGCAAACCCAAACCGCGCGTATTCACCGGCAGCGATCACGCCTACGAGCAGCTGCTTGGCAAAGGCGGAGTCGACGCAGTCATCATCGCGACGCCGTGGGAATGGCACGCACCGATGGCGATCGCCGCGATGCAGGCGAAGGTGCCAGTCGGCTGCGAAGTCGTTGCCGGCATCACGCTCGAAGATCACTGGCAGGTGCTGCGTACGCAACAGCAGACCGGAACGCCGTACATGTTGCTCGAGAATGTCTGCTATCGCCGCGACGTGCTCGCAGTCCTCAACATGCTGCGGCAAGGCCTGTTCGGCGAACTCGTGCACCTGCAGGGCGGCTACCAGCACGACCTGCGCGGCGTGAAGTTGAACTCGGGTGTTCCGGGCAAGCCGTATGGCGAAGGCGTCGAGTTCGGCGACAAGGGCTGGTCGGAAGCACGCTGGCGCACAGCGCACTCTGTCAAGCGCAACGGCGAGCTCTATCCGAGCCACGGCATCGGCCCGTGCGCGATGTATGCGAACATCAATCGCGGCAACCGCTTCGAACGCATCGGCAGCTTCGCCAGCAAGTCGCGCGGCCTGCACGACTACATCGCGAAGAAGGCTCCGCAGCACCCGAACGCCAAGGTCGAATTCAAGCTCGGCGACGTCGTCACGACGCAGATCGCCTGCGCCAATGGCGAAACGATCCTGCTGCAGCACGACACATCGCTGCCGCGCCCGTACTCACTCGGCTTCCGCGTGCAAGGCACCGGCGGAATCTGGATGGACGTCAACAAATCAATCTACATCGAAGGCAAGAGCGCCGAAGAGGACCGCTGGGAGCCGGCGCAATCGTGGCTCGACAAGTACGATCATCCGCTCTGGAAGAAATACGCCGCGCAAGCCGAAGGCGCCGGCCACGGCGGCATGGATTTCTTCGTCCTGCACGCGTTCGTCGAGGCGCTCAAGGCGAACGCCCCGATGCCGATAGACGTCTACGACGCCGTGACCTGGAGCGCCATCACGCCGCTGTCCGAGCAGAGCATCGCCGACGGCAACCGCACGCTCGAATTCCCCGATTTCACGGCTGGGGAGTGGGAGAAGCGGAAGGCGATTTTTGCGTTTGACGATCGCTACTGAGCTCAAACTCGGCCAAGGTGAACAACAAGAAGCCCCGCATCGCTGCGAGGCTTTTGTTGGAAATGGCTCCCCGAGACGGGATCGAACCGCCGACCCAGTGATTAACAGTCACTTGCTCTACCGCTGAGCTATCGGGGAATTTGATAGGCGGAGCCGCGTATTTTCGCGGTTGGGCGGGTTTGCGT
>Ga0157376_10001926_pt1 | contig 13865 bp, 13 predicted proteins | sample M45metaG_FD_121801 | JGI IMG/M metagenome (GOLD analysis project Ga0157376, IMG submission 121801) | Miscanthus rhizosphere microbial communities from Kellogg Biological Station, Michigan, USA - M4-5 metaG | ecosystem: Host-associated > Plants > Roots > Rhizosphere > Soil | place: USA: Michigan... | reverse complement strand
GTGCCTATTGGCGAGCCCAAAGTAGCTCTGGCCGGAAAGCGCGTCAGATTCTCCGCGCTAGGGTATTCGCCAGATAGCCATTCCAACGGCGGTCTGGACGGCCGCCTCCAGGGCCCGAACGGCAACTTTCCTCGCGGTGTTCGGTGGAATGACTAGAATATCGTTGGCCCGCAGAGGAAGATCCTCCGCCTTCCCGGCAAGCATCTTATTCAAATCCACTGGAATCTCTTGCCGCTCCTTGGCGCCAGGAATGAAGCGGATAATTCTTGAATGGTGTGGAGCCGGCGTGGGTCCGAATCCTTCCGCTCGGGAGAGCGCCTGCAGAACGGTTAGCGTGTCCGAATCACGCATGGGGACTTCGCCGGGCTTGTGAACTTCGCCAATCACGAACACCGATTCTGCGGGAGGCACGGTAACGACGTCGTTGGGACAGATCAGGATGTTCTCAGCTGGATGGGTGCCCGTGAGCAAGCCTTTCGTTTGCACCTGGGCGACGCTGAATCTTCCGCTTGGATCGGTTTTGGCGTTCAACAGGGGGATGGGACCATTCTCAATTTGCCGGCTGATGGTGATGCGAGGCCCGGCATTGTCCTTAATACCATCAGCCAGCGAGATGACCTCGGCCAGCGTTTTGCGACCCTGCACTTGATGGACACCCGGACGATTCACCGCGCCGAGGATGGAAACCGGCTCGCTGCCGAATTCCGCGATTTCGATCGAAACCTCGGGTCTTAGAACCTCTTTCGCCAACCGTTCGACCAGGAACGCTTTCAATTCGTCAACGGTCATTCCGGCGGCGTGGATTTTTCCTGCTAGAGGAAGATCCAAGTCTCCGCCCGGCTCAACCCGGTGCGGCTTGTCGTTGAAGAACTCCTCGAGTCCCAGGGCCCAGATTTTGACTTGATCGCCCGCTCCCAGGCGGTACTGAGCCAGGTTCTGCTTCTGTGGGCTGGGAGCCGGAACGGATTGCGCTCCCAACCCGGTGCAGAAAATGAGCACGATGAACATGAGAATTGCTTTTTCCGGCATGTGGTCTTACCTCACGGCTAGAGAATCGACAGGGTGATCTGGGGTCACGCAGTCCGGCTCAATTTCGAGCAGCACGGAGCGCTGAAGAAGCGTGATGGAAATGACCAGCGCCGGATTTGGCTTCACGCGCACGACGATGCCCTCAACCCCGCTGAAAGCGCCTCTCTCGATGCGTACCTTCTGGCCAGCCGGCAGAAATGCAAAGGGCTGCAGTTGAGCGTGAGCCCGGATCGCGCTTCGCAGAGAAGCAAGTTCTCCCTCATCAAGGGGGACGGGGTTAGACCCCGCGCCGACGACACCAACAACGCCCGGGGTCGTCAGAATCGGTAATCGGAAGCGGGGATTGAAACGGCAAAAGACGTAGCCCGGAAATAGCGGCAGCTCCCACTCTTTTAGACGCGTGGCATACCTGTGACATGTCTTGTAGGTCGGCAGCAGGGTTTCAAAACCCTTGGCTTGAAGCCCGCTGGCCACGGCCTTGTCGTGCCTGGGCTTGACCGTGAGAGCAAACCAATCCTCGACATTCACCGGTTCCACGATTCCTCCCCAATTGGGCGCAGCTACCGCTCTCTCAAGTCTGGGCTTCCTTCGCCCCACTAAGACCTGCAAGTCAAGTCAAACAACAGTGCACGAAAGATGCCACCGAAGGTCCCAAGCGTCAAAATGTTCGTGTCTAAACGAACTTCTTCTCGAAAGCCGATTGCAGGGCCCGGGCACAGTGGTACTGGGGAGTACAGATGGGGGGTGAGAATGGGAACGAGGATTCTCCTCGCTTGGAGTCAAGGACCTCGCCTTACCCGCATATGCTATCGACGACCAACGCCGCGGCAGCGTGTCCCTGCTTTTGAGCCTTCACATTAGGTTCTGATTCGGCGGGCGGAGACTCATGGCCTCAGGCGCGTTGAGAGTGGATCGCCGTTTCAGCACCGCTTCGAAAACGATGCCGGTGTGCTCGAATTCTTCCTCTGATGCGGGGATGTCTAGGATGAACGTACTGTATCCAAGCTCCCTGTAGCGGCCTATTTCGGCGGCGACGTCCGCGTAGCTGCCCACCAGATACGGGCAGTTGGTTTGATAGTTCTCGAAAGGGTGAAGCCAGTACGTCTGCCGCGTGCCACCGGCATCGGCGCTGCTCTCGGCAAGCCGATGCCGCCAGGCGGAGTCCGAGGCCTTGGCCGCGAGTTGGCGCGGCGTCAGACCCTTCCGTTCCGTAGGAAAACGCGTGAATGCCACTTTCCAGGCGTCGTCGTCGCCAGCCCGGGCGATGATGCCGATCTTTAGGCCACATGGCCCGCTGCCCGCAGGCAAGGCAGCCTCCTTCCGGCTGGTTGGCTCCGGGTACACCACGGCGACTGCCCCTGTTGCCCGAGCCGCGGCCATGCCCGCCTCAGAGGAGCCGGACATGAAAACGCCGGGCTGCAGTTCCAGCGCAAGACTTGGATTCACCATCAAATTCGTCACACGGTAGAACCGGCCTGCGAAGCTTACCGGTGCCCGGGCCTTCAAGACTTGCTGGATAACCTGCGTGTACTCCACGAGTCTCGGGTAGCGGGCGTCGTAGGGCGTGGTGTCGTTCAACGCGGAAAGGTCATTCTTGAAGCCGCCCGCTACCATGTTCAGGAAGACTCGGCGACCGTGGAGAAGACCCAGGGTCGATACCATCTTCGCCACGGCATAGGGGTGCAGGTAGATGGGTTGGACCGCCACCAAGGGACACAGAGAACGCGTGTTCTCGATCAGGACCTGGGAAACCAGCCAAGGATCCACCAGGGAATTGTCTGCGCCCACGAGGATGCCGGTGCAACCGGCCTTCTCACTCCATTGTGCGATTTGGGTGATCCGGTCCACGTAGCGGTCTGGATTTGCTGCCGACGAGGGGCAAGTAGAGAACAGTTGGAGCGGGGCCATTGCCTGCAAACCGGCGGCGGTTGAGTCCTGCGGTATCTCGACGCTCACCATGCCACTCCTCCTTGTGAGTGGCACGTGTAGTGCCAATCTGCGGCCGCAAATAGAACGTTTCCCTAGTGCAATGTCTCCCCCATGGAGAAAGCGAGTTTCACTAAATGGAATATTTCTTCTCAGCCTACGCTTCCACTAGGTGCTTGCGGATCGCGTAGCGGATCAGTTCGCTCCGATCGTGCAGATCCAGCTTGCGCATGAGATTGGTCTTGTGGGCATCCACGGTCTTTACGCTGAGATCGAGACGGGTCGCGATGTCTTTCAAGGATTCCCCTTCGGCGAGCAGCACCAGAATCTCACGCTCGCGGTCGCTCAGCAGTTCATATCCGCTCTTGAGTCCGGAGGGCTGCGATATATGCTGGCGCACTAATCCTTTCAAAATGCTGGGGCTCATATACTGCTGGCCTTGATTCACGGCCTCAATTGCATATACCAGTTGTACGGGCGGCGTGTCTTTCAGAATATAACCAGCAGCCCCGGCATCCAGGCATCGCGTCACCAGGTCCTCGTCCCCATATACGGTGAGGATGAGAACCTTAATGCAAGGGCGGGCACGCTTGAGCCGTCGTGTAGCTTCAAATCCTCTGAGCACGGGCATGGAGATGTCCATCAGGACTACGTCCGGATCCAGCTTCAACGCCATATCCACGGCTTCCTTGCCGTCACTCGCTTCGCCGACGACCTCAAGCGTCGGCTGCGCGTTAAGAATCGATTTCACGCCTTCTCTAAACAGTTGATGATCGTCGCACACCAAGACCCTAATCTTCTTGGGTATGGTTTTCATCGCCTGCGCCCTTCTGGAAGGGGAAGGTCGACTTCGATCCTGGTACCTTGTCGTTGCGACGTCCCAGCCCGCCGGGATTCGATATGCACTCTACCACCCAGAACTTCCGCCCTTTCCCGCATTGCCGTAAGTCCGAACGAGCCGGGTCCGAATCTGGCCTTGGCGTCGAAGCCAATACCGTCATCCTCTATTATCATGACGAGCACGGAGCCTTTCCGGCTCCCTAGCGATACCTCCACGTTCTTCGCCGAAGCGTGCTTGTATACGTTGGCCAAAGCACCCTGAATGAGCCGGTAGAGCGCCACTTGGTGGGCCATTGGCACCGTCGGAGGCAAGTATCCCTCCTGCAATACAACGTTGATTTTGGTCCGGGCCGAGAACTGGCTGACGTAAGTTCTGACCGCCGGGACGAACCCCAGGTCGTCAAACACCGCGGGTCCCAGATCCAGTCCAATCCGCCGAATCGAGTCGATCGAGTGCGAGACGAGTGCCAGGGCCTCCGCTACCCGCGGCTGAAACTCCAACACCCCCTTATCCCGCTTTTTTTGGCAATCCAGAGCGATCATTTCCAGGTGCAGCTTCATGAGCATCAGATCGTGCCCGACTTCATCGTGGAGGTTCCGGGCCAAACTGCGCCGCTCCTGCTCATAAACGCGGGTGATGTAGGCTGAGGCATCGCGGATCTGATCTGCGGACTCGAAGAGAGTAGCTTCCGCCAGGCTTTTTTCACCTGACGCCCAGTCGCCGGTATAACCCGATACGATCAGCAAACCGGCTAGTGCAAACATCCTGGCTAGCGAGAGGACGGGAGTTGCGCGCTTGCTCTCGTCCCGCAATAGTGTTTCGAGGCAGATCTCGAAAAGCCGGTTGAATGCAGTTACCGTCTGATCCAAGCTAGCCCTCCGCGCCAAAGCCACTCCGAATTGTTCGATATGGTGCTGGAATTGTGGGTACGACCAGCCCCGAAGCTGATTTGCAAACGCGCCAAGGTCCGGCGCGGCGCAGGGCAAAAAGTCGTGCGGATTCAGATCCAGAGCCTGAAGTTGGCGATACCAGACAGCAAAGATCTCTTCAGCGTGCTCCGCCAAGTCGTCCAATGCATTTGCTGCCGGTCCACGAATTGTGGAATGAAATCGATCTCGTGAGAACCCAGACACTGACAAATCCCTTCATCAGACACTCACAACACCGCCGTACGCTACTTGCAATCGTACTGCCAGGGAAGATCGAAGATCACGCTACACGTCAACGATACGTTTGCAAGCGGCCCCCCGCTCTAAAGGGTGGCCCACGAGGAAGTCCGTTTCCATAACTGATACCGCCGCTGCCCTCCCCCGCTCCGCATAAACACCTGGTTCTTCCACCGGCGCAATGCTTAACACCTTTGGCACAAGCTGTGCTGGACGAATGGGCCGGGCAATGCGAACGCAGCAGATTTTCGGATCGGATCGCATCAGGGAGTTCATCGCGCGCATCCTCGATTTTGGAGGGGCGTTGGTGGCCTTGCTGCTTCTGTCACCGGTTCTCGCCGGCATCGCGCTGCTGGTTTTCTTCGTTGACGGCAGACCGGTGCTATTCCGCCAGAAGCGGGTCGGCAGGAACGGCCACTTATTTGAGATTCTCAAGTTCCGCACGATGTGTTCCAGCGACGCAGCGCAGCTGCCGCTAACAGTCGCGGGCGATCGACGGATTACATACACCGGAGCGATCTTGCGCAAGTTCAAGCTGGATGAACTGCCCCAGTTCGTAAACGTGCTGCGGGGAGAAATGAGCTTCATCGGGCCACGGCCGGAAATGCCGGAGTACGTTCAGTATCAAGACGCTTTGTGGCGCTCCGTACTCGAAGTGCGGCCGGGCATCACGGATGCCGCAACGCTGGTGTTTCGAGACGAGGAGCAGTTGCTGCAAAGTGTCGCGGACGCAGATTCGTATTATCGCGCGACACTGCTTCCTGCCAAGCTGCGCATCGCCCTGCGCTATCGAGAATCGCGATCGCTACCGCGCGATCTGACGCTGTTGTGGCTCACGGCGCGCTACAGCATCTTCCCGCGGAATTTCGACCGGGAGCGAGTGCTGCGCGCCCTGGGAGCCGAAGCTCCTTGAAAGGAACGAAATAGCCTCATGCACCCCGACACGTTCATTCCATTCCACATGCCTTCCATCGGCGACGAGGAGGTGAGAGAAGTGGAATCCACCCTCCGGTCCGGGTGGCTAACCACCGGACCACGAACCGCGCAATTTGAGAAGGAGTTCGGCAGCTATGTTCGCACGCCGCACGCGATCGCCGTCAGTTCCTGCACGGCGGGATTGCACGCCGCTCTCAGCGCGCTGGGTGTGGGCAAAGGCGACGAGGTGATCACGACACCCCTTACGTTCTGCTCGACGGTGCATGCCATTCTTCAAACCGGCGCGAAACCCGTCCTGGTGGATGTGCGGGCGGACGGGAATATCGATCCGGAAAAGATCGAGAAAGCCGTCACGGGCCGCACTCGCGCCATCCTGCCGGTGCATCTGGCCGGCCTTCCTTGTGAAATGAAAGTCATTTGGCGTCTCGCGCGGCGGCACGGCCTGCTGGTCGTCGAAGATGCCGCGCACGCTGCCGGCACGTATTACCGGGGCAGGTCCATCGGCGCCGCCGGTGATTCGGGAGACGTCAGCGACGCAGTATGCTTCAGCTTTTACGCAACTAAGAACATGACCACTGGGGAGGGAGGAATGATCACCACGCCCAGCAAGTCGCTGGCCGCCCGCATACGGATACTCGCGCTCCATGGGATGAGCCGGGATGCCTGGAACCGCTATTCCAAACATGGAAGTTGGTACTACGAAGTTGTCGCTAGCGGTTTCAAGTACAATCTCAGCGACATTCAGTCGGCTATCGGAATTCACCAGCTGCGTAAACTGGACTCCTTCATACAGGCTCGGGCCCGCTACGCGGAAATGTATAACCAGGCGTTTGCTGAGCTTGAGGAACTCGAGACTCCACCGGCAGGAACGCATTGCCGTCACTCCTGGCACCTGTACATGTTGCGCCTGAACCTGTCCTCCCTGAAGATCGACCGTAAGGGATTTATCGAACAGCTACGGCGCAGGGGAGTTGGCGCGAGCGTGCATTTCATCCCCATCCCGCTTCACCCGTACTTTTCCAGAATGCCCTGGGCGGCTCGCCGCTGCGATCAAGCACTGAACTTGTACCAGCGGGTGGTCTCTCTGCCACTTTACCCGGCCCTGACAGAGGCGCAGGTCCGGCACGTCATAGGCAGCGTGAAGCATATTGTGGCGACCTACCGGGTTCGCCGGCCTCACGCGGCTCTGACGCGAGCTTGTTGAAAAAGAATCAAAACGGGCCCCAATGGCGGCGTGGACGCAGATTCCATCACCAAATTCGATTCTTTCCGGGATCCGAGGTAAAGTTCCCAGCCCGGAAGGCGAAAGAAACGAGAACCGATGGCGCATCGCTCGTCTTCCGCTACGCGACCCCTCAAATTATTCAATGAGTTGGCTCGCTGAATACAACATTAGAATATTTTAAGCACAATGCGGCATTTCTGATGTCAGTGCAGTTAATGCCAGGCGAACGACGAAGTGTTTGGGTAGTGGACGACGACGACGCAAACCGAAGCCGACTATCGAAATTTCTCAGCTCTCGGGGCTTTGACGTCATGTGTTGGGACTCCGGAGATCAGGTTCTGCGGAAACTGAGTGCCGCCAACGGCTGTGAACCGTCGATTTTACTTCTGGACCCGCGGCTACCTCGCGTCGGCGGCTTGGACTTGCTGACTCATCTGGCACAACGCGGGCGGCACATTCCCTCCATCGTCTTGTCCGGGTTCAGGGAGGTTTCGGCCATAGTCAAGGCCATTCAGCTCGGCGCTGCTGACTATTTGGTCAAGCCGGTAGACGAACAGGCCCTCGAGGCGGCTATCGCGCGGGCTCTGGAACAGCACGTCGAAACCTTCGCACCGGAAGAGGTGGCTTTCGTCAGCTCCAATCCGCGCATGCTCCAGATCAAAGCCGTGTGCGACCGGGTGGCTCGCACGGATGTTCCGGTCCTGATTTTGGGAGAGTCGGGCGTGGGCAAGGAAGTGGTGGCGCGTTACATTCACGCGCAGTCCGGCAGCCGCGATCCTTTTGTGAAGGTGAACTGCGCGGCTCTTCCGACCGATTTGCTGGAGTCCGAACTGTTCGGCCACGAGCGCGGTGCCTTCACGGGCGCTCAGAATGAGAAACCCGGAAAGTTCGAACAAGCCGGCCGCGGGACTATTTTGCTGGATGAAGTAGGCGAGATGATCGTCTCGCTGCAGGCCAAGCTCTTACATGTCCTGCAGGATGGCGAGTACGCGCGGCTCGGGGGAACCCGGCCCCTCCGGTCTGAAGCGAGAATTATTGCGGCGACCAACAAAAGGCTGCATACTCTAGTCGAAACGGGGGAGTTTCGCGAAGACCTCTATTTCCGCTTGAACGTGATCACGCTTGAGGTTCCGGCCCTTCGCGAACGTCCTGAGGATATCCCGGCTCTCTGCACCCGTTTCGTGGAGCAATACCGCGCCCGCTACAAGAGTGCGGTCACGGTTCTGCCGCACGAACTTATGCAAGCCTTTTCCCGCTACCACTGGCCCGGAAACGTTCGCCAACTCGAGAACTATATCCGCCGGTTCCTGATTCTGCCGGATGTGAATCAAGCGCTGGCCGCGCTCGAGATACCGGCTGCGCCGGCTGCTCCTCCCAATCTGGCTGAGCTTGTCGGTCCTATAAACCTCTCACTCAAGGACTTGGCGGCGAGCGCCGCGGAAAACGTGGAACGGGAACTGATCCAGCGCACATTAACGGAGGTGCATTGGAATCGCAGAGAAGCGGCACGGCGGCTGAACATCTGCTACAAATCCCTTCTAAACAAACTCCATCGATGGGAGTTGAGCGGCCAGGAGGGAGTCGCCCGCCCAAAAAAACATGACGAATTTGGACATAGCCGCGAGCGGGCCATTGGCCATGGCCGCTAGCAGCCCCCATGAACTCCTCGACGCCTTTAACGTCAATCTTTGCTGTCAATCACGATCAGCATCTTGACCTGACGCACGGCCAGCGCCAACGGGAGCGCGCTCGTGGCAACATTCCAATGGTCGTTGCGGAGTGCCCAAGAACCGTCCGGCACGACGGAACAGTTGTCTGAAGTCGTTGATGCATACACGGAACGCCGGTCGAAGGTCGTCGTTCGCGAAGAACGCCGATTCCTGGACCCCTTTGAAAGATGCCAGCCAGTCTCCCAGTGTCAGGGTTCCTTCCCGCCAATAATAGAGCGACGACGCGAAGTCGAGGTCCTCCACCATCCATTTCCGGCCCACAGGCGGCTCGCCGGCGTCTACGGGCTGACCAGTCAGGTGCAGATACATCGCGCGCGCAACGTCCATCCCGCCTTGGGACACGAATAGGCGGAAGGTGCATCCCACGCGAGGATTCACGTCAAAGACCTTGTACAGGCCGTCGCGGGCATCGAATCGATATCCGATATCGAGGACGCCACGGTAACCGATCGCGGCCATGAAGCGTTTCGTCGTCTCCGCCACCATTGAGTTCGGTTCGCAGACGCCCAGGCTTGTGATGCCCGCATAGGGGCGATGCTGGCGCAATTTCCTGCCGGTAAGGCCGAATAGACACCGCGAGTTCTCATCGAAGTATCCGTTGAACATCCAGCTGCTATCCTCTCCTCCAGCGATGTACTCTTGCAACACCAGGTTCGGGCACTCCGGATCCTCCATCCGGTCGTAATGTTCCAGCAGTTCGGTCTTGGTGCGAACAATAACCTTCATGCGAGCCGCCTCGCTTTTTGCCTTCGTATCATCGCTGATCTTCAGGATCAGCGGGAATGCCGCTTCATCCGCAAACTCCGCCGCGTGGCATTTGGAGGCCGGGAAGCAGGTGCGCGGAGTCGGCACTCCCAGGCTCCCCGCAAGAAGGTACATGGCTTTCTTGTTGCACAGGCTAGGCGCCAGGTCGACGGGCAAGTGGGGGAACACAAATTGATGAGCAAGCTCGCTTGCGTAGCCCGCAACCAGCATCGCGGCGGCGTCCGTGGTCGGAATGAGCACTGCATTCCGCCCGATCTGGCGGCCGATGCGGATTAGATGCTCGACAGACTGCTCCGGGGCAAGGTTGTCCAAGTCCCAGACGAAACTGCCGCGGCAATATTTGGAATAGAACGAGAGCGCCGCGGGATCGCTATCGGCGGCGTAAACCCGAACTCCCAGCCGTCCCAAACTGCGGGTGACGCAGAGACCGCCGTGCCGTCCCGATCTCAGGATGACGGCTGGTGTCGCTGCATCGATCATGCGGGAATGGTGCTCGGCGTCCCCACCGGCTCCGGCTCCAGGACTGCCGCTGCAACCATGGCGACTTGGCCATTGCGGAGCATAAACGCATCGTCGAGATCGTCGATGCGCTCCAGGATAAAGCGCAGATCGTCCTCCTGATTTGATCTCTGGAGATAGTTCACACTTGCGCTCATCAGGCAATCTGTTGCTTTCGCGCTGGCCCACCGCTGCAGCACCTGGGCCGTGGCTTCGTTCTCCGGCCTGTATCCGGCGCGTACCAGGTGCGCTCCGATCCACGCACAGCCGATCTGATCTTCCTCGCGAAACTCTCCCCGCGTTCCGGCGCCAAGCAGGGCGATGCGCGAATAATTCTCGCTGATGAGCCTGTCGGCGGTCGCGGATGAATTTCTGAAGCACGCCAGATACGCTGCATCGCAGCCTGCCGCGTTGAGCATCAGCCGTGTTCCGGAGGAGGACAGCAGCACCAGTGGGCGCCCCTTATGGCTTACTCCGAGCAGGGCCGCCGGGCTGTTATTCATATCGAATTGCGCCGGTTTCACCCCGTTTATTTCGCCGGCCAGAAGCGGATGATCAAGCCTCGCGGCGACGCGTAACGCGTCTTCCATTGAACCGGCGGGGTAGCAGCGTAATCCCAGAGCCGAGGCTGTCACAGCCGTGGTGGTGGCCCGGATCACATCGATGGCAACCACCGCAAAACCGTCCTTGCAACGCAGCGCACTTTCCGGAAAACAGTCGATGCGAAAAGTATTGTGCATCATAAGAAACCCTAAGCCGCTGAGCGTGCCGGAATTGCCGGGCGCAAGTTGTCTTTTCCGAAGGCGTCCGAATGCAGGCCGCGTCGATAGATTTCAACACGCAAGAGTTCTTCCAGCCTCACGTTGCATAGTTGGACACAATTCCCGAAGTGATTGAGCAGCGCGAATTGGCTGGGCTTATTCGGAGCCTCAAAAGTCACCACGTCGAAGCCGAAAGCCTTTGCGAAACGGTCAGCGTAACCGGCGTTGAAGCGGCCTGCATCGTCGAATAGTCCCACTCCCTGCGCGCTCTCTCGAGCTTCCACAACTAGCTGGCGGACGCCTGCATCGAGCCAGCGATTGCCCTGGTCGATCCACTCGGCCACGGTGTCCCCGGTGAAGGCGCCGGTGTGCTTCTTGCCCAGCTCGAACTGCGCCTCCAGACCGCGGCGTGCGATCTTGCGAACCACCTCATGCGGCTCCAGGTCCAAGTCAGTGAAGCCTTCGCCGCACTCGATTCGGGATACGCCCATGTCCGCGCAAAGGTCCAAGTACGCTTCCAACTGGCCTTGCGCCACCGCAATCTCGAAGGGGCCGCCACCCGTGACCGTGGGCACCCCATGCGATTTCGCCGCCGCAATCTTCCTGCGGCTGGAGGTTTCGTCGGCGACCAGCCAGCATGCCATGGAGATTTTCAGTATCGACATGAGGTGCTTGCTTTGATCCAGATGCGATTCGAGAGTGGCCGGATCGTAGCCCGGATCGAAAGGACTTGTACGCGGTGGCAGATCAGCCAACCCGATCAAGCTGAGATAGTCCTTGGTATGAAGAGTGTCAGGACCACGGGATGAGTCAACTGTTTTTTTTGGTTTCATGATTTAGACCTCCATACAAATGCCCAGCCAGGCTCAAGAATCGGTGGATGGCGGCCTTTGGCACAAGCAGCTAAACATCGTCCGCGGCGAAGACCTCCCGCCACAACGAAGCCGAGGACTCAAAGACCTCGCGAACCGTCGTAGCCTCGAAGGAACTGGCTTTGTTTGACTCCGCGGTTTCCAACTCGTCCACTCCACGGCGATACTGGAGGCCCGTCACTTGCGCGATGACTTGCATGCCATGTGCCAGTGGCGCTCTGTCCAGTCAAAATCAGGATTCCAAATGGGTTACCTCTCTTGATGACCGTCGCGGCACAATGCGGCGTGGAATCGATGTACCTCGTCAGGCTATCCCTGTTCCAAGCTATGATCTGCTTTTGAGTAGCGAAGTCTCCACAGGGTCTGGGTTGGTTGGATTGCGATCACTCCCTGGAAACATTTTGTTTCAGGTTGGCGGCCGGAGCATCTCATGAGAAAAATGAACGTTCCGACGGATCTTTCCGGCAGGTCATGGCCGCACTGGACAACCTATGCATGTGGGTTCGCCTTGGTGGGACTTGCCACGCTCTTTAACTTCATTGCGTGGACTCCGGCGGCAGGCCAGGATACACATTACTTCGCCTTGATTGTAGCCGTGCTTCTCAGCGCTCTAATCGGCGGTGTGGGACCGGGCTTGTTCTCCGTGGCTCTTGCGGCATTGAGTGCCGCCTACTTTTCGCTGGCACCCCTGTTTTCGCTCGGTGTTGATTTGCCGGCGCAACGAAAACGGTTCATCCTGTTTTTCGTCGAAGCAGTTGTGACCGTTCTGTTCGCGCGTTTGGTCCGCAGGACGCGCGAGGGGCTGGAGATTCGCCGCTGGGCTTATCTGGCGGCCCCCGCGACCGTCGCCACCGCGACGGCTCTCAAAATGGCTGCTTTCCCGAAGGTGGCTGACGGGGTTCCGTTTAGCCTGTTCTATCTCGCGATCACCTTTAGTGCATGGATCGCCGGCTCGCTGGACGGCATCGTCGCAGTGTCGTTGTCGACCGCCGCCGCGAGATATTTCTTCCTGGCCCCGGCTGGCTCGTTTGCCGTCACCAATTTCCAGGACGCCGTCCGGCTCGGACTGTTTGGGACAGAAGGTTGTCTGTTGGCGCTCCTGGTGGGAAACGCGCCGAAGCTTCGCAAGATGGCTACGGAGAAGACGCGGCAGGCTCGCGATTACCTGGACTTGATTCTTCGCTGGACCGAAGACATTCGCGCGGTGCGTAGCCTTTCGCGGGACGTGCTGTGGGAGTGGGACCTGGAAAGCGACCAGGTAATGCGCACGTCGAACCTGCGTCATGAGTTATCCGGAGCTTTGCCAACGAAGGAGAGCTTTTCGTTGTGGCTGGGAAGGATGCAGCCGGAAGATAGCGCCCGCATTCGTGCGATCCTGACGCGCGCAGTTGAGAGTGGCCGCGAGGAGTGCGAATACGTCTACCGCGTCGAGCGGCCGGACGGAACCTATGCGCAAGTGGCCGACCACGCGTACATCGTGCGCAACCCCTCGTGGAAGGCGCTGCGAGTGATCGGGAGGAGCGCGGAGTTTTCAGCGGCGTCACTTCAGAAAATGGAGACGCGGTTCGAGCGGATGTTCGAAGAAAGTCCGGCCGCCCTATTGGTGACGGACGCCGAAATGCACGTCGTTGTGGCCAATCCAGCGGCGTGCGCCCTGCTTCGTGTGCACGCGGAAATGGCCCACGGCATCGAGGTCCTGCCGTTTTTTGACACAGCGGAGCGCGCCGCCATGGCTGGCAAGGTCGCTTCGCTATTCCGCCGGGAACGCCTATCAATCCAGTTCGAAGGCCGGCTGATCCGGCCCCCCGGTGAAACGTTTCCGGTACGCTTCAGCGCCACGCTGATCGCCAATTTCGACGCAGGAGCAACGGGATGCTTCATAACGATGGAGGAGTTGACCGAGGATCCACAGTGAGCGGCCTGGCTTTCTGCTGCCAGTTTCAGAGATAGTCCCCGACAGGTACCAATCTTGCGGGATCGTTACAAGCCCTAATTTGTTTGGGCAAACTCGCTAGGCGGCAAACCAGGGCAAGGGATAGCGAAAGCGATAGACGGAGAGTTCGGGCCGTCAGAACCGATTGAAGACGAGGGAACATATTGACGTTTGGAGTAACGC
>Ga0157376_10001924_pt1 | contig 13868 bp, 3 predicted proteins | sample M45metaG_FD_121801 | JGI IMG/M metagenome (GOLD analysis project Ga0157376, IMG submission 121801) | Miscanthus rhizosphere microbial communities from Kellogg Biological Station, Michigan, USA - M4-5 metaG | ecosystem: Host-associated > Plants > Roots > Rhizosphere > Soil | place: USA: Michigan... | reverse complement strand
GCAAATCCCTCAAATCTTTTAGTTCCCTCAAATGGAGTTTTAAGGAACTGCATTAGTTGACGTATAGATACACTTTGCTGATTAGATGGAGTTGGAACTCTACCTTCTCCTGTCTGAGCAAATATCTTCTCTTGGTCAAGTTCTCTGCCTAATTGAGTACTAATATTATTGCTAGATTTAAGACTTTGTTCTAATTCAAATAAAGAGTTATACTTATTATGCGCTTTAATAATATCAAGTAATTCTTGACGAGTAAGAGAACTAGTTCCTCTATCTTGTTCAGCATTAGTAATAAATTCTATAAGGTCTAAATCCTTTAGGAATTTATAAATAGAACTATCTTTATTTTCATCATAAGGTTTAGTACCTTGATTATCACGAATGACATTTATAAAAGAACCAAAAGCTGTAGAAGGATTTTTAAAATAAGCATTAACTACTTTACCAAAATTATGAGTTGCTCTATTACCTTGTTCGTCAAACAAAGGCATAAAATGTTCAACTCTAGGTAATTCAAATAATTCATAAAAGAAGTCATTCTTAGCATCATCAATAGCTTCTGTTAATTCAGTCTTATCTTTTCCCGATTCTTTAATTAATTGGATAATAATATCCCCGTGAATACGAGTAAGATTGCCATTAGCGTTATGAAGAATACTATCGTACACATCCCCACCAATAATGTCTCGAATAGCCGCATTTATATTTTCTTTACCTTCTATTACAGTACCATCAGTATTTAAACCAACTTGATTAAGTATTAATTTAGATTGATTTTCAGGAATACGTTTATCCCTAGCCTCTCTATCAGCTAATCTCTTTTCAACTTCACCTTGGATTCTTTTAAGTTCTGCTATATGAGCATCAATAACATCTCCAAGTCCTGCAAATTCAGGAGAGGTACGAACATCTTCTTCACGACTTTCAAGAATCTTTTTGAGATTTGCAAGTTTAGCTAATTCATTTTCAACTTCCCCTTTCTTAGCATACTCAGGATTCTTTGCAAAATGGTCTTGAACTGCTTGCGCTCCTTTAAGAAAACTTTCTTTGATTTTACGTTTAATAGTATTATCAGTAGCTTCAGGAATCTCTTCTAAGTATTCTTTAGCTTTAGCTTGATAAGCTTCATTTGCTCTTTCAAAACGAGTATTATCTTTAGCTTGAAGCGTAGCTAATTCATCTTCATCTGCCGGAGTAAACTCTATTGGTTCTTCTCCTTCTTCTAAAGGTAGTTGAGAATCTTGTTCTTTCTTTTGAAGTTCTTGGATACGAGCTTCATCTTTTGCTAGCTCTTGTTCTTTAGCAGCAATAGCATCATCTATTTTCTTAGCACCTTCTTGTGTAAGTTTAGGATTATGAGTTACTACATCTTCTAAAATTCCTTCAACAGGTTCATTATTTAAACGAGAGTTTAAATCTCTATCAAACGCTTCCCTATCAATAACATTTGTACGATATCTTAAACGAGCTTTAGCTTCTTTACCTTTTTCATGTGCTACATATTCTTCTGTAGTAGCAGTTTTAATATCAAATTTCTTTTCTTCTTTCTTCTCAGCTCTTATATCATTTATATGAGCAAAAGCACCTGCTTTAGTATGTAGACTTTGTAAATGACCACGTAAGTCATTAGTAACTACTTCGTTATCTAAAGCTTTTTGACGATTAGAAATAAGCCCTTCAAGAGAACTAGTTTCTTTAGAAAGTTCTTTATCAGATAGATTATTTGTATCAATAAAATCTTTATAATCTTCAAGAGATTTTTTATATTTCTCTTCAAGTTCTTCTTGATATTTTAAAATATTAGAAGGTTTTTTATCTAATGCATGATAAACATCTAAGTTTCTTTTATTAGCTTCCAATTCAGCTTTCTTTTGTAAAGCTTGCATACGAATTGGATTATTAACTACTTTAGTTTTTTCAGCTAATTTATCTGCATATTGAGTATCATATACTCCTCTTGCTCTTTCATTCTCTGCAATATTTGCAGAAGTAAATTGAGCACTTTGGAATACTTTATTAAGATTTTCGTCAGTTAGATAATTCTCATGAGTATCTTTAAGATTCTCATAAAGCTTCTTAGCTTCTTTTGCTTTAGCTAATTCTACTTTAGCACCTGCTTTAAGTTCTTCGTTTTTAGAATTCTTAATAGTATGATTTAAAGCATTAAATAAGAATTCTTCTTTATCACTTCCAAAATATTTTGTATATAGATTAGCTCTATATGCATCTTTAGCTTGGTCAAGTGCTTGAACAGATAAGTTAGCAACATCACCTTTAGCTTTCTTTAATCCAAGAATATCAGAACCTGCTTTTATTAGTCCTGTTGCACCTGAGAATACACCTCCTAGAATTTCACCACTTCTTACAGCATTGCGATATTCAGCAGTCTCTTGATATTTTTCAGTAGTTTGTCCAAAGAAACCATATCTAGCATTTTCTTCAAATAATTGTCCTGCATCTTTAGCACTATCCCATAAAGAAGGATTATCTTTATATTTACCTGCTATGTATTGAGATACAATACCAGTCTGAGTACCTTCTTCAATACCTTCAAGTTTACGATTCAGATAAGCACCTACTGCTACAGAACCCATACGTCCTGCTGTAGTAGAACGAATAGCTTTATCAGCAATCTTTCCATACTTACCTAACTTACTAGCAATACCAAAAGTAGGCATCATAAGTGCAAGTAAACCTCCGGCATCACCAAGCATTAAAGACATATTCTGAGCATAAACCTCATCTAGCCCTTTACGTGCTTCTTGTTTAACCTTATTATATCTATATTTCCCCTCTTCTGTACTAGGGTCAATATCTCTATTTTCAGGTTTATCCATTAATATAGCCATCTTTTGCTCAAATGCTCCTGCCTTTTCAGCCTGACTTTCTGCATCACGCATCTTATAAAGACCATAAGCTTCTGTTGCAAGTTCGCCTGCGGTAAGAGCAGCCATAGCTATTGGAACGATACCTCCAGTTTCTAAAGCACCACCGGCAGCAACAGCAGCCCTCTTTAATAAGAACTCTTTAAGTTTCTTTTTAGCAAATTGATTACCTGCATTAAGAGCCATAGTACCTGCTTGCATACCCCATTCAGAAAGAGTACCTCCAAGTTCTGAAGGTGATTCTTTCGTAATATAGTTATACCAATCGGTATTCTCTTCCATTTGAGCTTGTTGAGATTCCAATTGAAATGTCTTATCAACTGGTTGTCCTTTTATTTGCTCATTCTGAAGTTGATAATCTTCTTGTAATTCTTGATAGTCAGGATTGTTCTTTTCTTTTTCTAGTTCTGCTTCCTTTTGTGCAGCAAGTTTATGTGCATTTGGATCAGTAGAAGTATACTTTAATTCGTATATCTCATTCTCAAGTTTCTCAATCTTATCTTCAAAAGGAGACATACGACCTTTGTATGTCTCTTTCTGAATTTCATCTATACTATTAAGTAAACTATTTTTCCAGTTAGCAGAATCTGATTGATATGTATCTTGAATAAACTCAGGATTTGTAGTATATTCAGGAGCATTTTCAAATCTAGTAGCTCTAATAGGAGCTTGGTTCAGGGGAATCCCTGAACCAGTGCTACCTTTAGAAGCAACGTTATTATAAATATCTCCTAATGTTGTTTTAATTGGCTGCTTCATATCAATCAAATTTCATTGTTGCTAATTCTTTTGCTAATTCATTTTCTCTCATATGGATAGCTTTATAAAGACCTTCTTCATTTCCAGCATCTCGCATAGTAACTAAGAATACAGCAAGTTTTTGTTTTAAAAGAGGATCTTTAATACTATTAAGTCTCGCTTCAATAGAAGGATTATATTTTGTATTTAATTCTCTTCTTCTATCTTCTTGAAGTTCAGTCTGTTCCCAAGCACCTGCATACTCTTTAAGCATACCCTCTGATGTAGCATTTTTATTAATCTCTCTACGAACAGAAGGGGTGTTTTGTATCTGATATTGAGTAGGAATAGAATATAATTTTCTACCTTTTTCATCTTCACCGGCAGGTTTAATTATACCTTTCTCAACAAATACTTCTTGCCAATCATCTTTCAAAGGATTAGTAGTCCATATACCTCTATTATCATCATATGTTTTACCACCTTTTTGTGCAACATTAGCTAATAAATTAGATAATTCATTTTCAGTATATGTAACTTCTCCTCTAAGATAAGTCTTATCATCAACATTAACTTTATTAGGTTGATTGGTATACATTTTAAATTTACCAGTACCTCCTAATTTAAGAGCTTTACCTAAGAATGAAGCAGGGTCTTGATTTATTTTATTAAATCTTTCTCTATCGTCAAGGTTAATATCATTCTTTTTAGCTTCAGCTTCTATTGCTCTAATATCATTTAATTTCTTAGTAGCTTCATCTAATTGTTTTTTAACAAGAGCTTTATCAGAAGAACTTAAAGCAGCACCTTGTACAAAACCTTTAGGATGTGATGCATCAGCTAAAGTCTTATCTCTAAATATAACTCTACCTGATTTAAAAGATCTATTAAGTTCTTCTACTTTGTTTTCTAATTCATATCGTTTCTCTTTAGCTTTATCAACAGTCATATCTTCATCACCTAAAGCTTTACGATAACTTTGATGAAGAGTTACGAAAGCTTTATCAGCAGGAGTTAATGCTGTTGGTACTTTTCCAAAGTCAAGTAAATTATTAGAAGCATCTATATCAAATGAACCATCCGGATTTTGATGCATAATTCCTTTAAGATTTTCAGGAACGATGGTAGTATGAGCAGGATTAAATAATTGTTGTGCAGGACTTTCAGGTACAGCAAGACCTTCTTTAGTAAGTTTACCCTCAGCAATTTTCTTTTTCAATTCTAATTCAGCAGCTGCTCTAGCATCTTCTCTTGCCCATCCTTCACGTTGTAATGCAGCAGTATTTGCTTGATAGTCCATATTAACTTTACTATGAACTTGAGCACGTCCAACACCCATAAGGAATTCAGATATTTTAGTATCTGCATCTGCATCAGTTAAACCATCAATCTTAGTAAGAGAACGTTTCATTTGATCACCTTCCGGACTAATCATAAAACGTTTAATAGCTCCCTCTAAATTATCTTTAACACGTTTATCTGTAATACCAGTTATAGAACCATGTTGTAAGTAATCTCTAATATTAGCAGGACTTAAACCTATATTTTCAGTATTCTCTAATAACTTAGTTACTTCTTGTGCTCTTGAATCCCAATCTAATTTCTTCTCTAACTTAGAACTAAACCTTTTAATTTGTTTAGTATTAGGGTCAATTGTAGACCAGTTATCAGCAGGATTAAAGTCTAAGTCTATATGACCTGCTGCTCTCATAGCTTGACGTTGTTTATCATGCTCTTCAATAGCAGCTTGATTTTCTTTGGCTGCAATTAAAGTATCGTCAGTAGACCAATCTTTAACAGCCATTCCTATACGAGGAGCAGCATAAGCATAATCACCACTACCTGCAATAGCATCACGTTGAGTCTTTAATCTACCTAATGCAGCATCTTTAATACTTTTATCGCCTTCTGCAACTTTAGTATTATGAGCCATAATATCTAGGGCAGACATTTGAGCATAATTATCATCATGTCTCTTCTGAACTGCACCTAGACTATTAGCTAGAATATCGAGCCTAGGGTCAACATACATTGACATTGGCTCATTATATATTTGTTGACCGAAGTATCCCATACTGTTTATTTTTTATTTGCGGCTTGCATTTTACGAAGATATGCTAATGCAGGACTATCAGGAGAATCTTGTGCTAATCTATTAATATCAGCTTGAAGTTTAGCATGGTCTGCACCATACATATCAGCAAATGCTTTTAATCCATAACCATAGTTAGCTGAATTGGCATTTGCCAAAGCAATTTGTTTAATACTTTCTAAATCTCTTGCATCTGTCTTAGCATCACGAGCAGAAGTATATTGATCTAATGCAAAGTTTCTAGCATTTTCTACAATATCTTGTTGAATACCTGCTCTACGTTTAGTATTCTCTACATCGTAAGCATATCTCTTATCATTATTGCGAGAGTTGATACCTGAATTTAGCAAAATTTCTTTATTTTTCAACTCATTTTCTATATTATTTTTCTGAGCATAAAGTTGATTTGCATTATCAAGAGAACTAGCATATAGCTGTTGCATATTAGAATTAGCTGCACCTCCTTGAACTGTATTCTGTCTGATATTAGTAGCTGATGCATCTCTTGCATTTCTAGCTGACTGCAATTGTGGGTTAATATCATAAGTAGTATTCATCCTAACAGCAGGGTCATAATAAGGTTTAGCAAGTTCAGGAGTATTAGCTGTAGCAATACCACTAGCTAAGTTATCTACATATTGCCAAGGAATACCATCACCGTTTTTTACGGCATTACTAGTTGCTCCTCCTTCATCTCCACCTATTTTAGGAACAGGAAGAGGACCAACAGGTTTAAAGTTTTGTGCCATATTAGGAGCAGTTAATGTTGATTGTCTCATTTGCATAGGAGCAAATTCATCATCTCCGCTATATCTATAATCAGTAGAAGCACCTGATTTATCTCTAGCTAATGTAGACAAAATAGGTACACCTAACTTTTGATAATTAAGTGGCATATTAGGGTCGCCTTGTCTATATAATCTAGATTGTCCTGTATTTAAACCTGCTAAAGCTCCAGCATAATCTCCATAAGCAGTTCTTCTATTAGTAGCACTATTGTATAAACCTCCCAACATAGGTAAAGCGTTTATATTAGTTTGTGGTTTAAACTTAGGATTAGTTCCACCATCCCACATTCTTTGTAGGAAACCTCCATATCTCATTGTAGGTTGAGAGCTATAAATAGAAGGAGGTAGAGCCAATTGCTTTTTCATTTCTTGTTCATTGAATAGTTGATCTAACTTCATGTCCATTCGTTCTGCCATTCTATGACCAGTATTACTAACAGCTTCATTTGTATTAGGAATCTTAGATTCATACTTAGCTTTCTTCTTACCTAACTCTTCTGCTTCTTTAGCATAAGTTTTCTTATTAGCAGTTTTAAGTCTGTTAGAATAAACTCTTTCACCACCTGCACCTGAAACTCCACCTTCATCGTGAGAAGGAGCAGAGTCAGGAACTTTAGTTAAATCAGAAGCAACTTGTTGTTGTTGTCCATCTTCAAGCATTGGCTGTTGACCTTGAATCATTTCTCCACCTTCAACTTCATAATCAGGTTCCATCTCACCACCATAAGGATAAGCATAACGTTTAGTTTCATATGAATCTAATTCACCTCCAAAACCATGTTTCTTCTTTCTACCTTTATGATGCCACTTAGCAGCATTACGAGCGAAGTTAGCCATTTGACGTACATGAGGGTCTTTAGAATGTAAAGCTTCTTCTGTAGTTTTACCTGTACGTTTTTTATAAGCAGTAAACTTACCTCTATTTTCTTTCTTAATATGGATTTTACCTCCTTTGCCATATTCAGGAAGTTCTCCTCCCCAAGCATAACCTTTTTTAGCTTGCATAACTTTTGGTTTTATTAAAGGTTTAGGTCTAAATATATCTTCTCCTGTTACACCAGTATAATCAACAGGTTCTTGCATTTTACCTAAATTAATTTTAATAGGTATACCTGCTTTTGTAGTAGAACCAATATTACCCATTGAACCGTATACTCCTGCATAAGGATTCATTAAAGGATTTACATGTTTCATTTCATTTATAAGTCTTGCTTCGTTCTTTCCAGCGAAGTTAAAGTTATCTGTTATTACAGCATCTTCATTAGGTTTGTGTTTTTTGATACTTGCACCACCTATAGTAGTTTGTAATCTATGAGAAGGATCAATTAAAGCATGACCTAAAGTTTGATAATTATGTGGGTCAACATCTTCCATGCTTCCGCCATAATCTTCATATTCAACACCGTAATACTTACCTTTATTACCAGGGTCATCTCCAGTTCTAAGAGTAGCCCTATTATAAGTATTTCTCATTACAGCTAATTCTTCCGGAGTTAAATCCTTTTCAGTTAAAGGTGTTTTATCACCTCTAGTTAAGAAATTATCACCAGTAAGTTTCTTCATTGCATTACCTGTAACATCTTGGGCAACCATTGCTGCATTAATAGGAAGTACAGCTCTAGTTGCTTTAGTAACTCCTTGATTAACAAGATTACCAAATTCATCTAAAGTACCACCATCAGCAAGTTTCTTTTTACCTGTATCTTTATAATCTGATGCAGCTTTTATTAAATCTGTTCCACCAACAGCAGCATTATACATAGTTCTTAAACCATTATAAGCATCATCAATATGTCGAAATCCACTGCCTGCAACTTTACTTAAATTTATACCTTCTTTCGCTTCTTTTAAATATTTAAGTTTAGCAGCAGGTATAAGATTTAAGGGATCTGCAACTACATTAGCAGCAAATCCAGCAGTTTTACCGACAGTTGTATTAGGGTCAGTCCACTTTCTAAGATTCATATATTCACTAGGAGTAGCAGAATAATGTTCCGGAGTAAGTATCTGCATCATTTTCCTTTGCGGATAATCCAAATAGTCTAAACCTGAATCACCTTTTCTTGCTATACTATTAGTAAGATATGAAGGAAATACACCACCATAAGCATATGTACGTTCAGGTTTTTTAGCTTTAATATATTGATATGCTCCTGCTCCTGCTGCCGCCGGTACTGCATAAGCAGGTAATTGATTCATCCAATGAGCAAGATTCTTTTTTGTATCTGGATGTTCTAAGTCAGCAAAGTCCAAAATACGATTACCTTTACTCTTCTTAGCAAATTTCTCTATATGTTTTTCAGTTATTGGTTGATACTTATCTTTTATTATTTTTTTATTAAGCATTTCACTACGCATTTCTCGTAAGTGAGGCATTCTTTCAGTAGGAGTATCAAAGAAATAATCAGCACTACCTTCAGCTTTAGGACTACTATACTTTTTACTAACGTCAACAGGTATACCACGTAGTTCATAATCTAATTTAGTTGGTATAGCACCCTGCCAACCATATCTTTTAGCTATAGAACCTTGCATAGCATGTCCAAGTTCATGGTCAAATACTACTTTAGGAGTTAAATCATATCCCTCTTTTTTAAGGTCTTTAATTTGTTCAAGGTCCATATTTATTCTTCCTTGACCTGAATCCCCTTTACTTGAATTCCACCAACTTCTTTCCCCTTTATTATAACTTACTTCAGGTATAATCATAGGAGTATCTGAATCAATACCTAAAGCTTCTAATCGTTTAATTGCTTCAGGATGTTTCAAATCAGCTATTTCCTTAGCTACATGTTTCTTTAATTGATGTGTTTGATATGGAAAAATAATTTTATCATCTATAGCATTTGATACACCTTTAACTGCATCTCTAGCTTTAAGATATGTATTTGGTGCAGTTCTAAAAGCTTTACTATCTAATGCATACATAGCTTTTTTTAATGGCTGCTTAGCTGCATTTAATACCTCAGGAGCATATTTTAATGCTTTCTTTACTGCATAAGCACTAACAACAGGAAGAGCTAATGCACCTGCTGATATAGCAGCATCTCCATAGTTACCTTTACGAAGATCATTACCTAAAGAAATTGCATCATACGGTTCATCAGCAAGTACAGATGCTAGTACATCATCAGTTCTACCAGCTTCACCAGTAGCAAGATTCTTAACTGAATGAGGAAGATTGATTGTTTTCGTCTTTCCACCATTAGGGTATTGAGGTAAAGAACCTCCATAAGCATATGCTCCTGAAGTAGTAACTCCATGAGTATTATAATTACGAAGTGTTTGTTGAGAACCCATTTCCGCTTGGTCATTAAGGTTCTTCATATATAGTTTATCAGCTTTAGCTTGGTCTTTCTTAGCTTTTTCAGATGCTAATAAAGCAAGACCTCCCCCAACAACTGCACCAATAGCCATACCAGGAAGTCCTCCAACTGCTCCCATAGATGCACCACTCATAGCACCTGAAGCAATTCCTCCAAATGTAGAAGGTTTACCATCCATACCATCAATCATGTTGATAGCTTGAGCACCTGCTTGTAAACCCATACCTGCCATACCGGATGTACCAGTAGTATCATTAGGGTCTTTAAGCCTTCTATTTACATCTCCAGCTCCAACAGCAATAGATTTACCTGCATTAGTAAGCCTATTTGCAATATCTAAACCTCTACCTCTAGTTGCTCCAGCAGCAGTCTGACCAGTATTAAAGTTTTCATATCCACTTAATCCTATTTCTTGTTCATCTCCATATAAACTAGGAGGATTATATCCACCTAAATCAAATCTAGGAAGAAATCCTCCATTAGCATATTTCTTCTTAGCATTTACATATAAAGGTTCAAGTAACTTATCAGGTTTAGCAACATTTCCTTCACCTGTTATGTACTTAACTGGTCTATCCGGTTGTCCACTTAAACTATCAATTACATGTAGAGTAGGATAATACTTTTGTGGCACATCTCCTGTAGCATATTTCTTAGAGAAGTCTTGTACTACTCTTTCTTTAGCTATATTAGGATTCTTACGCATAGCATTAGCAACAGTATTGGTTTGACCAACATGTCCTTTATCCCAATTCCATCCCCAAAAGTTTCCTTTATCTTTTACAGCAGCACCTAATACTCTATAGTCATCATCTTTATTACTAAGTTTACCGTCTACATAAACTCCATAATCTCCTGCCAATCCAAGATTGTGCATAGATAATTCAGTACGAGAAGCACCTGACTTTAAGTATTTAAGTTGTGTAGCTACATCTCTTTTACCCTCATGTTGCTTAACTTCTACTTTACTATTAGGATATAGTTTCTGTAAATTTTGTTGAGCTTCTTTTTGAGCCTGAGACATTCCTTCATAGAACTTTTTACTTTGTTCTGCTACACTAGGATAACTTTTAGGCTTACTTGTACTTTCAATAATAGCATTAGCCTTTTGTTCAAAAGGATTAGGAGCTTTATTTGGAGACGTATAGACTGTACTAGGAGTAGTTTTAGTTGGAACTAACTCAGGAAGTTTAGGTTTAGGAGTTGTAGGAGGTACTACTGGAGGTTTTACAGCAATCTTGCCAGTACGTTTAATATATTGCTCATAAGTTTCCTTATTGTATGGAGTTGGTTTTTCTTTTACAACTGGAGTATTTTTAATTGCTATTTCTTCAGGTGTATTTTTATCAATATTGTATACTGGCATACCATATTGATTTGTACCTTTTATATAAGAATTTTTATCGGGATTAGGTTTAACTATAATTTCCTTTTCTACAGGTTCTTCCTTTGTAACTGTTTTAGCCACTACAGGAGTTGTAGTAGCTATAGGTTTTATAGGAGTAGTTGTAGGTTTTCTAGCTTTAACTATAGCTTCAGCAGCATTTTGAGGTTCTCCTGTTACAGCATATTTTAAACCTTTATAGGTATATTCTTTTAAACCTTTGGCATGAGCATCAGCATAAGCTTTATCCATAGCTTGTGCTTCTGCAAGAGTAGCATTAGCTAATCTCTTTTTATATAAATCTGGTTTTGCCATTATCTATAACTTACTTTATCATTGATACTAAAATCAGATAATACTATTTCAGTATATACCTCTTTATTATTGAAGGTTAGTCTTGCACAGATATAATCACTGATAAACCTAGCCTGTTTATAAAAGGATTTACTAGAAGAAATAGCGTCAGGATATACATTACCTTTATCGTCTAGAAATTTAGAATCTTGAGATTTCATTAAATCTCTAAAATCATTAAATCTCCAAATACCTTCGGCATTACGAGTAGTCTTATGTGGTATTACTGTTACTTCTCCACTACACTGATTATGATTATAAATCATAACAGTATCGAATGTAAGATATTCATTTACAATACCTTCTATTTTAACTTGAGTTTTCCAGCTAACAGAATGATAAACTTTAGTAAGAAGATTAGGTGCAACAAATTCTATCTGAGATTTAGCTGGAATATCTGTTGGAAGTTGATTATAAAATCTACCTTTCTTATTATACTGATTGTGAATATAAATCTTAGTCTCTTTAAAAGACATTAAGAAGTTAGCAGTACAAAAGATAGCATCAGGTTTATAATCATGAAAACAAGACCAAGATTTATTCTCAAGAGAATATGATACAGTAAAAGAAGTATCTTCCATTACAACTTCTTCAAACTTAATATCAGTATCGCATTTTAAATTAACATCAGCATCTGCAACAGCAAGGGCATATGCGTTAGCATTTGCATTAGCAGGAGAAGATAAACTAAAAGCTCCTTTTGTTGATGTATAACTACCTGTTTGATTAGCACCACAATATTTAGTATAACTTCTTACTCTATAATAGATAGTTAGATTCTCGCTATACCCCGTAACATCTGTAATGGTTACAATAAAGTTCAAAGAAGGAGTTGAAGAAGGATCTATAACTGATACTATACTATAATGTTTAGGACTTAATATACTTTTGTTTACAGAAATAGGAGTACCACTTGAATTTGTATAAGTATCACTTAATATATTTTGTAAACTAGTAATATCAAGTCTAATAGTATTAGGAGTAGTTAAATTAGGAGTAATTGTAATATCTACTGGAGGTACACAATCAATAGTAATATTGTTAATTATTTCAAGATCCGGATTCTTACTACCATATGCAACTACTGTATATGGTCCATCATCTAAATTATTTACAGTAACACTAGATTGATACATAACATATGCACTAGCACCTAGAAGTTTACCATCTTCATCATAAATTTTAGCACTTACATTTTCCTCTCTTAAAGGATCTTGAGATGTAACTGTAGCAGTTATAGTTCCTTTATAATTTGAACAACTTTTAGTTGTTTTTAGAATTACGGTATTTGCCCCTGACATATTATTCGCTTGGTAAAATTTCTTCCGGTGGTATAGGAACAAAAGGAGATTCCTCTACAACTCTCATATATTTTCCATCTTTATACACAACATCTCCTTCTTTCAGACTACGTATAAATTCTACATCTTCTGTATAATGTCCTTTATAATTTAAAAGGTCATTAGGTGGGAGAAGTAATTGCTTCTTAACAAAGATAATTCTATTATTAACTTCATCATAAGAAGAGCAGAGTCCATTAAAAGTAAAAGGATTGTTTGTAGTAAGACTTCCAATCATAGGTAAATGATCTCTAAACCATTTGTACATACCTTCATTGGAAATCTCTTTCATGGAATTATCCATAATGAATATCTTACCTTGCTTTTCATCAGCAGTAAAATATCCACCTTTAAACTTACCACAAACAAACTTAGAATTACAACCTACATATCCGTCTTTAGAATCTACAATCTCTTTAGGAGGACGAGCAAATACATCTCCACTTCCTACTTGAACTGTAGATATATCTGTTTGTAATTGTTCATTACTTCTAGTTATATACAGACCGTATTCATGTTGGATAAGTATATCTCCATTGATAGCTTCCAAGTGAACTATACCACCTCTATCCTTAACTGTTTCATAATAATCATTAGGTAAGAATTCACGCCAAGAAAGATTCTTTGATTCTCTTCCTATTCTACCTGAACGTAAAATACGATTATAATATCTAGTTAAGTCTTGTTCCTCAAAATCAATATGAGAAACAGAATTAAGAGAATTTATAGTTGTATAATCTTTATGGAATCTAATCGGATATTCTGTTTCATTAAATGTTCCGCCATTAAGCATTTCATAATTATACTTAGGATAGAAATCTCCATATTGTAATTCAGGAGGATTTGCAGTTTCTACAAAGAATATAATTTTATGACGAATACCATCACTTTGATTTGTATCTTTATATGTATTCCAAGTAGGTGCAGTAAGAATATTACCTTGTCTACCATAATAACCATC
>Ga0157376_10001922_pt1 | contig 13871 bp, 10 predicted proteins | sample M45metaG_FD_121801 | JGI IMG/M metagenome (GOLD analysis project Ga0157376, IMG submission 121801) | Miscanthus rhizosphere microbial communities from Kellogg Biological Station, Michigan, USA - M4-5 metaG | ecosystem: Host-associated > Plants > Roots > Rhizosphere > Soil | place: USA: Michigan... | reverse complement strand
TAAATACCTTAACGGCAATGCCAATACGAAGAAGGCTCCCGATGAAAACTATGGCCGGGAGCTACAGGAGCTGTTTACAATGGGAAAGGGGCCCAATTCGCATTATACCGAAGCGGATGTAAAGGCTGCTGCCAGGGTCTTAACTGGTTTTAGGATTGAAAACAAGGTGCTGCCCGAAGTTCATGGTGTTTTTGACGCCGGCAGGCACGATGAATCTGATAAACAATTTTCTGCTTTTTATGACAACACTGTAGTAGTGGGCCGGAAGCAGAAAGAAGGAGAAGCAGAGCTGGATGATATGCTGAATATGCTTTTTGCAAAAGAGGAATTGTCAAAATTTATTTGCCGCAAGCTCTACCGATTTTTTATTTACTACCGCATTGACGACACTACTGAAAAAAACATTATTGAACCATTGGCAAAAGTTTTCAGGAAAAATAAATATGAAATAAAACCTGTACTAAAAGAATTGCTGGGCAGCAGGCATTTTTTTGATATGGCCAACCGGGGCGCCATTATTAAAAGCCCTGTAGATTTTACGGTTGGTTTGTGCCGTGAGTTTTCAGTAGTATTTCCCGCAGAAGACGACTATGCTGACTTATATGCCTTATGGAACAATATACAAAATACCGCGGCGCAGATGCAGCAAAATATTGGAGACCCACCCAATGTTGCCGGTTGGCCGGCTTACTACCAGGAGCCGCAATTTGATAAAATATGGATCAATTCTGATACTTTGCCAAAACGCAACCAGTTTACAGACCGGATGATGACAAACGGCTTTGCGCGAAACGCGAAAAAGATCGTAATTGATCCCTATTCATTTGCTCAAACATTACCGGATCCCGGTAACCCCGATGCGCTGATCAATGACTCTGTCCAATTATTTTATGCCATGGATCTGCCCGACAAGGAAAAAAAATACATGAAAGAAGGAATTCTTTTGTCGGGTCTGCAGGGTATGATGAGCGATCACTACTGGACGGATGCCTGGAATAAGATGACAGGCAAGCCTGATGATACTGCCAACAAAAAAGATGTTACCAATAAATTGCGCAGCCTGTATAAATATTTAATGAACCTGCCACAGTACCAACTATGCTGATTAAAAACCTATAGCATGAAAAGAAAAAAATTTTTACAACAGACCATTGCCGGTGTCTTATTGCCTTCTTTCCTCGGCGGTATTTCACTAAAGGCTTTGGCAGGTTCGCCACTGGTGCATTCATTGCGTAGTTATATGAACGATGACAGGGTGCTTGTATTGATACAACTTGCCGGTGGCAATGACGGATTGAATACAGTGATACCCCTTGACCAGTACAGCGCCTATACTGCGGCGCGTTCAAATATTGCGCTGCCGCAAGACAAGGTGCTTCGGCTGAATGGGTTTGATGCTACCGGGCTGAACCCTTCAATGATAGAAATGCAGCAATTATTTAACGATGGCAAACTTGGGATAGTGCAGGCTGTTAGTTATCCTAAGCCAAACTTTTCTCATTTTCGTGCTACCGATATATGGATGACGGGGGCTGACAGCGATAAAGTGGTGAATACCGGTTGGGCGGGCAGGTTTTTAAACGATGTGTACAAGGGGTTTCCGGAAAACTATCCAAATACAAGCATGCCCGATCCATTGGCCATACAGGTGGGTTCGGTGGTATCTTCTACTTTCCAGGGTCCTGCATTTACCATGGGCCTGGCCATCAGTAATCCGTCAGGTTTTTATAATTTAATTGAAGGAAAAGTAAATGTTAACAGCAATACACGCTGGGGAGAACAACTGGATTATATTGAACTGATGAGCCAGAAAACAGATCAATATGCGGGCGTGATTAAAGCAGCTGCGTTAAAAGTAACGCAGCAATCGGCTAAATATCCAGCACAAGGGAAAAACCCGCTGGCCGATCAGCTGAAAATTGTAGCCCGTTTAGTGGCCGGTGGATTAAAAACAAAAGTATACATGGTTAATACAGGAAGTTTTGATACCCATGCCAAACAGACCGAAACGGATACCACCACGGGCACCCACGCCAAATTATTGCAGCGGGTTTCAGAGGCTATAGGCGCGTTTATGGATGATTTGCAATTTTTGCAGGTGCAGGACAAAGTAATGGGTATGACTTTTTCTGAATTTGGCAGAAGAATAAAAAGCAATGCCAGTGGCGGCACAGACCATGGTGCGGCAGCGCCCGTTTTCTATTTCGGTCATACCATTAAGCCGGGTATTATTGGCACCAATCCAATCATACCTGTTAGTGCAACGGTAAACGATAATATTGCCATGCAAACAGATTTCAGATCAATCTATGCAAGCGTATTAAATAGCTGGTTTGGACTTGAGCAAGCGGAGGTGCAGCAGATACTGGGAAGTCAATATGCTGTATTACCAATTACAGGGTGATGGTATTTTCAGTAAAATAAATATTATGTTGCTGCAACTCTGCCAAAACGGGTTCGTAAATAACAGGTATAACGGGAATATGTAACCCCGTGACCTTTATTTTGCCCTGCAATATGAGTTTGGCGGCAATGCCCAATGGAAGACCAACAGTTTTTGCCATAGCCGTTCTCAGACTGTCATCTCCTTTTACTATTAAGTTTGTTTTTACCTGGTAGTTTTTTCCTTTCAGCGTATAGGCTATCTCATGCAGCATTAGTATCATGTCTTTATCGTGTAGGTTCAACACCAGTTTTTTCTCCAGCGCAAATTGTAAAATATCCATAGCGCTGCACCTGCCTTTGTTAATAAAAGTTGTATCGTCGTGCATGCCCAACCAATGTAATTGCTGTATAAAAAGATCGGGTTGTTGTTCTCTTTTGGCTATGGTACCGGCAAAACCAAGTTGTTCGAAATGGGTTTTAAAAAAAGCCTTCAATGTCATTTCATTGGTTTCATAAAAGATGGTTTCATCCGTCAGTTTTAAATCGATTATGTTTTTCCAGCCATAAGAAAATTGCGGATACCGCAGGGTGGTGCGGATAAAAGTTTCAATGCCTTCCAGCTGGTAAAGTGTAATATAGTCAAGCGAGTCGCGGTTGGGATACCAGGCCAGAGAGCCGAGGCCGGGAATGCCCGTAAAGCGGTTTTCATCGAATAACTTTTAATAGGGCAACTTCTTTGTTTTATTGTTTTGCCGATAAACGGCGCCTGCTTTACCCGCCATTACCACGTTGCGGGGGTTCCAGCTTATTTTATAGTGCCAGGGATTATCGTCGCTTTCGGGGGCTACCAGTCCGCCACAGTGAGATATAAACGAAGTAATAATACCTCCTTCCTCTTTTATACGGTGAATCAGTTCCATAGCGCTCATATGGTCAATACCGGGGTCGAGGCCCATTTCGCAAAGGAATAATAATTTCTTTTCTTCAATCGCCGGTTGCAGGCTGCGTATATTGTCATCAACATAAGATGCGGTGAGCAGGTTTTTTTCAAACAATACGCAATCCTGCGCCACTAAAAAATGCAGCGCGGGGGGGAGCAATGAAATAACAATACCGGCATTTTTGATAAGCTGATTTCTATCTGCTGTATTTTCTACGTTAATAGCAACGGCTTCTGCATGTTGTTGATTTTTTATTTTTGATTTTGCCAGTGCAAGATCATTATCAGCTACCGTAACCTGCCATCCATTGGTGCCGGCTTCTTTAATGATATAATCAATTAAACAGGTAGCGGATTTGCCGGCGCCAAAGACGAGCACATTCGCCCGCGTACTCTCTTCGTCTTTGTTGCTGATAGGTGCATCTCCGGTAGTTTGTTTATTCATTACAGTTTTATTATTAGCGCAAGATAGTTAATTGATCATCTTTGCCCATCAGCCGCCCAGGCTGTCGATGGTTGCGGAGCGTTTAGCATACATCCGCGATTTTTTTACCACCGGGGTACATGAGGTTTTTTACAGAGTTAAAAAGAGGCGTTTGCCCAGTGCGTCTTTGTGGTAAGGGTTCGCGAAAAAGGCAATTCCGCCGCTATTGCCTCGTGTACCTCCGTGGAAACCCTCTTTTAAAACTCCGTGGTAAAGTTGACAGCTATGGTGAAAACACCAACAACGACGCAACGGCGCAGAGAGATATAGCGTATCTGCTATGATAACCTATGGAACTATGATGCTATGCGTTGAAAAAACCTGAAAGGTTATTGTTCAGCGCAAATGATGGTGATTGGTAAACAGGTTTACACTGAAGGATCGGGAGTAATGTCTATGCTGTCTGCCAGTATCAGCAGTTCCTGCTTTTTATATTCATTCTTCTCGTCTGTAAAGCATTTGGCAAATTCCTGTAGCAGAAACTGGATGATGCGTTTCTTTGTCATGGGTTTAAAATAAGAGGCGGTAGAGGGTACAGAAATCCTTTTGAAATAGGTTTCTACATCTTTGTGTGTAAAGATGCTGCCTGTCATGGGGTCTATATAAAACTGTATTTTATGAGATGGGTTGGAAGGAAGCTGCCAGTTATAATCCACGTCAAAATAAGCCATGATAAACTGGCGGGGTATATTAATGGCACGGATGGGTACATCAAGCAACTCAGCCAAAATAAGATAAATGATACCATTGGAAATGGCATTGCCGCGTTTTCCATCCAGTACTTTGTTAATTAAAAATTCATTGGGTTCGTTGTACTTGATCTCGTTGCCCTTTAAGTTATAATAATTATAAAGAATGGTGGTAATAACGTTTGTCTGTTCCAGCGGAGTAAGGTAGCTGTTGAGCTCCAGCCAGATATTGCGGCGCATTTTTTCTATTTCCGCATATACTGTTGTGGTAACCAGTTCAGGATACTGGTATTTTGCAATCAGTATTGCGCCACTTAGCAAATCAGGATCGGGCTGGTTTTTCCAACTATTAAATTCTTCAGTAAGATCGCGGTAATGAAGGCGGTGAATAAGCAATTCGATGCGTTCCTGGATGACATCAACCGGTGTATTTTCCCATAAATTTTCCAAATTGGGAATAATGCCTTTGCCAAAGGAGATAATCCGGTCACTAACAGAGGTAAATACTTCCTCGTCCGGGTCGTCTATCAGATGAAAAAGCGCTGATATTTCTCTTGTTTCTTCCATGCAATCAGTATTAACAGCACAGGATGAATGATTGTTGCATTATTAATACGTATCAACCAGTAAAATTATTGTGTTGTTTAACTGCCTAAATTTCGCAGCAATGAATGAGATGAACTAATGGAAATTATCCACAGGTGTGCGTAGAGGGTAATTATTTTAAATGATGAATTTTAAATTTTGAATGGATGAACGCAGCAGGTCATTTACAATTCAAAATAATCTAACTGGCTTTCTTTTTACGAAGTGTTTTTTAAACGGGTTTGTCTCCTGTTTTGTGCGTGGGGACACCCAATAGAAAATGAAAAAATCAGTGTTGATGGGGCTTTCCGGGAAAATTATCTACAGGTGTGTGCGTAGGGGACAATTATTTTAAATGATGAATTTTAAATTTTGAATTGAACAACGCAGCAAGTCATTTAAAATTCAAAATTTAAAATTCAAAATAACCTAACTAGCTTTCTTTTTACGAAATGATTTCTTTGGTGGGTTCGCTTTCAGTTCTTCAATAGTAGCTTTTACTTCTTCAATAGTCAGGTCGGCAACTTTTTCCTGTTGTTCTTTGGAAAGTTTATAATTGCGCAAGCCCTGTTTTATATAAGGGCCGTAGGGGCCCCGGAGCAATTGAATTTTTTCTTTTTCAAATACTTTTATGGTGCGCTGTTCTTTGGCCGCTCTTTTTTCAACAATAATGGGCGCCGCTTCTTCCATGTTAATGGTATACGGGTCAAAATCTTTGCTCAAAGAATAAAACTTGCCGTCATGCGCAATGTATGGCCCAAAGCGGCCAATGTTTATTGTTACATCCTTGTCTTCAAACTGGCCAAGGTTACGCGGCAGTTTAAACAATTCCATGGCATCGTCCAGCGTAATGGTTTCAATACTCTGGGTGGCTTTAAGTTTTGCAAAACGCGGCTTCTCGTCTGTTTCTTCTATGGCCTGTGCGCCAATTTGTACCATGGGGCCATAGCGGCCCATACGCGCTGTAACCGGTTTGCCCGTAGCAGGATCGGTACCCAATGTTCTTTCACCCTTCGCCCTTTCGGCGGTTTCCATGGTTACTTCTATGTTGCTATGAAAAGGCTTGTAAAAATCGTCCAGCATTTGATGCCATTCCATTTTTCCTTCGGCTACTTTATCAAATTCTTCTTCAATCTCGGCAGTGAAACTATAGTCCATTACCGTTTGGAAATGCTGTTTCAGGAAATCGGTTACCACCATACCCAGATCGGTGGGGAATAATTTGGCACGTTCAGCACCGGTATTCTCCGTTTCTGTTTCCTTTGCTATCTCATTTTTTTTGGTCAGCCTTAACAGGTTGTATATACGCGGTGTTCCTTCCTTATCGCGTTTCTCTACATAATTTCTTTTCTGTACGGTAGAAATAGTAGGCGCGTAGGTACTTGGACGGCCAATTCCCAATTCTTCCAGTTTCTTCACCAGTGAAGCTTCTGTATAACGTGGTGCGGCACGCGAAAACCTTTCCGTTGCCAGCATTTCTTTAAATTCCAGCTTTTGTTTTACTGTCAGCGGTGGCAGCATACCTTCAGTATCCTTGTCTTCTTCCTCTTCATCATCATCTTTTCCTTCCAGGTATACTTTTAAAAAGCCGTCAAATTTCATTACTTCCCCGCTGGCTGTCAATTGATCCTTATTGGTAGAGATATCAATTTTTGCAATCGTTTTTTCAAATTCAGCATCGCTCATCTGACTGGCAATAGTACGTTTCCATATCAGTTCATACAACCTGCGCAGATCGCTATCATCCACTGTGCGGCTATCCATATAAGTGGGGCGGATGGCCTCATGCGCTTCCTGCGCACTTTCATTTTTATTTTTAAACTTGCGGGGCTGGTAGTAATCTTCTCCGTAAGAACTTTTTATTTCATTGCGTATCATTTCTTCCGCAGTATCGCTCAGTGCAACACTATCCGTACGCATATATGTTATCTTACCGCTTTCATATAGTTTTTGCGCCAGCAGCATGGTCTTGCTAACGGAGTAACCCAGTTTACGACTGGCTTCCTGTTGCAGGGTAGAAGTGGTAAAGGGGGCGGCGGGTGTACGTTTGGCTGGTTTAACCGTTATATCGCTTACCGTATAACCGGCGTTTTTACAGCTTTCTAAAAATTTAGCCGCATCTTCATTAGAACTAACTTTTGAAGGACCATCTGCTTTAAAAGTTATTTTCTTTCCATTGATATCATCAGCAATAAAAAATGCTTCAATTTTATAGGTGCTGACGGCTGTAAAATTATTGATCTCTCTTTCTCTTTCCACAATCAGGCGCACGGCAACACTTTGCACGCGGCCGGCACTCAAACTGCGCTGCATACCAATCTTACGCCACAATACCGGGCTCAGTTCAAAACCCACAATGCGGTCAAGAATACGCCTTGCCTGCTGCGCATTTACCAAATCCATATTAATAGTACGCGGATTTTGCACTGCCTTTTTAATGGCCGGCGCTGTAATCTCATGAAAAACGATGCGTTTGGTAGTTTTGGGATCCAGCCCCAGCACTTCAGCCAAATGCCATGAAATGCTTTCTCCTTCGCGGTCCTCATCCGATGCCAGCCAGACTTCGCCGCTTTTTTTGGCTATGCTTTTCAGTTCTTTTACTACCTTTTGCTTTTCTTCCGGAACAATATACCTTGGTTCAAACTGGTTATTCAGGTCAATGCCCATCTCACTTTTCTCCAGGTCGCGGATATGCCCATAACAACTCTTTACCTCGAAATCTTCGCCCAGGATCTTTTCAATGGTTTTGGCTTTCGCCGGAGACTCCACTATCAGTAAATTCTTAGCCATAACTTAAATATATCGGTTTCAAACGGCCCTAATGGCGTGCAAGTTTAGTGTATAACGGCGAAATGAGCAAATTGGTACTTGTATACCTGACCGTGTAACCGCAGAAATAACTGTTTAATAGTAATTGTATAACAAGCTTTTACAGCATGAATTTGTAATTAATCCGGAACTAATCAGCTCAATGCAGGAAGACCTCGCCGGCGTGGATCATTAATTGAAATTGGATGGACAAGGGAATGATTTTTTTTTGGAACCAGGCAGCAGTATTACTATCAGACATCGTTGCCCGCCCGGATGAATCCGTTCGGATAGGTGTCACACACTTCTACAGTTAAAACTTTGCGGAGCTGCAAGCTTATATTGTGTAATATGCATCATCTAGAACCAGCCGGTATTCGCACCGGGAATAGCGCTTCTGCACACTTTGTGTCCCTGTGTCGCCGTGGTTAAAACTGAGACACTACGCATCAATTTGAAGCAGATTTAATTGAAATGTGTGAGTTTGGTAAAAAAAATTAACTTCAGCCTGCAAAATAATATTGAGTACCGGCTATTCTATATTTCCACTGGGCGACTCTGCTGCCACCATTGACCTGGGCAATACCATTAATGAGTTTCTGAACGACAAGATAATTGCCATACAGCGATGGCTGATGGGCAATCCTTTTGCCGGGCAAAAAGATATCATTGTAGCTTATAGTTCGCTTACTATTATATATGATCCATTTGTGATCAGGCAACACATTCCGTCTGCTTCAACTGTTTTTGACTGGATAAGGCAGTATTTGCAAATGGCCTTTGAACAATCGGTTGTTCATCCGGTCAGTCAATCAGCAATCATTCGTATCCCTGTTTGTTATGCAGATGAATTTGCCATAGATCTGGCTGCAATGGCCGAAGCAAAGAATATGTCGCCGCAGGAAATAGTAGCGTTGCATACGGCCGCCATCTACCGGGTATACACCATTGGGTTTTTGCCCGGCTTTTCTTACATGGCGCAGGTACATCACAAACTCATTACACCAAGAAAACCAAAGCCGGTTCAGGTGGCCGCAGGAAGTGTAGGCATAGCAGGTGCGCAAACCGGTATTTACCCGCTTGATAGTCCGGGTGGGTGGCATATTATTGGCCGAACCCCTGTAAAACAGTTTGATGCGCAGACAAAAGAACTGGTAAAGTTAAAAGTAGGCGACCGGGTACAGTTTTATGCAATAAGTAAGGAAGAATATGAAGAAATTGCTGATTTTGACATTTCGCCATGTTGAGATTTCTTTTGACGCAGCAGAAAAATTAAATCGCAAAATCCTTGAATAAGCAATCTCAAAATTGACTTTGCAGATGTTGAGCTTTCTTTGATAACGCATAAAGGCAAATCACAAAATCCCTGAATCAGCAATCAATAAATTGACTTTTCTATGAGTATCTCCATCATAAAACCGGGTTTACTGGGCACCATACAGGATACAGGCCGCTATGGCTATGGCAGCCTGGGTATTAATTGTGGTGGCGCCATGGACAGGTATGCCGCGCGGGTGGCCAATATGCTGGTGGGCAACCAGCCGCAAGAAGCCGTTATGGAAATGCATTTTCCCGGCCCGCAGCTGTTATTTGAACAGAATGCATTTATTAGTATAACGGGCGCCGATTTTACACCAACGTTAAACGATGAGCCCCTGCCTTTATGGCAACCACTGATAGTAAGAAAAAACACCATTCTGCATTTTCCAAAATTAGAGCAGGGTGCAAGGTGTTATATGGCCATCCACGGCGGTTTTTGTATTGAAGAATGGCTGGGCAGTTACAGTACCAATATTAAAGCAGGTGCAGGAGGTTATAATGGAAGAAAATTTGAGAAAGGCGATGAACTGCTGGCTAAAGAAAATACGATTTATTTTGCCGGAATGATGAAAGCCGGCAAGGATGTGGTAGCGCTAAACTGGCGGGCCGATGTGGCTAACGCTTACCAGTACCCGCACGAAATATTGTTTATTGAAGGCAATGAATTTGGTAACCTTACCGGTGTATCGGCCAATGATTTTCTGCAAAATAATTTTATTGTTCATCCTTTCAGTGACAGGATGGGCTACCGGTTAAAGGGTCCCGAAATGCAATTTAAAAATAATACCGAACTGGTTTCTACCGGTGTTAGTTTTGGAACGATACAGTTATTACCAGACGGAGAACTGATTATACTGATGGCCGACCACCAGACAACGGGTGGTTATCCAAGACTGGGCCACGTCATTACAGCCCATCTTCCCAAACTGGCGCAATTAAGGCCAAGCGATTGCATCCAGTTCAAACAAACAACCATTGATAAAGCAGAAAAATTGCTCTTTGCACAGCAAAAAGAACTGGCTATTTTACAGACCGCCTGTTTTGATCACCTCAATGAACTGGTATGCAGGGTATAGATATTAACTGCGATATGGGCGAAAGCACCAGCTTATGGCCGTATAGTATTGATAATGATATTGCATTATTGCCTTTTATCAGTTCGGCTAATATAGCGTGTGGTTTTCATGCAGGAGATGCATATACCATGCATGAACTGGTAGACGCCGCTCTAACTGCCGGTGTTGCGGTTGGTGCACATCCTGGTTTTGCAGATAAGGAAAATTTTGGCCGCACTAATATGGATTTGTCGCCTATAAAAATATACGACAGCATTATTTACCAGCTAGGTGCACTGGATGCTTTTCTCAAAATTAATGGTACAAAGCTTAAGCATGTGAAACCACATGGGGCCCTGTACAATATGGCTGCAAGAGATGAAGTAATGGCAAACGCTGTGTGCAAGGCGGTAAAAGAATACGATGCGGGATTGGTGTTGTACGGTTTAAGCGGCAGTGAACTTATCAGCGAGGCAACCGCATTAGGCCTTGCCAGCTGCAGTGAAGTATTTGCAGACAGAACCTACCAGGACGACGGCAGCCTTACCGCCAGAACGCTGCCCAATGCCCTGGTTGAAGATGAAGAACAATCCCTGCAACAAGTATTGCAAATGGCCATGCATGGAACGGTAAACTGTGTAAATGGTAAAACAATTAAAGTAAAGGCTGACACCATTTGTATACACAGCGATGGACCACATGCGCTGTCATTTGCCAGACGCATTCATGAAATGTTAAACCAAAAAAATATTGAGATTAGATCTGTTTAAGAATAAAAATGCATCCACAAAAACCAAGACCTTTTCTTTTGGAGCAGGAGGCGCTGTAATAGGCGCCGCTTTTTTAATGGCCAATTCGTCTATTGGTCCGGGTTTTCTTACACAGACCACAGTGTTTACCCAGCAATTGATGGCCAGCCTGGGTTTTGTTATACTGATTTCCATTCTTCTTGACATTGGGGTACAACTGAACACCTGGCGGGTACTAACCATCAGTGGTCTACGGGCACAGGATTTATCAAACAAACTATTGCCCGGACTTGGTTATTTTCTGTCGTTATTAATTGTTGCCGGCGGCTTCGCCTTCAATATCGGCAATATTGCTGGTTGTGGCCTGGGCCTGAACGTGCTTACAGGCATATCTTTTCAAACTGGTGCGGTTATTAGTTGCGTGGCAGCACTTTGTTTGTTCTGGCTGAAAGAAATTGGAAAAATGCTGGATAGTTTTACCAAAGTGCTGGGTGTGGTTAAGATAGGGCTTACTTTATTTATTGCGTTTAGCGCTCACCCGCCACTGTTAGAGGCATTGCACCGCACCATTATTCCGGAAAAAATAAGCAGTATTGCAATTGTAACCCTGGTAGGTGGTACGGTAGGAGGGTATATAACATTTTCCGGCGCACATCGCCTGCTGGATGCGGGTATCAGTGGCCGCAGCCAGTTGAAGCAAATTAATAAAAGCGCTATCAGCGGCATTGTTATCTCCAGCATTATGCGGTATATTTTATTTTTGGCCGCGTTGGGTGTGGTCATGCAGGGCGTGGTACTGGATGCTGCCAATCCGCCTGCCAGTGTGTTTAAATATGCGGCGGGAGAAATAGGTTTCCGCATTTTTGGTGTTGTACTATGGAGCGCCGCTATTTCATCGGTGCTGGGTGCAGCCTATACTTCTGTATCTTTTCTTAAAACTTTTCATCCGCTGCTGGCGAAATACGAGCGCTGGTGCATCTCCCTTTTTATCATTATTTCTACCGGCGTATTTGTTTGGATTGGCAAGCCCCGGCAATTGCTGATAGCCGCAGGCGCCGTCAATGGTTTGATATTGCCTGTTGCATTAACCATTGTACTGATTGCCGCCAGAAAAACCACATTGATGAAAGGATATAAGCACCCCCTTTGGATGCAGCTGGCGGGTTGGGTAGTAGTGGTGGCAATGGGTTGGTTGGGTGTTAGGGCTATTATTGATCTTGTTCACAGTTCATAGTCTCCGGTTCAAAAGTTCATAGTTCGATAGTGCGTTTGCGGGTTTCAAAGTTCATGGTTCAAAAGTTCATAGTTCGTCTTTGCCGCGATACCGAACGTCCGAACTATCGAACTTTCTTTAACTTCTCTTTTACAATTTTCTAAACGATTCTTTCGTTATTTACCTGTTCCCACTTCAACTTCTATAAAGGCAATTTTACATTCATTCTTGTAATTAAATTACTACTATGGCTAGCACCAATGATGGCCAGGCAGACAGCCTGTACAGTTATGATTCTTTTTCGGGGAACAACAAAAAAACAAATGATTCAAAATTTTTATGGTGGTGCGCCGGCGCGCACCAGCAATTGCTAAAACAATTTCCATCAGAACATACAAAATATGCGGGACTAGGAGGTGTAATTCTGGCCACTTTTGTATTGGCAGCGCTTTCTGCCGGGTATGCTGTTTACAGCGTGTTTGGCAATATTGGCTGGACGGTGGTCTTTGCCTGTATCTGGGGATTGATCATATTTAATTTCGACCGTTTCCTGGTGTCTACCATGCGCAAATATGGTGTCAGCACCCGTAAACAACTATGGATGACCCTGCCACGTATGGCGCTGGCATTACTGATTGGCGTAACCATTGCCCGTCCGCTGGAACTAAAAATATTTGAAAAGGAAATCGATACAAAGGTTGCCCAAAACATACACCATAAAATACTTCTCAATGATAGTTTACTGCAGCGTGAAAACCAGTTGCAGGTGCAGGCAGCGACTACTGAAAGGGATCGCTTGCTTGGCAGGAAATTGTCACTGGAAGATACTTTGTACCGGCTAAAACAGTCCTATGTGCAGGAAGCAGATGGGACGGGAGGCTCGGGCAGACGCGGCATTGAAAACCTTACCCGGTTAAAAATGGATGCCTACAACAGTTCATTCAAACAGGCAGCGCCCGAAATACAACAATTAGATGTTGCAGTAGCGCAGCAGGATAGCATCATTAACGGAGCCAGGGCATCGCTTGAAGATAAAAGAAAACAATATGAGGCAACGGTGAAAAACAATGTAGGGTTCCTGGAAAGAAACAAGGCTTTGTCTGATTTGTCTGATGAAGAAGCAAGCGTTCAATGGACCAGTCTGCTGCTTTCCCTGCTCATCATTCTTATTGAGATTGGTCCCATACTTTCTAAACTGATTATGCAGGTAGGACCGTATGATATTGCGCTGGCAAAAGAAGAATTGATTTATATGGCGGCGGCCGAAAATGATATCCGCAAGGACAAAGAAATTTCTTTTGCAAAGAAAAAAGCGTTTTATGAAAAACAGAAGGAAGTGTCGGGGCAGCTGGCCGATAAAATGACTGCATTGCAACAAAAGAATATTGACGAAGAACTGGACAAATGGGAGCGGGGAGAGTGGGATCCTAAAGATCACCGTGCATCAATGGACGAAGTAATGCGGAAAATTAAAGAACGATACAATTACAAAGAAGAAGATTTGTTATAAACTTTTATCGATTATCCGCGCGACACATATTTTGTCTGCAGCAACAAGCACGAATATAGACCCAGTGTCCGGGTAGTAACATCAATGAACAGGGGCACTACAATTCCATGACGGGAATGGCCGGTAAGAAGCC
>Ga0157376_10001921_pt1 | contig 13876 bp, 13 predicted proteins | sample M45metaG_FD_121801 | JGI IMG/M metagenome (GOLD analysis project Ga0157376, IMG submission 121801) | Miscanthus rhizosphere microbial communities from Kellogg Biological Station, Michigan, USA - M4-5 metaG | ecosystem: Host-associated > Plants > Roots > Rhizosphere > Soil | place: USA: Michigan... | reverse complement strand
GGCCCCGGCGTTGTCTCCGCCAGCGCCAGGCCATCCAGCATCTCTCCCGGCGTCAGCCATGCATAGGTCTCGACCGCGCGCTGCGCAACGTACGCGAGCACCGCGTAGGCGCCACCGAAGGTAACGATGGCCGCTTCACCGAAAAACATGCCTTGCTGGGCGAACACACTTTGCGGGCCGAACAGAAGGATCGTTGCGGCAATCGGCGCGATCCACAACGTCAGGCAGACCACAATCACGATCAGCGATCGGCGCAACGAGCGACGCGCATGCAGCAGCTCGCCGCGCGCGATCCGGCGATCAATCAGGTAGTCGCCCTCGGCCAACGCCGCCGTCGACGTGGGTATCGGAAAGCTCGAACGCCAGATATGGCGCCCGACGATTCCAACCAGCGCGGCACCGAATATGACCAGCGGGAACGGCGTCTTGAAAAAAAACAGCGCGGCAAATGCGGCCGCCGCTATTGCCACCATCAGCCGATTCTTGAGCGCGCGCTTGCCGACGCGCAGCACGGCCTCGACAACCACGGCAAGCACGGCGGCCTTGAGTCCGAAGAACAGCGCCGCCACCGCCGGCAGTTGCTGATATGTCGCATACAGCCAGCTCAACGTGCCGATCACGATCACGCCCGGCAATACGAACAGGCTGCCAGCGATGACGCCGCCGAGCGTGCGATGCATCAACCAGCCGATGTAGATCGCCAGCTGCTGCGCTTCCGGACCTGGCAGCAACATGCAGTAGCTCAGGGCGTGCAGAAAGCGTTCATCGCTGATCCAGCGGCGCTTCTCCACCAGCTCGCGATGCATCAGGGCGATCTGCCCGGCCGGACCGCCAAAGCTCAAGCAGCCGATCCGTGCCCACACAAACGTGGCTTCGCGCAGGCTTGGAAGAACACCAGAAGGTTTTGCGTCAGCTTTGTCATGCGGCATGCGTCCGATGGTACCGCAGCATCGGAGCAGGCAGATGAACTGCGTCGAGCAGCGCGTGCAGTCGCAGCAAGCACGCACGCCTTCCCTTCTGCAGCCATAAGCACAACGCCACGAGATGATTCGGCTGCACCGGTTCCTGACCGGCGAGAGAACCTTTCTTTTCAGTAGCCTTCGAATCGATCGCGAAAAATGACGTCTTCCGTCGTCTGCAGTTCGACTGCCCCGATATCGGCGTGCGTGGCAACCGGTCGCGGCAGGCCGCGTTGATCGACGGCAAATGCTGGTGTCACCTCCCCTGCATTGACCGCAGGACCGGACGACGCCGGCAGCATCGTTGCGGTCGCGCCGCCGTGATTGGCAAGCGCGCCGAGTTGCGGATCGACGCCGATGATCGAGTTCGTTCCGCTCAATGATGCGGAGCCTGGCGACTTGATCAGGCTGAAATTTGCCGTGATCGTGCCCGACAGGTCGGATGTGCTGGTGGCGTTGGTGTTGTTGGCGACTATGCTGTCCTGCAATTGCACTTCGCCTCCGCTGGCCGCGAACAGGCCGTTGCTGCTGTCGGACTGCGTCGCGTTCTGCGTGATGGTGCTGAACGCGATGTAGGCGAAGTCGGCATAGATGGCGCCGCCCTCGCTCGCCGCGTAGTTTCCGGTAATCGTCGAATTGACGATTTTCGGATTCTGCACGGCGTACAGAAAAATCGCGCCGCCGCGTTGTCCCGTCGGCGGATTGCAACGATTCGCTTTGAACAGGGATTGCGAAATCGTCACATCGTGCATGTGATAGGCGTACAAGCCCGCGCCCGACTGGCCGGCGACATTGCCGGTGATCGTGCTTTGCGACACGCTGATCGCTGCGCCGCAGCTGGCAGCGCATCTGGCCAGCACTCCGGCGCCGGAATACGTCGCCGTGTTGCCAGCGATGTGCGAATTGACGATGGTCACGTTGCTGTTCATCGCGAACATGCCGCCGCCGGCCTTGGCGGCGCTGTCGCTGATGACGCTGTCCTGCAACGCCACGCTCGTGTAGAAGGCGCCAATTGCGCCGCCGGCAAGCGGTGGCGCGGCATGTCCACGCGTCAGCGTGATGCCGCTGAATGCAACCGTACCCGGTGCGGTGATCAGGAACAAACGAGTCGCATCGTTGCCGCTGATCGTCAATCTGCCCGCGCCGGGTCCCACGATATTCATCGCTTGCGAGATCGCGATCTCGCCATTGGCCAGCGTGATCGTGCTGCCGACCAATGCATTGGAGAACTGAATCGTATTGCCTGCCGATGCATTCGCGGCACCGATCGCCTGCCGCAAGCTCTGCGTTCCGGGCGGACCTGGATCACCGTTGGTGTCGACGATGAAGGTATTTCCGGCAGCATGCGCAACGTTGCCGGACAGCAGAAATCCCGCCGCGATCAGTGCGCCTGCCGAGCACGCGCTGGCAACTTGCAAAGCTCCGCTCGTGCTCCTCGCGCAGCGGCTGTGCACTCGAGACTGGATGCTCTGCATGGGTGCCTCCGTCGGACGCAAGCGCGGCTCGGCGGAGTCGGAGTGTACTCCGACCATTTTCTCGCCGCTTCCTCGCGCAGGAAACCCGCTCGAATTCCGCAAATTCACCGGCCACGGCCCCGCTTTCGCCAGAATCGGCCCGCGCAGCGTCATTGCCACGCGGCAGGCTAGCGGCAACGGTTGCGGATCACCTCATGCCCTTCACGCTGTCCCACGCGGCTGCCGCGCTGCCACTGCGCCATGTGCTGCGCGGCGCCGCGGTGCTTCCCGCGCTGGTGATCGGCTGCTTCCTTCCCGACGTTCCGTACTTCCTGCCAACCCCGCTCTACAACATCAACGTGCACCAGCTGCCGGGCCTGCTGTTGTTTGGAATTCCGTGTGGATGGGTGATTTACGCGCTCTGGTTCGGCCTGCTGCGCGAGCCGAGCGCTGCGCTGCTGCCGCAGCGCTACGCGGCGCTGCTTCTGCAAGGGCCAACGATCCCGCAACGCCGACTCGTGCGGGCGTGGTCGATCACGGTTTCGTTGCTGGCCGGCGCTGTCAGCCATATCGTGTGGGATGCATTCACGCATCGGCGAGGATTTGTCGTGCATGCCTGGCCGGCGTTGGCGCAACCGGTCGTGCATGTCGGCGCGTACGCGCTGCCGCCCTACTTCGTCCTTCAACATGGCAGCACGTTCGTTGGATTCCTTTGGCTGGCGTTGCATGTGCGACAGCGCCTGCGCCAGGTGACGAATGCCGACATCGCTGTCGTGACAACGCCGCAACTTTCAACGCGGCGCAAGATTGCTGTGGTGGCGGCGCTGGCGATCTTCAGCGCAGCGATCGTCTGCGGCGTGTTCTCGACCGCAAATGCGCCGAGACTTTCGCCTTACAACTTCGTATGCACCTGCATCTCGGCGGCAGCCGCGGTGGCGCTCATGTATGCGCTGGCGTGGCGCGCGCACCATCGGCACGCGGCACGACGCGCATCGACACTCGACGATGCTTCACACGGATAGCGGTGCGTTCAAGACGCACCCTACGATGCGTCTTGAATTCGAAAACCCTGTTGTCGCTACAGGCAGGAGAACGTCAGATACGCCGAATAGAAAGTGCCTGCTGGCGGAAGGGTTCCGCTGACGACAATGCCGATCACGCTGTTGGCGGGCACATTCATGTTGCTCGCGGTGCACGTTTGCGGCACCGTGGTCGACGTCGCAGCATTCGCGATCGTGCACGAACCCAGCGTCGTGCCGGCAGTGCCATTCTGGCTGGTAATACTCGAAGTCACGGTTGTCAGCGCATAGTTCAGGCCTGCCGTCGGAACGAACGAGAACACCTTGAACGATGCGACGCACGCAGTCGGCGCGAGCACGAGATCGGTCGAGTTGAACGTAGCGCTTCCTACGCTGGTGGTAGGACTCCAGACGAAATTGCCACTGCCGAGCACGTGACCGGTTGCCGTGTACGGAATCGCGATGGGATTGGAACCCGAGCCACCGGTGCCGGCCGGCCCCGTGGCACCGGTTGCACCCGCAGGACCTGTCGGTCCCGCTGGACCCGGAACAGTGCTGGCTGCGCCCGTGGCGCCGGTTGCGCCGGCGGGACCTGTTACACCCGTTGCACCGGCGGGGCCTGTTGCACCCGATGGCCCAGTCGCACCGGTCGCGCCAGTACTTCCCGCGGGCCCGGTGCTTCCGGTATTGCCGGTCGACCCGGTAGCTCCCGTTGCGCCCGTTGATCCAACTGCGCCGGTCGATCCGGTAGCACCGGTCGGACCCGTCGCGCCAATCGGCCCAGTGGAACCCGTGCTTCCTGTGGCACCTGTGGCGCCGGTCACGCCTTGTGCGCCTGTTGCGCCATCGCTACCTGTCGGGCCCGTTGCACCCGTTGCACCCGTCGGACCAACAACGCTCGAGTCGGCGCCGGTCGGACCGGTCGCACCAGTCGCTCCGGTTGCGCCCGCAGGTCCGGCGTTGCCGTTGAGTGCATAGTCCGCGACCGGCACGGAATTGACGCGCTGGCGACTCTGCAGCGGTTGTCCGTTGACGGAAATTTCCAGCCAGTATTGCGCGCCGCCGAACACCGGACCGAAATCCAGGTCCGCGCTGAACAGTCCGTTGACGACCAGGATATTCTGCGCGATGGGAACGCCGATCGCGCTGCCACCGGTGTCCGAGTCGTACAGGGTGAAGGTGAACTGATAGTTGCCGGTGGGATACGCACCACTGGCGTTGAGTTGCCCCTGATAGGTGAATCCCGTGGTCTGCGGCAGCGCCGCTTGCACGGTCTGCATTGCACCCATCGCGATTAGGGCGGACGCGACAACGACACAAAGACGATTGCGTTTCACGGGTTGCACCCCTCGAAGCTGCTGAAGAAGATACGGTCGGCGCCCGTGATCGGCGCGGCGGACCAGAAACCGGAAAGCAGCGCATACACGCCGCCGCTCGAATAGCCAGGGCTTGGCTGCCCCATCGTGCCGTTGACGATGAAGCAATTGTTGCGCAGTTGGTCGCCGCCAGCGGTGACGACATGCCAGTCGATACTGAACTGCGGAGCGGCCTGAGCGCGCGTGTCGGATACCACACCAGCACTGAGCAGCGATGCGGCGCAGATCAGCGCGCATAGAGAACGTGCGGTCATTTGCTGCTTCCCCTGTAAAGCGAGACCATTCTACACAGCCGTGCTTGAAAGTGTAGTGACCATGGGAGTTGCCACGCGGCGGTGACCAGCGATCCCGCCAGCGTCAGTGGTCGACGCGCTTGGCCGTCATGGCGGCGGCATCGACTTGCATGATTCGCGGCTGGTCCGGATTCGCGCCGGCTTTGGCCACGCCGTGCTCGTCAATCCCGTTCCATCCGGAATTGGCGATGTAGAAGAAACTACCCGCGGCAAACACGCCGTGCGTCGGGTCGCCGAGTGTAGCGGTGGCGCGCTCGATGACTTTTTCGCCAACGATTTTCGATCGCGACGCATCGAGAGAGAACGCCACCACGCGTTCCGGTGCAGCGCCATTTTGAATGGCGACCAGGCTGCGATCGTGGCAATACAGGCCGTCAATACCGTCCAGGGCGTACCGGTCGCTCGTCGACAGCCAACGAACCGCTCCAGTATCGAGATCGAATGCCGCAATACCCCGCACGTAGTCCGGCACAAATGCCTGCCGGCCGCCATCACACATCGCAATCGTCTGCGGCGAAATGAAATCACCGTGATCGATGCGCACCAGTTCGTTGCCGTGCAAGCGATAGATGCCGCCGCCGGTGCTGTCGGAAATGATCGGCTCGCCGTTTTCGGCGAGCACCATGTCCGACAAGCCGCTATGCCGCGGACCCTCATGGCGAGCAAGCAGGGTCCCGCGATCCAGGTCGTATTCGAGCAGCGCGGATCGGCCCCAATCGGCCGCCGGCACGACCGTGAATCCCTCGACCGCAACTTCCGTGACCCACAAGCGCCGCCGCTTCGCATCGACCTTCAGCGCGAGCATCGGCCAGTGGTCCGGGGCATCCGCAAAGGTCTGTTCGCGCCCGGCCCCATCGAGGCCGCCGCGGTCACGCGTTAGCACGCGCTGCCGCATCACTGAACTGATGAAAAAACGCTTCGACTGCGCATCGTAGTCGATGTCTTCAGGCAAGCTTGCCGCGTCGGAGATCTGAAACGAACGTGCGGCCAGCGATGCCGGCGACAGGTTCGTTTTCAGCTGCGCATCGATGGTCTTGCGCAGCGGCTCGAACAAGGGCGTGCTCAGGATCGCGTTGGTCTGACCCATGGCGAGGAAGCGGCGGGTCTCCAGCAAAGCGCTTTCCGGTTGCCCGAGTTCGAGCTGCGCTCGCGCCACCTCCAGGCCTGAGGTGGGCGAATCATTTAGAAATGCCTTGAGACGTTGCGCGTCCGCGAGGAACGCGTTCCAGTCGGACTTCTTCTTGTCGCTGGCGAGCGCCTCATGCAGGTTCTTGAAGGTTTCGATTGCCGACGGTCGAGTGTCTGCATGTCCGATCGAGGCCAGTGCAAGCAGCAAGCCGCCCACCAGTCTGTGTATGCTGGGCGTGGCTGGCGACAGCGGGCGGATGAAAGTGCGCAAGGACATGGCCGCGTTGCGAACCTGAGGGCTCCGCGCAAGACTCGCGCTTTTTGGCCTGGAAGTCCAATGCCGCAGGTCATGACGAGCCGGAATGGCGCGGAAACCCGACGTTCGCGCTGCAACGCAAAGCCCAGCGAAAGAGCTGGCGATACGTCCCATTGCTGCAACTTCGCTGTACCAGGCGACGCAAGCGCATCTGACCCCGCTGCTGCGTGGGCTGCGTTGTACTTTCGGAATCCCGGCAAATGGATATGCAGATGAAGCTATTGCTTGCTGTCGTACTCACCTTCCCGCTTGTGCATGTCGCATCCTCGACTGGCCAGACATCGAACAGTTCGTCGAACCCGCCAGGCACGTTCGCCTGCAGCGACTCGCTGCCACGCGAAGACGGCTCGCAGCGCGCCGGAACGCCGTGCACCATCGCGCGTCAATACTGCTATGAGGCGAGCGGAGGCGCAGCCATCAGCCATGGCGCGCAATGTCGAGCACTGCCAAAACCCGGCGCCACTTGCGCCGACCTCATCGCCGGTCTCGCCGGCGCCGACTGCACCGGAACACCCGCTACTGGCATGCGCGTTCAATTCGCGTTTCCGTGATGATCGACGCAAGCATCGCGTCATGCACGCCACGGTCATTTGCAGACCGTGGCATCATCGGCAACAACAATCCAAGCGAGCGCTCACTCCATGCAATTCGACCTCACCCTCTCCTACCCGCAATGGCAGGGATCCGGGCGGCACGAAAATCTGCCGCGCGGCGCGGCCGCGGCGGCGGAAGTCTGCGCGCAATACGCGCCAATGGCGCGTGTGCCGCTGGTCGACAACGATGCCGGCAAATCTCACGGCGTCAATCGCTGGGACGCGATCTTCACGCAATTCCGCAGCGCACAGGAAATTCTCGTGCACTCCGGTGCGCAACGCGTCCTGACCGCCGGCGGCGATTGCGCAGTGGATGTCGCGGTGATCGCCTATCTCCACCGCAAACATCCAAACCTGCGCGTGATCTGGATCGACGCGCATCTGGATGGCAACACGCCAGCTACATCGCCGAGCGGCAACTTCCATGGCATGCCGGTCAGCGCGATTCTCGGTCATGCACCGGAGCCGATGCGGCCGTTGCTTGGCACGCCGATCGATGCGGCGCGCTTCCACTACTTCGGTATCCGCGTCGGCGACGATGGCGATTGGGCACTGCAACGCGAACTGGATCTGAAAATACTGGACTCACGGACAAGCATCGACGGGCCCGTGCATATCCACTTCGATCTGGACGCGCTCGATCCGCGCGAATTTCCCTACGTCGCCTACCCGGAAGGCAATGTTGGCATCGATGACGCGATCGCGTTGGTCAAGCGCATCGCGCAGCAAGCCGACATTGTCGGCCTCACGATCACCGAATTTGCTCCGGCAGACGAAGATGAAGCCAGCAAAGGCAGCAAGGTGATTGCTCGGATATGCGAGGCGGCAATCACTCCGTGACGCGGCACCTGGGTCGAATCAGGAATTCGCTCCGCCGTCAGCTCGCGCCGATCTGCTTGAGCGTCTTCATTTCGTTGTGGTCGCGTGTGACTTCCGGAATGTAGCGTTCCGCGATCGTGCGCACGGCCTGATCGCCGGATTCGGAAACGGCGTTGTTGAACGCGGCCAGGATCCGGTCTTCGAATTCCTCCAGCTGGACCACGTATTCGTAATCCTTGTGCGAACTGAGCTTGGTGCGAATCTCCGCATACGCGGTGCGCAGCGCGCCGGCAAAGCTGCCGCCTTCGGCGGGTTCCACGCCGTGTGCGACGACGGCCGTGCGCAGATCGCTGGCAATCGCCTGCTTGGTGCGTGCCATGCGGCCAAACAGCATGCCCAGGTCGGCGCGATTTACCTGGGTTGCCGCCTCTTCGTAGAATTTCTTGCCATCGTTGAGAACTTCGATCATGTCGTTGAGCGTGGCGGTGTCGATGGTCATGTGCTGCTCCTTGCGCCAGGAAGAATTCCCGCGCTGAAGAAGCGCAAGGTGCGTGCCACATGCGCGCACCAGTCAATGCCCGCATAGGCGCTTCCAGCGCGTTCATTTCGCACGATCGCCAGAGCCGCCACGTCAATTTGCGCTGCCGGCAAGACAATACGCATGCCTGCTGGCGCCGGTTGCGCTCGCCACTTCTGCCGCAGCACACGCAGCTTTGGCGAGCGGCCGATGGCGCAACTCGGCCCCGTTTCGCGTTTCCCGCTACATCCGCGAACAAACCGAAGAACACTACGCAGGAGTTCACATGGCCATCACCCACGCAGATCCGGTCAATACCATCATCGAAACCGCCATCGAAAGCGATCAACTGCCCCCTCCCAGCAAATGCGCCACGCCGAAGCGCACGTCCACCGTTGCCACCGCAACCGGCGATGAGCAAGTGTGCGCAATCGACGCCATGGCAGCCTGCATGCTGGGGTCGAGCTTTGGAGGATAGGCCGATCGGTTGCGAAACCGGACCTGCCGCGTTCCTCGCGGAAATGTCCGGACCGGGGCGCTTGCCGTGCGCGAAGAATTGCGACGAATTTCTCAAAATCGCGGGAAATTTGCGCGGAAAGTGTGCTAGCGGATCGCATCCCGGCAGGAGCGGACCATGCTTTTGGTAAGACGCGCGGTGCTTGTTTCCGAACTGAAGCTCGCCCACGACGAGGCAGCACGTCTGGGAGAAATGATCGTGCTCTTCGAAAACTCTCACATGATGGACGAGCCGAGACTGCACCAACTTAGACTGGAGCGCATCGTGGCGAACAAGCGCGCCATGCGCCTGCATGAGGCACTCAGAAAGCTCGATGCCTCAGGAGAACAGTCGAGGACGACCAGCGCGGCATAACGCTTCCAGAAGACCAGCGGCGCAGTCCTATCCTCCCGACGACCCCGCACTATCCTTCGCTTCCGGCAGCACGATCGGCGCACTCGTCGTAAGCAGGTCGGAGAAAAACACTTCGCCCGCATCCGTGCGATAGCCGTACTCGGTCTTGATCGATTGCGGCTTGACGCCGATCTTCAGCGATGGCACATACACACCGGGATGCTTGGCATCGACTTGGCGCAACACGACGGCGATGCGCACGCTGACCGCGGTCTTGTTCGAGTGCGCGGCAATGTGCTTGGCGATGGCCTCCGACATTTCCTTCGGTGCGCGCAACTTGTCATCGTGCACTTCTTCAGCCAATTTCACCGCCGGCCAGCGCACATCGAGGCTGCTTGGCGTCTTGGCGTCGATCGAGGTGATGCGGGCGTAGCTGCCTTCCACCAGCACGCCGTTCACGGCGCGCAGGAACGTCGATGACGCGCCTTCGGCCAGGATCGGTCCGTGCTGTGTCTTGGCGGAATCGTCGTTCTGCGACAGCACCTCGCGAAAATCGACAAAGTATACTTCCTTTCGATCCACCCCCAGATGCGCAACCAGCGCTTCATGCGCGCGCTGTATTTCCGGCAGCTCGGACTTGAACGCATCGCGTTCGCGAGCCGGCTTGTCGGCCGTGCGCCAGACGGCGCGCAGGTGCGCGCTGTCGGGATCGTAACGATAGATCGCATCGCCGGCATCGACCTCACGAGCGGGCTCTTTTTCACGTCCCGCGTCCTTCTCGTCACGCACGCGCAGATCTAGTGCCTTGCCGATGTCCTCCTTGCTGCGCAAGACGAGCGCGCCGGCTTTCGCATCGCGCACGCCGCTCATTGCGCGTCCGAGTCCTTTCGCATCGATCGCGGGCATGGCGCTCTTGACGAGAGCGGCGTAATCGTTCGAATAGCGGCTCGCGGCTTTCGACGACGAACCCAGTGGCGACTCCTGTGCTAGCGCCGCGCCCGACAGGCACAACGCGCACAGCCCGATGCTGATGAGAGTTGTCTTCATGGCAGTCGTGTCCAGAAAGCGATCAGGGAAGCTGCGGACCATCGTCGGGATCGCAGCCGGAGTTCCAGCGTGTGTTCATCCAGTTCGCCGTCGGATGCGACCAGTGCGCGTTGTAGCTTTCGTTCTGGCCGTTGCGCGCGGCATCTGCAGTGGCGCCGAACGCCACGGACACCGGACACACGGTCGCGTACGAGTTGTACCAATGATCGACGTGATGCATGTCGTCGACCCAGGCTTTGCCCACACCGGAACCCATGCCGTCGTTGGCAAGATCGCCGTATTCGTCGACGTATTGCGAACCGATGTACATCAAGCCATGAAACCCGGTGACGACGTGCACGCCATGCGCCGGACCGAACCATTCGGTGCGTTGTTCATAGCGAATGCTGTTGCACGACGACAGATGCATGAAGCGCAACCAGCCGCCGGAATTCCAGCCGAGCGACATCTTGTCCGGACTGGCCGAACAACTGCCGTCGGGATCACGATCGTGAATCGTGCCGTCCCAATGCCCGGCGCCCCAGCCGCCATGCAGGCACATCAGGCCCGCGTCGTTCCAGTCCATGCCCGAAGAGGTATCGTCGATGCCCCAACTCTTCACCGAGTTGTCGGCGTAACGATTGCCCTGCACTTGCTCGTAGTTGTGCCACCACTGCACCCAGCCATGGTTGCCCATGGTGTGGCGCCACTCCATGCACATGTCGTCCCACCAGTCGCGCGTGTTGCCGCCGCACTGGCCGTTCCAATTCGTGATGGATGACGAGCCCGCGTACTGCGCGAGCGCTGAACCTGTGGCGAGGAGACCGATGCCGGCGATGGCGGCAATCGCGCTGTGTTTCCGGAACGTGCATTTCCAGAGATGTCGAACTCGCATGGCACCTCCCAATGGCTGGTGGTGGCAAATGAAAGACGAGGACGGTTGCAGCGTACGCGCAGGGGGCCACTCGGAGAAACTGTAAGGTTTGACACGGGGATGCCTTCACGGCAGAGGTCGCTCAGATGAATTGCCAGTCATTTCAACCAATTGTGATTCCATTTGATAGGTATTCATCCTGATTTGGTGTTCTGTTCAACAGGGCTAGTATGAGGATGTGGCAGTGCCGGGCCAGCTACACCCGGCAGATCAACCAACCGTCAAACGTTTCGAGAAGCCCCATGAGCGCAATTTCGGCCGTCCATTCCATCGACCAGGTGCATACCGCGAAACTGCGCGAAATTCTCGTCCAGGACCTGTACCGGCGCGCGCTCGTTCCGATCCTTCTTTTCGTGCCGATTCTGTACATTCTCTATCACGTTCTGCAGGGGGCGGTTAGCGCGCGTCCGGTCATCCTGTGGATTTTCTTCGGGATCGTGCTCGTGCTCGTGCCGCGCTTTGCCGCGGTGATCTTTGTCGAGCGCATCAAGGCGCGATTCCCGGACCCGCGGATTCGCATCGGGATTTTTGCGACGGCAGCGTCATTGATCGGATGCGGCATGGCGGCGATCAACATCCTGGCCGCACCGGTGGTGGGTGCCGAAGAACTCGCGATCATGGCCATCATCGCCGCCGGCAACAATTCCATCGCCATCGTCAGCATGAGCCCGAGCCTGCTGAGCTACCTGCTCTACATGGTGCCGAATATCGCATCGATGGCGATCGCGGTACTGATCGGGCCGCCGCTCGAGTTTGGCGGCGTTCTGCTGTTCCTGGTTTGTCTGAACCTGTTCTCGCTCATCGTCATGGCGACCTATGTCCACATGAGCACGCGAAAATCCGTCTTGCTGCGCCTGCAAGTCGACGACGCCAACGACGCGCTGCGCGACACGAATGCGCGATTGGAATCGGAGATCGCGGAGCGTTTGGCCGCGGAAGCGTCACTCCGGCAGCGCAACGCCGAACTCGAAGTGGCGAATCGCCAGTTGGCTGAAGCACACGGCCAGCTGATGCAATCGGAGAAGCTTGCGTCCGTGGGACAACTGGCAGCAGGCATCGCGCACGAGATCAACAATCCGCTGGCGTTCGTTTCCTCGAACTTTACCAACCTGGGCGTGTGCACGCGGCACATGCTCAGCTTGCTCGACGCCTACACTGATCTTGAAAGTGGAAAGTGCGATGCCGCCTCAGGTGCACGCCGTCTGCAACAGCTCAAGAATGCGGCGAACCTCGATTTCATGCGCGAAGATCTGCCCTCGCTGATCAATGAGTCACGCGACGGCCTGGCACGCGTGGCGCGCATCGTCAGCGATCTCAGGGAATTCACCAACGTCGATCGCGCGGACTGCCAGCGCCTTGATCTTCATCAAAGCATCGAACAGACCCTGAGTGTTGCTGCCCACCAGATTCGGCCAAAAGCGGACATCGTGCGGGCGTATGGCGAACTGCCGCTGTTGGAGTGCATGCCGGCGCAGATCAACCAGGCGCTGCTGAATCTGTTGCTCAACGCCGCGCAAGCGATCGAGACGCACGGTACCATCACACTGCGCACTTACACGCAAGGCGCATTCGCTTGCGTGGAAATTGCCGACACCGGTTGCGGTATCGATCCGGAACTCCTGGGCAGGATTTTCGACCCTTTCTTCACGACGCGCGCCGTGGGTTCCGGAATAGGCCTTGGACTCACCACCGCGTATCGAGTCGCGCAGCAGCACAAAGGGTCGATCGATGTGCAAAGCACTCCGGGCAACGGCTCGACTTTCACATTGAGGTTGCCTATCGGACAACGCTCGCCGTGACCTGAGATTCCTCCGTCCCATTTCGCAGCACGCGTCCAACACACCTTGTGCTTGACCCGTTCGCGCCACTAAGCAACAGTGGCACAGGCCGCGCGGCGGATGTCTTGCACGGCGGTTTCATCGCAACGCCCTGAACGCGTGGCATCCTCTTCCACAGCGCTGCTCGACAAGGAAACAACCTCATGGATGCACCTTTCGAGAACATCGACATCCCGCAGGGCAACGACCCTCCCAGAGCGCACGCCTACTGCAAGAAATGCCGCGAGGATCGATGGCTGAATGTCAGCGAGCATGACGGCGCGCTCGACCTCACCTGTCCGGTTTGCGGCGCCCGGCACCGGCACACGCTTGGCAAACGAGCGTGAGCTCGCCGTGGGTCTCTGACGCGTTTCCATCGAACGCCTCGCCGGGAGATTGGCTCCATTTATGGATGTCCGAAAATTAGAGGCTGCACGCTGACCGGTTACTCGCGGATCCGATGAACCAATGCAGTCGGGTGCCTTCCTATTGACCTTTCATCGCGCAAGAAAGGCACCCTGACTCCGTTGTCGCCTTCTCCGTTCGCGGCTATGGCACCAACTGCACAGTCACACTTTGGGCAGCACCGATGTCTACGTACAACTCCGCACCGTTGCAGCGCACGAACTTCGTATCCGCGCACGTGTGTGTCCGGCCGACGCTCACTCCATCCAACGTCACGTAGACGTGCGAGCTTGCCTGGGCCTACGAAATGGAATCCAGGGTGATTCGCAGCGTGGTCGCCGACTCCGGGTATGTCGTGGCGGCCATCGGC
>Ga0157376_10001920_pt1 | contig 13877 bp, 7 predicted proteins | sample M45metaG_FD_121801 | JGI IMG/M metagenome (GOLD analysis project Ga0157376, IMG submission 121801) | Miscanthus rhizosphere microbial communities from Kellogg Biological Station, Michigan, USA - M4-5 metaG | ecosystem: Host-associated > Plants > Roots > Rhizosphere > Soil | place: USA: Michigan... | reverse complement strand
ATGGATTATTTTGAGAAGCGATACCAGGATGGTTTGTCAACGCTTGTGCAGGAAAACGAAAAGCTATTGAATAAACCATGGACCTTGAGAAATGGAGATACTATTTACTCTTCGGATCCAAAGATCGATATCATCCGCATGTCGCTTAGCCAGCAGATACATCACCGCGCACAATTAGGCGTTTACCTGCGGTTATTGAATGTACCGATCCCGGGCAGTTATGGTCCCAGTGCCGATGAAAACAATTTTATTTAAAAAGAATCAGTTACTATGTATATAAAGGAATGGATAAAGTGGGCCTGCTTCATTATTAACGCTGTCTCCAGGAGCCTTCAATTTTAAAAAAATCTGTCCTGCTTCTTTACAGAAACAGGACAGATCAATCAGAAAGACTTTTCTTGAGTATTTTACCAAACCTGCGCACGCAAACTGTCCGGCATATACATTTTATCTCCCGGTTTCACACCAAAAGCCTCGTAAAAAGCAGGGTTATCAGAGATCGGGTTATTCACCCTGTACCTTGGCGTAGAATGCGGATTTGTCATCACAACTCTTCTTTCAAACTCAGGTCTCCATTTGCTTCTCCAAATTTCTGCATAGGCAATAAAGAATCGCTGCTCAGGAGTTAATCCATCGATCTTTTCAATTGACCTTCCTTCCTCTGTTTTTTTGAAAGCTTCAAAGGCGATAGCGACACCGCCGATGTCTGCAATATTTTCTCCCTGAGTCAACTCGCCATTTATGTGAAGCGTGTCGATGACAAAAGAGCGATTATATTGTCCCACTACGAGGTCTGCCTTTTTTCTAAAATTTGCAGAATCAACAGGCAGCCACCAGCTTTTTAAATTTCCTCTTGCATCATATTGTCTTCCCTGGTCATCAAAACCATGAGTGATCTCATGGCCGATCACTACGCCTATGGCTCCATAATTCAAAGCATCGTCGCCATTGGCATAAAAGAAAGGCGGTTGAAGGATACCAGCCGGGAAGTTTATATCATTCGTAAAAGGATTATAGTATGCATCAATGGTTGGAGGTGTCATGAACCATTCCGAACGATCCACCGGCTTACCTATTTTGTTGACATTATACCGGTATGTAAAATGCCCGGTGTTTTTCAAATTTTGAACGAGATCGTCTTTCGTTATTTCTACAGATGAATAATCTTTCCATTTATCGGGGTAACCTATCTTTTTTGCAATGGCATTCAGTTTTAGTAATGCCTTTTGCTTGGTTGAGTCGCTCATCCAGGAAAGCTTTTCGATCCTTTCTTTATATGTCTCCTGGAGATTATTGACCAGGTCTAAAATTCTTTGCTTTGCTTCCGGGGGAAAATATTTTTTTACATACAATTGTCCCAGCGCATCGCCCAGCTGCGCATCGGTAAGAGCGGTCATTCGTTTCCATCGCGGTTGTAACTCCTTCTGTCCCGTAAGTAGCTTGTTCATTTCAAAATTTGCATTTACAAAACGGCTATCGAGATAAGGAGCATAATTGTCGATAAAATGAAATCGCAAATAATTTTTCCAGTCTGCTACCGATACCGATTGCAACAGGCCACTCAATGCAGTATAAAATCCCGGTTGACCCACTAATACTGTATCCTGTTTCACACCAAGCTGATCTAATAATTCGTTCCAGCTAAGATTTGGGGCTTGCTTTCCAAGTTCAGCAATACTTATCTTATGATAATTTGCCTCCGGGTCCCTTTGCTCAACCGGTGTTTTTGACGCCATTGCTAAGGCATTTTCAATTTTCATCACAGATGCTGCAGCCTGTTTTGCTGTTGCACTATCGCCGGACAGCGTAAAAATTTTGGCTATGTAATTCAAATAGGCGTTACGAATGCCTACCATTGCGGAGTCCTTTTTTGTATAATAATCTTTGTTGGGAAGCCCAAGACCACCCTGGTCAAAATGAGCAACAACCTGTTCACTGTTTTTATCATCCTGGTTAGCATAAAAATTCACAAGGGCGCTGATGCCAAGGTCATATTCCAACGCCACCTCGTGCAAAATATCTTTTGGTGATTGGATGGAGGCGATACGTTGCATGTCTGCCTGCAAAGGAGAAGATCCCTTTTTTTCAATGCCCAACGAATCCATTGCGCTTGCATAAAAATCTCCTACTTTTTGTTCATTGGTTCCTTTGTCTGCATTCAGCTTTGCACATGAATCAATAAGGTTTTTCAAATTTTGAGTCGTGTTTTGATACAGGATGGCGCCCGCTCCCCATGTCGCTTCGGATGCAGGTATGTCTGTTTTCTTTATCCATCCTCCGTTAACGTAGTGAAAGAAATCATCCTGCGGGCGAACGGTTGAATCCATTCCTGACTGATCAAGCAATTTGGCTTCCGATGCAGATCTTTTTTGATCACAGGAAAAAAGGAAGACGATAAGACATATTGTCCAAAGGAAAGGATATGTTCTTTTGATGATTTTTTTCATAAAAATTATTTGTTGAAGAATAGAGATGTGAATACCAAATATAATTCTACCCTGATTTTGTTTCATATTTTTTTACGAACGGAAATATAGATATCCGGATAGCCAATTACACGCGAAGGAAGATCTTCTTACGGTACATGAAATAAAGAAAAAGCCACTTTATCATGACATAGCAAATTGCCATCACTACAATATTCCATGGATCTCCAACCCATTGACCCAGCCATTTGAAAAAACCATTGGTTGTGTATTCCCAGTTAATAAAATGACCCGACATATAGATCAATATGGAGTTCATGCCGATCACTTTAAAATAGAACGCCCATTTTTTATAACCCTTAACATCAATGAGGTAATAAAAAACAGACAGCAGGATCAAACTGTAACCACCTACATTTAATACGAAGGAACTTGTCCAGAGATTTTTATTGATCGGGAAATCGAGATCCCACAGATGAGCGAGTCCAATTAAAAGCAACCCGGCCACAAACATCCACAATGCCTTTTTCGATGGCGTGACCACGGAATTTTTTACAAAGCTTCCCGTCAGTATTCCCAACAATCCGGTAGCAATGGCAGGAATGGTGGACATCAATCCTTCAGGATCATGAATGGTCAAATACAAATGTCCGGGAAGTATTGAGCGATCGATATAGGAAGCAAAATTTCCTTCCATAGTCAGGTCACCTCTCGGAAAACCAGGCGCCGAAGTAAACTTCAACAATAACCAATAACCAATGATCAAAACAAAAAACCAAATGATCTGCGCAAGTTGTTTTGAATACAAATAAATAATATTGGCAAACATATATGCCAGCCCGATCCGCCCAAGCACACTTCCAAAACGTATTTCAGAAAGGGGTCTTAATTCCAATCCATTATTATAAATGATACCCAGGACCACGAGTGTCAACCCACGTCTTACAACACGCCACAGCATTTGTTGCCTGGTTTTTCCTTTTTCCAATTCGCGACCAACAGAATAAGGGGTAGCAACACCGGCGATAAAAAGAAAAAGCGGAAAAATGAGGTCATAAAAATGAAAACCATTCCAATCAGGATGTGTCAGCTCAGTAGAAATGGTCCCCCAGAAAGGCGACCCTGTCACCCGGTAAAGAGCATGAAAGATCTCTTCCGCTCCCATGATCCAAAACATATCAAAACCGCGAAGAGCATCCAGTGAATAAAGTCTTTCGGAGATATTGGTAGTGGTTCGTAATGCCATAAGATTTTTAGTTTCAAATTGTGATATCTATCCTGAAAATAAGTGGAAAGGTTCAATGAAATAAAAGGAGATACGATGAGCTTAAAGATAAGCAGTTTATGGAAAAGAGGAAATGGGAGATAAAACTGGGTAGTGTCTCAGGCGCTCAGAAAAAGAAAATAACGGAGTAAATAATGGTTTTCCGCTTCAGTCTTTATGGAATGTGAATAATCAAATGTTGATAAGAATTGAAAGCCAGTAAATTTGTATTTTGGAATAAGGTGTATGAAACAATTAGAAGTATTGGTTGGTGATAGTTTAGATCTATTACCAAAATTGACAACTGAATCGATACAATGCTGTGTTACCTCCCCACCCTACTGGGGGTTAAGAGACTATGAGCACTCTGCCCAGATTGGTTCGGAGCCTTCTCCAGTTGATTATGTACAAAACCTAATTAAAATCTTTAGGGAAGTAAGGCGTGTATTGCGAAATGATGGAACTCTATGGTTGAACATCGGAGATGGCTATGCGCGAAATGGAGGTGTGGGAAAACATGGGCCGAATGCGATCGTGGGAAATACGAAAAAGCTAATTCAAAAACGAAACTGTAAAGTACCTGATTGTTGGGGGCTCAAAGATCGAGACCTTTTAGGAATGCCGTGGCGTGTTGCGTTTGCACTTCAGGAAGATGGATGGATTCTTCGTTCTAAGATAACCTGGGTAAAGAAAAATCCTATGCCCGAAAGCGTAAAGAACCGCCCCACGAGCGCAACAGAAGAGATTTTTATGTTTGCGAAATCGACAACTTACTATTATAATTCTGAAAGCATCAGAGAAGAAAGCGGAGCTAACCTAAGAAACTACTGGATCTTAAATCAAGATGCAGGAAAATACGGACATCCAGCTGCTTTTCCCCGCGAGCTTGCACGGAGATGCATCCTACTGGGGTCGAATGAAGGACAGATTGTACTTGATCCTTTCGGTGGGTCCGGAACAACAGGAATAGTTGCAAATGAGCTTCACCGCAAAGCAATCATCATTGAGTTGAATCCCGCTTATGCTGAGAAGGCATTATCAAGAGGTTCGTCTGTGCAACCGCAGTTTCAATCATTCGTTGCAGAAGATTAATCAGTAACAAAATGACTCGAAAAGCAGGTTCAAAAAAACTTATCTTGGAATTTTTTCTGGAAAACATTGGGAAAGTCCTCGAATCCCGACAAATACAGGCAGCAAGTGGAGGTGCTTCTGAATGGGCGAGACGTGTACGTGAGTTGCGAAATGAAGACGGTTATCAAATTTTAACGCACAAAGACAGAGTAGATTTAAAGCCTCATCAATACTTAATGGAAACAGCAAAGCGCGTTCCTGGATTTGCACGCAACATCTCAAAAGAAACCCGCGCTTGGGTATTAGAGAGAAATGGCTATACTTGTCAAATGTGTGGCCTCGCTGCTGGTGATTCAGACCCATTTAACACAGCTCGAACAGTTAGGTTAACAATGGGTCATATCTTAGATAAATCAAAAGGTGGCGATGACTCGCCACAAAATTTAAGAGCTATTTGCACAAATTGCAATGAAGGACTTCAAAATACTGCACTGCCTAAGCCCGACCGAATTCATCTTCTTGCTCAAATTCGTCGCGCAACGATAAGTGATCAACAAGCCGTATTTGAATGGCTACTTAGAAAATTCAATAGACGATTAAAAGAATAATACAAGTTTTCAAACTGAGACACTACCCAAAATGAAAGTCATGGTGCGCATTTCACGAACCATGACGGGAAGTTTCGATTATAGTGCGCCCAATTGTTTTAAAAACTTTTCAGAGTTGGCCCTTACATTGGCCGGAGGGTTATTGTCAATAAAAAAGTACGATAATACGAAGGTTGCTTAAAATAGTGTCAGAGGGTTTTTTTGATTTGATGGTCTGCAGTCTATGGTATAATTCATGATCGTTTACCTGGCATTGATCAATTTATAAATTTTACCGTCAGCCTTTGTCATGATATACAATTCACCTTTTGCATCTCTTCCGAAATGAAGGTCCACTCTATCATTGCCGCAAACTTGTTTAAGTGTCTTAACTTCTCCATCCAAAGCAACTCTCCATTCCATGATCGATGCGAATCCTCCTTGTTTTATATCAGCCATGTTAATATAAAATAATCTTCCTGTGGGAATATCACCAAAAAGAAATTTTCCTTTTAAGGCTGTCATCGCTCCCAAATATTCATATCCTCCTGAAATGGCCTTGCCTTCATCGTGATCATATTCCGCAACAGGATATGTGATCCTGTAAATGCTATCGTTAACCGGGGGCGAATAAATTCTTTTCAGATCACCGTATGGGTTTACCAGGAAGCTTCCTTCACGGATCGGCCAGCCATAATCATGTCCGGGTTTAATGAGATCGACCGATTCAATATTCGCATGGCCCACATTGCATGCGATCATCTCGCCCTTCCTGTTCCATGTAAAGCGATGCGGGTTCCGGAAACCATACGCATAAATTTCTCCAAGTGCATTTTTATCTTCTGCAAACGGATTTGTTTTTGGAATTCCATACTGTCCATTCTTGCTGTTTCTCCCACCGGGATCTATTCTAAGTATGCTTCCCCAGGCTTTCTCTCTATCGTGCGCCAGGAACTGGTAACCATTTTCAACGGCCCCTCCATCCCCCACGCCGATGTATAACAGACCGTAATCCTCGTCTCCTTTTTTTGAAAACGGATTAAAAGCAATTTCCTGTACTCCATGAATTCCGCTTACCATATTTATCCTCATTAATTCACGTCCTGTTCCGGAAAATGCTTCGGCTTTTGGATCATTTACTTTCCATTCTGTCAATACCCATTGCAATGCTACTTTAATGGAATCTCCATATCCAAAATCAGCTTTACCTGAACCAGCGGGTTCCGTGTGTGTTGTATACAATAATCCATTTTGAAAAAAATCGGGATGAAAAGCAAAACTTCCAAAACCGGTTGCAAGGCCAGGTTCATTGATGAATTTAGTTTTCAGCTTTGCCATATCCATATAAACGAAAGGATTGTTATTTCGCAACCTGTACAGCTTGCCACGCAGATCAAGAACAAAAAGGTCATGTGTTGCTGGTTGAATTCCCATCTTGGTTATTCTCGCAAGTGGTGACTTTCCACTGTCACTGGAAGCAGGAATTTGTGTTACCAGTTGCAAGTCGCCTATAAGACCGGATAACCTGATCGGTTCAGGAATAGGATTTGATAATGCATTATCGTTTTCGTGCACTTCCGGCCGATGATTTTCCTTGTGAGAATGAATAAACGCAATAATGTTTTTTATCTCATTCTCCTTTAACCAGGAAAAGGGAGGCATCGTTGTTTTATACTTTTCATGCAACTCGACAGCATGCGCATCTTTGGAATTGATCAATCGTTCCGGGTTCTTTATAAAATTCTCTATCCAATCAGCAGAAATATCACTTGTCAACCCGCTTAGTTGTGGTCCGATCGCATCCTGCCTGAAGTTGTGACAACCACTGCAATTAATATTGAAAGATTTTTCTCCAGCAGCAATTGTTAGAGAATCGGTGGCAATGGAATCATTACTTGATGCCCCCGGCTTACAGGAAAGCATGTATAAAAACAAGAGCGCAGTTAAAATGATCAGTATATTTTTTTTCATGGATCTATTTTAAACATTCTTCGAAGAAGCTTCTACAAGCTGTCTCCAAAAATCAAATTAGCCGGAAAGACGGTAAGTCGGAAAGACAAGTACCATTGCATACCATACTTAACGTCTTACCGCCTTCCCGGCTATCTGTATAAAAGCTTCTTTGAGATTGCTTCTAGTAAATTTCGATAGAACTCATAGATAAAGATTCACTGCTATAGGACAATCTTTCCGGGAATGCAAATCTATTTTTTTACTATGATCGTTCCCGATGCCGTCCCGCATGATCCTTCTTTAGAAATACCTTCAGCTACGATCACATACTTTCCTGGAAGATCGGAAGTATAAAAGTTAATCAATTGCTTTCCTTTTTCATTAGTCTTAAGCTTGGGTTCCCAATACAGCACATTTCTGAAATCGGGCAACCTGCTTTGCACCTGCTCTTCTGTTTGATACACCGGCGAATAAAAAGAACGTTCATACAAATAACCGGGGTAATTCGTCACAATAGCATCGGGAGGAAGTTTAGAACCGGCAAGATCTCCTTCGTAGCTGCTATAACTTACAATGCCGTGATACGCTACAGGACCTGTGTAAAATGTACGGGCTATCACTTCCAGCTTCTTTATCTTGAGAGGATCGAAAGACACCATCTCCTGTGGTTTCATTACCGGAACACCATCCAGCAGGATCAAAGGGTCCAAATCAAAAAAAGACGTATAAGGTAAGTTCTTTGTCATAAAATGAACTTCCCCGTCCTTTTTTCTCAGTTTCACTTCCGCCACATATTCCCGGATCACTTCCTCCATGGTGGTAAACCTGGTGTAATCATCCAGGAAATATTTTCCATCGGGTTCACCGAAAAAAACAGTTGAATCCTGGATAGAGGTTACTACGTATCGCTGTTGCTCTTTGCGCGGGTAAGCATTTTGCACCTGGCTGCTCAAACTATGCGTCAGCAATTGAGAAACGAAATTCTCCGTTATGGAAAAAGCGGGCACTTTCACTACAGAATACTGACTCGAAAAAGGATTGATCATATCCATGCGATAGTTGCTGCTATCACCGTGATTAACCGGCTGAACAACGATCTCATTATTGCCATAAACATTGTTGATATTAAAATTTACTTTTCCATTCGAATCACTCACCGCAGTGGTAAAAAAATAGTGCTGACCGGGTACAGACAAAAATGCCCTGGCTTCCGCAACAGGAAGACCCGAACGTTTATCCATGATCTTGCCCCGGGCAAAAGAACCATCCGTCTCAGGAATAAATTGCGGTAATGATCCTTTGTTTTGTTGCACATCATTCCAACTAAACCTTCTCCAACCATGTGTCATCATAAGATCATCGGCAGCTTCCTCAGCTTCGGGAGCGGTGGAGTTGAAATAATAAGACGGGGCTTCAATATGACCCGTCAGCTCCGACGACAACCACAAGTAGCTCCTGATATCTTCTTCGCTATACGATTGAACAGAGTCCAGTAGATATACCGACAGGGAAAGATCAGCGCTGACCGCCTTCCCGGATCGATCAGCGGTTTGCAGTTGCAGGCTAACCTGTTTCCGTTTGTTGTACCCGCTCCTGTCTGTATTCAGCGTTATTTGTAATTGTTCACCAGGTCGCTTAAAATAAAGACGTTCACAAACTGGTTTTAACTGGTCGTTAAAAAGGATCATGTCCGAAATACCTTCACCCAATACATTTTTATCAATTGTAAAATCTGCTTTGCCGTTTGAAATTTTTGCTGCTTTTATACTTTTCATTACCTGTCTTGTGTGCGTTAGCAGGTAAACAAAAGAATCGAAGGGCTGATCATTGGTCGTTACAGTGATCAATAACTGTTTGTCATGATCCTCACATTTCATAACAAAACCAGTTGAATGGATCGGGGGGAGCTGGCCCGGCACTATGGTTCCGTCTTCCAACCGCGTGTAAACCCTGTAATCATTTCCCTTTAACGGCAAAAAAGAAAACCGCCCCATTCCAAACCGAAGAGTTTTAAAATAAGAAACAGTATCATTCTTTTGATCAAGAATAAAACCACTGCAGTTTATACCTTTTCCATTTTTATCAACTGCCTTAATAGCCACCCGGCACTCCATGCCATTTACAAGTTGACCACCTTCCGGCAAAAACTGGATGTCATAGTCTTCTGCTTTTTTTTGAAGAGAAGCCCAATCAGGTTTTTTTAAACTATTTACAATAGACAGCTTTTTTTCAAAAAAGAAATCCGGGCTACTGTTTTTCATCCAGTTTGTATATGCTCTTAGAAGATAATTTCCAGAGCTAATGGACGCCGGTATGGTAAAGGAACCAACACCTGAACCTTCACTCATCGGTATCTTCCCCTGCAATACCGGCCGGTGATCCCTGTCGAGTATTTCAATATATGCAGCCTTGCTCAGGTCAAGTGGTTTATTAAAAATACCGTCAACGGCATACACTTTAAACCAAATCACCTCACCGGGAGTATAAAAATCTTTATCCGTATGCACATATAATTTCTCCGTCAAACCCTGCGTGCCGAATTGCTCAAACTGTTTTTGCAAGGTTTTAATAGCATCTTCCTGCGCAAAGACTGCCAGGTCTAAGTGAAAAAACCAAAGCAACAAAACGAAGTATATAATTTTTGTTTTAGCTACCATGATAAAATTTTTACCAGAACGACGGTTTTACAGTGGTACCTCCCTGCGTGCGGCAATCCACACAAGGCCTTCTTGTATAGGTTACCGACCCCATGCCGGAAAAATAATAGGGAGCATAATAGCCATCTGAAAACAGGTAATGAACAATATCCCGCTGAACGAAAACAGTACCTAAGATATCACAGGTATTACCATCAAACTCTTTCCAATCTGTCAGCGAAGAATGGTCAATGAATATTCTTTTTTCAGGTATCGTGCTGGCGCTGATATAACCTATCACCGGTTCTGAAGAATTTGACAAGGAATGAATGTTCCCCTGCAATTGTGATGGCTGCACGTCGAATAAAGTTCCCAGCTGCTGTGATATCTTCTGTAATATCTGCCAATATTGGTAGGCTTCCTGCGACAGGGCATATTGCTTTACCAATGCGCTGTATCGCTCACTTCCCTTTTGTGAATTGCGGGGAATAGTGCCAATTTTAGTATGAGTGATTACATCGCTGCTTAGCGCCACCGTATTGTCCAGCAATATTTCTGTTGAGTTGGCGGATTTCCAGCAAACATGTACCGAGTTATTAAAATCATAGACGACGGTATCATTTTCATACTTAATAATTGAATTATAAAATGAATGATACTCCCATGTTTCAACGTAGTCCCACCGGTAATAATGCGTCTCGTTAAGAGGATCATGGGTATTCACAAATAACATCAGATCATTGTGCTGTTCCCAGGTCACACTATCAATCTCCGGTGTCTGCAGCATGCTGGTAAAATCCGAGGCATATTTATTACCATCTGCCGTATTTATTAAAAGCCGGTATCTTTTTGATGCGTCCAGTACTAAATTATCAGAGGAATAAAAACCACTGTCCCTTTGCTGTAACCTGAATGTCGATCCTGACTCTTGTTCTATCATAATACTTGCATTCAACTCGGGAATGTTATAAACTGTATCGCTTAACTTTCTTAACCGGCTGAGAGAAATAGTGGTGCCCGCATTCGGATTCCCGTTAATTACACCCTCTACTACTAAAAAACTATCTGCGTCTTTTATAGACCTGGGTTCATATGGCTTTTTACACCCGATAAAAAAGAACATAGCGCCTGTATATATCAATAAATACTTCATCAAAATCTGAAATTATAAGAGATGAAAGGGATGGCAGTTCCAAAAATTGATAATTTATATCCTTTCACTTTCCCGTTCTCTTCTACGAAAAAAACGGAATAGGCATTTTCCCTGAAAGTGAGATTGTACACTCCGAACGACCATGAATTATGTATTCGTTGCTTTAATTTATGATTGCCGTCAATGTTTACCGACAAGTCGGTCCTGAAATAATCAGGAATACGAAACTCATTTCTCTTTGAGTAAAAAAGTCGCTGCGAGCCGCCATAGTTATAAATTCCTTCGGGCAGAGTGATGGGCCGGCCGGTACTATACACAACATTGAGTGAAATGCTGTAACGGTGACTAAACCTGTAGTTGCCAATAATGTTGAGGTTATGCGGCTTGTCATAGTTAGCCGGGTAATATTTTCCCTCGTTAACGTTTTCACCTGCTAGTGGATCATCCGTGCGTAAAAAAATGCGCGAATAGGTATAACTAAACCAGCCATTCAGTCTTCCACTCAATTTTTTTATCAAAAACTCAGCACCGTATGCTTGCCCCTGTGAGTGGATCACCTCGGTTTCAATATGATGATTCAATACAAGGCTTGCCCCCGTTTTATAATCCAGGTAATTTTTTATCTGCCTGTAATAAACCTCTATTGACGTTTCGATACTATTGGAAGCAAAATTCTTATAATAACCCAGTGAAACCTGGCTACCCTGCTGTGGTTTTATATTTGGATCGCTTAACTTCCATGTATCGGTTGGTGAAATAGCCACGGTGTTTGAAAGCATATGAATGTACTGCGCCGTAGTATTAAGACTTAATTTTAGAGAAGCATTATTCCCAATGCTGTAGCGAAAAGCTATTCTTACCTCGGGACCACCATATGTTTTAATATTGCTTCCTTTTTTGTAGAAAGATGTATCGGTTATAGTTGCCACTTCCCTGGGCAGCCCCGGTATATACGTATATACACTGTGTGGTCCGAGATAATTATAAAAAGAATACCTCAATCCTGCATTGAATGAAAATTTAGGAGAAACAGTAAACTGGTCGCCCAAATACAAAGCTGATTCAAGTGCCTGTTCTGACTCTAAAATATCGGGAACAACGAGGGATTGTGAACCTTCCGGTGTAAAAGACCCGGGATGAAGTTTATAATGAACAGCATTCAAACCAAAGTTGATCGCATGTTTTGGACTGGCTGAATAATTAAAATCTGCCCGCAAATAGGATTGATTAATGTCAAAGCCCAATTTAAATCCATCCAATGGACTTGACTCGCTTGATACCTGGTATTCGTAATGATCATAGCCGGCAGTAAGGGTCCCGTAGAATTTATTGTTGAAAATATGTTTCCATTTAAGGTTTGCATTGCGGTTGCTGTACCGGTACGATGTATCATTGTTTAATTTAAAGCCGTCACCACTCATGTACCCGTTCAGGTAAAGGCTGTTCTTCGAATCAATTGTGTGACTGATGTGAAGATCGGCATCGTAAAAATTTCCTTCGCTGTTACTGAAGGCAGTGTTATGCAAACTGTGCAGGAGCCAGTCGGAATAAGTTGTTCTTCCGCCGATGAGAAACGAGGTTTTATCTTTTACGATCGGACCCTCTATCACCAGTTTACTGGTGAGGGGCCCAATTCCTCCTGTGCCGGATATTTTTTTGCTGTTTCCTTCCCGGCCTTCCACATCCAGTACAGACGAAAGACGACCGCCATATTTTTCCGGGATGGTGCTTTTATAGAGTTCAACATTTTTTACGACATCGGTATTAAAAGCTGAAAAAAAGCCAAACAAGTGAGAGGGATTGTAAATCGTGGCATCATTAAATAAAATAAGATTTTGATCCGATGAACCCCCACGAACATTAAAACCTGTGCTGGCCTCTCCTACTGAGGTAACACCCGGTAAGGCCAATACCACTCTTAAAATGTCCGCTTCCCCCAGCACTACAGGTATTTCCTTGATCGTTTTAACGCTTACTTTTTCTACCCCCATTTGCAAGCTGCGAATATTTGAATTCCTGTCGGCAATCACGGTTACCCCTTTCAGTGTAGGAATAAAATCATGTAACTCGACATTGAGTTTTCCATTTGAATGAAGCAGTACCTGCCGTCTTGTTTCCTGCATACCCACGCTGCTGATGTGCAGTTCATGCCGTCCCGGCGGAAGTGTAAGAGAAAAATAACCATAAGAATCAGTAGTGGTGCCAACGGCCAGGCTATCCACATACACGGTGGCACCACTGATGGCTTCGCCATTCTTGCCTTCCCGCACATAGCCGGCCAGTGTGACTTTATTATGATTGGGGTTGACTGTAGCCGATCCTATTTCAAAAAGATTATTTTCAACAGCAGACCCTAGTTTTCGTAAGGACTGCTCCGGCTCAACATCTTTTATTCCTGCCGAATCACCCGGGCTTTTGACTGCTGTAAAAAAATCAGCAGGAAAAATTGTTTGTATCACAGCATGCCTGGTAACAAATACCTGGTCTAAAGAATCAACAGCGAAATTGTATGTGGTGTTCTGAAATAACTCTGTCAGCACTTTATCAAGGGGCTGCTGTTTGAAGTGGAGGTTTACTTTAAAACTATCCAATTCTGTGGTATCATAATAAAAATGACAGGGAAGAATACTTTCCACGTGTCTTACAAAATCCCTAAACGAAGAACTGTCAAAATCTCCGCTGACCAGGCCTTTATCTTGCGCTCTGCAGCAAAAGCAAAACAAAAAGATCATGCCACTAAGCCATACACATTTATTGTTGCGTGATCTGGTCATAATACTTTGCTGT
>Ga0157376_10001915_pt1 | contig 13889 bp, 13 predicted proteins | sample M45metaG_FD_121801 | JGI IMG/M metagenome (GOLD analysis project Ga0157376, IMG submission 121801) | Miscanthus rhizosphere microbial communities from Kellogg Biological Station, Michigan, USA - M4-5 metaG | ecosystem: Host-associated > Plants > Roots > Rhizosphere > Soil | place: USA: Michigan... | reverse complement strand
TCGGGCGCAGAACTGGTGAATCGCATCGAGCAGCTGGCGCGGGCTGGTGACTGGCGTGCCCGGCCGCGCGTCGAGGATCTCGATCCAGGGCCACCGCCCCGTTACCTCAGCGGGGTCGGTTGAGGCGGCGATGTACCCCACGGCGCCGAAGTCATCGCGGCGCTGGGCGATGGCGTCGTAGAACAGCTGCTGGTGCGGCTCGCTGCCCTCCCAGATCCACACGACGTTGTCCCCCCAGTACAGGCCATCGAGGGCTCGGTCTAGCTCGGCTATACCGGTTCCGGTCGATTCGTTAGCCATGCTTCCAACCATATAGCGAACTGGAAGCCAGAGAACAGCTACGACGTGGCTGATGCCTGCTCCGGGACCGGCTTCAGCCCGGTCCGGCGACGGTGGCAGCCGTACAGCATTGCTATCAAGAAGTTGGGATTTGTTTCATATGCTTTACGCTTGCTGGGTGCGAGCCGCCCTGGAAACCCAGAGCCGGGACGGCAGGAACAAGGAGCCTCACATGACGAGCAAGATGCCGGTTGACGACAAGGTCCTGGTGGGCGAGACGCAGAACACGACGCCGCCTCTCTACCAGCGGGTGCTCATCGCGATCGCCGATGCCAGCCAGGTAGGACCCGTAGCGGAGCTGGCCCGCCGGGCCGGCGTGCGCGAGGCGCGCGTCCTGCACCTCAACCTGCGCGAGAGCTACGGCGGCCGGCGCTTCCCGCTCGAGACGGACGCCGCGGCCTCCTACGCCGCCGAGGCAGCCGTCTTTGAGCTTCGCATGGCCGGTATGGCCACCTCGGGGCTAGTCCGCCACGCCCTGATCGGCAAGGCCGCCGAGGAAATTATCGCCGAAGCTACCGAGTGGGGCGCCGACCTGCTGATCCTCGGCCCTTCACGGCGCGGCGAGCTTGCCGCCCGGCTGCGCGGTAGCGTGACGCTGAAGGTGCTCCAGCACGCGCCATGCCCGGTTCTCGTAGCCGCCCCCGCGAGCGAGGCCGACGTTCACCGTGATGCCGCGGCGGAGCCTGCCGCCGAGGCTCGCTGACAACCTGATCAGCTTCATCTGGAGGCCGGCCTCTCCACCCGAAGGCCGGCCTCACCGCATCGGCCATGTGGCGAACGATCCCGCCGACGGCCAGACCCGCCGCCAGGCCACATGAATCCGTTAGGATTTCCCGCCCACCAGCTCCAGCGTCGTCCCGTCCCGCAGCCTTCGCCTGACAATGCCAGTTAGCTCGCCCTCGATGATCCGGCGGACGCCCGTCGCCGTGGGCGAGTCCATGACCACGTAACGCACGTTGCGCGCCCGCGCCACCTTTGCGATCATCCGCCCGGCGCTGCGGGTAGCCGCGACCTGGCCATCGACGGCACAACCCCGTTGCTCCAGCGCGTTGATCGCCCGCCGGACGACCGTGAGCTGCTCCTCCCGCTCGCTACGAGTCGGCAGGAGACCGGGATTAGGCAGCCCGAATTGAGAGCCGTAGATCTTGAGAATCGAAAGCACGGCCACCGGCTCACCGGCCGCCAGCTCGTACGCGCGGCGGACCGCCGCCCGGCTGAAGGGCGCTCCGGACGAGGCGAGCAGCACCGCCGCCGGGGATGTTGGCTGCGGGTCAAACCGACGCCGCCCGAGAAGCATTCCCGTGTGATCTCCCAGCTACCGGGCGGTCGGCGGCTCGCCCGGTGACGGCTCGGCGCCGCCGACCGGGTCGGCCACGCTGCCGTCGCCAGCGGCCAGCCCCGCCGCGGCGGGCACGGTCTCCAGCAGTTGGTCCTTGGCGGCGAGCCGACGGTCCTGCCCCCGCCGCCACCAGTACAGCGGAGCATACAAGGCGACGATAAGCAGGCCCAGCAGGTAGAGCCCGGGACCCTGACGGGGGTCGGCCAGCACGATCTTCGGCGAGTTCCAGCCGCCGAAGAAGTAGATCGCCGCCCAGACGATGAACACTGCGAGCGCGAGCCACTTCATCCAGGTCGGCAGCCGGAACGGCCGCGGCGTGTCCGGGCGCAGCTGCCGGTAGACGAAGTAGCCGAGGAGGGCGAGCGAGCAGGAAAGCAGGTAGCCGCCGTTGGAGATTATGTAGATCCGCAGCGGCGAACCCAGCAGCACCAGGATCATGGAGCACACCACGTTGAAGCCCATGGCGTAGTCGGGCACGCCGTGCCGGTTCTTGTGCTGGAAGAAGCGCGGCAGCAGCCCGTCCTCCGCGGCCTGGTACAGCGACCGGCCGCAGCCCATGATCGCGTTCAGCACCGACAGCGCGAGCGCCGCGATCAGCGGGATGCCGACGAACCAATCCACCCACGAGCCGTTCCCGAAGATCTTTTCGGTGTAGGTCACATACATCGTCAGCGGGTCAATGGTGGTGACCGCCAGGCCGAGCACAGCGATGAACATCAGCGGCGTCGCTATGTAGATGAACACTCCGAACAGGCCCTCGGCGGTGAGCGCGATCTTGGCGTCCCTGGCGCCGCCGCGGCATTCGCCGACGTAGCAGGCGGCGGCCTCCATCGCGATCACATTCCACAGGATCGGGAAGAACCAGGCGGCGATGAACGTGACGGTCACGGCCACGTGCGCCGGCGCGTGGAAGCCCGCGACGTTGCTCCAGTGGATCGTGCTCGGCTTGAAGAACGGCAGGAAGATGATCACGGTGATCGGCAGCATCGACAGCACGCCCAGCACCGTCGCGAACGCCGCGCCGAGCCTGATCCCGAGGTAGGCCGGGATGAAGATCGCTATCAGCAGCGCGAAACACACCAGGATGATGGTGATGCCGATCGGTGTGCCCCAGGTGGTGCCCACCGGATCGATCGTGTGACCGGGGCTGAAATTGAACAGCACCGCGAGGTAGGACGCGGTGAGGATCACGTTGATCGGCGCGACCGGGAACCACCCCAGCCAGTAGGCCCAGCCCGATACGCCGCCGAAATGCCGGGCCGCGGTCGTACCGACCAGCGGCCGGAACGACTCCGTGGCGTAGCTGGGGATCCCGCCGGTCCGGTCCGGCCACATTGTGGCCAGCTCGGCCAGGCAGAAACAGAGGAAGCAGCCAGCGAGCGTCATCACGCCCATGAGGATGATGCCGAGCGCCCCGACACCCTGGACCACGGCCGGCGCGATGCCGGTGACCAGGATCGTCCCGGCCAGCCCGATGACGAACGCTCCCCACCAGTTGGTGCCCTTGGCCAGGCCTTGCTCGGGGTGCGCCTCCTGTATCGAGGCCATGGCTCCTCCTCGTCCCGGACCTCTAGAAGAGCGTCAGGTAACGCTCGGTCTCCCAGTCGCTCACGACGGAGTGCCAGGTGTGGAACTCCTCGCGCTTGATCTTGGCGTAGTAGTCGACGTAGTCCCCGTCGGGCGTCTTGCCCAGCGCCTCCCGCAGCACATCGTCGGTAACCAGCTCGTCGGCCGCGTGCAGCAGGGTGGGCGGCAGCACCCGGATCCCTCGGCTGGTCACCTCGTCGGCCGGCAGGACGTGCAGGTTATCGAGGTTCGGCTCGCCCGGGTCGAGGCCGCGGTCGATACCGTCGAGCCCAGCCGCCAGCTGGACCGCCATGGCCAGGTACGGGTTGGCCGAGCCGTCGCAGCCACGGTTCTCCACCCGCCCGCCCTCCGGCACCCGGAGCATCTGGGTGCGGTTATTTCCGCCATAAGTCGCGTACGCGGGGGCCCAGGTCGCGCCGGAGGCCGGCGCGCCGACCCCGAAACGCTTGTATGAGTTGACCGTCGGGCAGGTGACGGCGGCCATCGCCGTGCCGTGCTCGATCAGCCCGCCGATGTACTGGTAGGCGAGCTTCGACATGCCGAGGCCGCGGGGGTCGGCCTCGTCAGCGAACAGCTCGGCGCCGGTCTGCGCGTCCCACAGGCTCGAATGCATGTGCAGGCCGGACCCGGTGAGGTTCGCGAATGGCTTCGGCATGAAGGTGGCGGCCATCCCAGCCTGATGCGCGAGCGTGTGCACCATGTAGCGGAAGAAGATGAGCCGGTCCGCGGACGTGAGCGCGTCGGAGAAGGCGAAGTTCTGCTCGAACTGGCCGTTCGCGTCCTCGTGGTCGTTGGCGTAATTCGACCAGCCGAGCTGGTTCATATACCGCGACACCGTGGACAGGTGGTCGAACATCCGGGTCAGTCCCTTGGCGTCGTAACAGGGCGCGCCGGACTTGTCTAGCGGGTCGGCCAGCTCGATGCCGCCCTCGTCCCGACGGCGGACCAGGAAGTACTCCGCCTCGCAGCCCACGTTGTAGACGTAACCGCGCTCGCGAGCCTTCTCCAGCATCCCCTTCAGGATCAGGCGCGGGGTGTACGGCCACGGCTCGCCCTCGACCGCGATGTCGCACTGCAGCACAGCCAGCCCCGGCTGCCACGGCACGAGCGTGTACGACGCCGGGTCTGGCACCGCGATCATGTCGGGGTCGGCCGGGCTCTGGCCCATCGGCCCGGCCGCGAACCCAGCGAAGCCCGCCCCGCCAAGCAGCACATCGATCGCGGTGGCCGGGATCATCTTCGCGCACGGCTTGCCGTGCATGTCCACGAACATGGCGAAGAAGAACTCGACGCCGTCCGACTCTGCCCGTGCGCGAAGCTCAGCCTCAACGTCTGGCATTTGCACTCCCCGTCGTATCCGTCGCGGGTCTGCAGTTCTCTACCGAACCGGCTGACGCGGGGATGAACAGCCGCTCCAGCCGCGCTCCGGAAGCTCAGCACGAGAGTGGACGATGTTTACCTGCACGACACGATGCTGTGAGAGTACGCCGCAGGTAAAGAGTTGGGAAGATGCCCGTTGGCTGGCATGTTCACTGTGGCTAATCGTCGTGTATTCAGAGTTAACCGGCAGTCACAACCGGACGCCGCTGCCCCGCCGGGCCACCGCGAACGCGCGAGGTGGACCGCCCCGGCGGCGATCGCGCCGTATTAGCGGATCACCAGCACCGGCCGGTCAGCCAGGTGGATCACCTTGTGCGCGGTGCTGCCAAGGAGGGCCCCGGCAAAGTCGCTCCTGCCCCGGGAGCCCATGATGATGACGTCGGCGTCGTGCTCCTTCGCATCCGCCAGGATCTCCCGCGCCGCGTGCCCGAACGTGGTCGGCCGTATGTCACCCTCGGCGTCCACGCCCGCCTGCCTCAGCGCGCTGACCCCGTCCTTGACCGGCTGGGCCGCCTCCTGATCGGACTCGCTCGGCACATCCCCCATCTGGGCGATGACCTCCTTCTCCAGCAGGTGCAGCACCCACACCTTGCCCTTGGACAGCAGGGCCAGATTCTTGGCGGCGTCAATCACCCGGGGGGAGACTTCCGAATGGTCTATGGCGACCAGCAGTCTGTCGTACATCGATCAACCCCATTCGCTCGCGAACGGCCTCTCCGATAGGTCATTACTGTGTCTCCACAATGAGCGCGAAACGTCTGCCACTCCAGAGACCGGGCCCGGGGATTTCCCGGCAGCCGGCACGCTCATGACCGGCCATCGCCCGTCCCGGGGATCCAGTCGGTGCCGGCCAGCGGGACCTTGGCCATGGCCGCTGCCTCGATGGTCAGCGCCACCAGGTCATCGGGCTCGAGATGGTGGACGTTGGACTTGCCGCAGGCGCGGGCGATAGCGGTGAGCTCCATGGTCAGTGCCTTCAGGTAGTTCGTCATCCACCGCGCGCCGGTTTCCGGGTCCAGGCGCTGCTCGAGCTCAGGATCCTGGGTGGTCACGCCCACCGGGCACAAGCCGGTGTGGCAGTGATGGCAGTACCCCGGCGCGGTGCCGATCGCGGCGTAGCCCGCGGTCGCGTCGTGGTCCTGCCCGCCCGCGCGGTAGGACGGCCGGTTGCAGCCGAGCGCGATCAGCGCGGGCACGCCGATCGAGACCGCGTCGGCGCCGAGCGCCAGCGCCTTCGCAACGTCGGCACCGGACCGGATGCCGCCGGAGACCACCAGCTGCACCTCGTCCCGCTTGCCGATCTCCTGCAGGGCTTCGGCGGCGATACGCACGGCCGGCAGGGTCGGGATCCCGGCGTGCTCGATGAACACTGTCTGCGTTGCCCCGGTCCCCCCCTGCATACCGTCGACCACCACCACGTCGGCACCCGCCGCGACGGCGAGCTTGACGTCGTGATCGACCCGGGTGGCGCCGAGCTTGACGTAGACAGGCTTCTCCCAGCTTGTGGCCTCGCGCAGCTCCTCGATCTTTATCCGCAGGTCATCGGGGCCGGTCCAGTCCGGGTGCCGGGACGCGGAACGCTGGTCGATGCCGGGCGGCAGCGTCCGCATGTCCGCGACCCGCTCGCTGACCTTCTGGCCGAGCAGCATGCCCCCGCCACCCGGCTTGGCGCCCTGCCCGATGACGATCTCGATGGCGTCCGCGGCCTTCAGGTCGGCGAGATTGAACCCGTACCGGGAGGGCAGGCACTGGTAGACCAGCAGCCGGGACGCCCGGCGCTCCTCGGGTGTCATGCCGCCGTCGCCGGTGGTGGTGGATGTGCCCACCGCGGTCGCCGCCCGGCCAAGCGCCTCTTTGGCGTGCGCGGACAGGGCGCCGAAACTCATGCCTGCGATAGTGATCGGGATCGCCAGCTCGAGCGGGCTGCTCGCGCGGCGGGTGCCGAGCACAGTGGTGGTGTCGCAGCGCTCCCGGTAGCCCTCCAGCGGGTAGCGGGTCAGCGATGCGGTCAGGAACACCAGATCATCGAAACTCGGGACCTGCCGTTTGGCGCCCCAGCCGCGTATCTCGTACCGGCCGGCCTCCGCCATCTCGTGGATCTGGCCGATCACGGCGGGCGGGAAGCTGTGGCTCTGCTCCCTGCCCGTCCACGGCAGCTGGGGTTCCATCAGTACTTCTGGTCCTTCAGCGCGTCGAAGTTGTAGAGGTTCCTGGCGGATGCGATCTTGGTCACGTCCTGGGCGGACACATGGCTGAAGCCGGCCGAGGCCGCCATTTCCGTAACCCTCACCACATCGTCCTCGCCGAGATCCTCGACCTGTGCGTCGGCGCCGAGCGACCGGATCTTCCCGCCCACGTAGATCACCGCCTCGTAGAGCGAGTCACCCAGCGAGTCGGCGGCGTCCCCGCCGATAAGGATGGTCCCGGCCTGGGCCATGAACCCGCTCATGTGCCCCACGTCGCCGGCGATGGCGATCGCGCCGCCCTTCAGGGATATCCCGGCCCTGGACGACGCGTCGCCGTCGATCACGATGAGGCCCCCTCGCGCCGATGCGCCCGCGCACTCGGAGGCGTTGCCGCGAACCCGCACCGTTCCTGACATCAGGTTCTCGCCGACCGACCAGCCAACGAAGCCCTCGACGTCGACATCCGGGCCGTCGCACAGGCCCGCTATGTAGTACCCGGCGTTTCCCGCGATCGTGATACTGAGGCGGTTGGTCAGGCCGACGGCGAGATTGTGCCGCCCGCGCGGCTCGATGATGCGCACGGCGCTGCCGTCGGGCAGCCCGCGCAGTGCCGTGTTCACCTCGCGGACCGACAGCTCAGCGCAGCTGAACTCGACCGCCGTCACACCTGCCATGTGTAGATCTCCTGCGGCATCGGCTCGAACACCTGAGCCTTGTCCACTCCCGGAAGATCGGCAAGGGCAACATACTCCGACGCCACGGCGACGTAGTCGGCGGTCTCGGCCACCACCATCGGCTTGCAGGCAAACGAGTCGCGCACGATCGCGAGCGACTGCCCGGCGGCCACCAGCAGCGTGAAGAATCCGTCGAACACCTTCATCACGCCGCGCAGAGCGTCCGGCAGGTCCGCACCAGCCGCCATCTCCCTGGCGATGTAGCGCGCGGCAACCTCGGAATCGTTGTCGGTATCGAAGCGGATGCCATCGGCCGCGAGCCGCCTGCGCACGCTGGCGTAGTTCGAGAACGACCCGTTGTGCACAAGGGCCAGGTCGGGTGAGACAGCGAACGGGTGCGAGTGCTCGGTGGTGACCGCCGACTCGGTCGCCATCCTGGTGTGGCCAATCGCCTGGTAGCCGCCCATGCCGGTCACGCCGTAGCGGTCACACACCTCGGCCGCCGGGCCGACATCCTTGTACACCTCGATGGCCGAGCCGTAGCCGAAGAGGCGGACCGATGGGTCAATTCCGGCCAGCAGGTCCGGCGCGCGGTCTGGGCCGATCGCGGTGACGATCACCCCGTCGCGGCCGCGCGCGCGGAACTCCACGGGCACCGCCCCGGCCGCGGCCTCCAGAGCGGAGACATAACCGGCCCAGTCGTAGCCCGGGGTGGGCGCGCAGAGCGAGTACTTCAGCTCTCCCGGCGGCACGTCGCGACGGTAGATCGCCACCCCGGCCGAGTCCGGCCCGCGGGAGGCGAGCACGTCCAGCATCGGCACCACAAGCGTTCCGAGCTGCGCATACAGATCCGGATTCTTGAGCTGCAGACCGGCAATCCCGCACATCCGGCTACGTCCTGTTCTCTGATAACGCCTGATCAGCGCCTGGATGCGAGGAGGTTAACACGGCCTGCCAGTGTGGAATACGGGCCAAACTGGCATAGCCCCGCTGCCCGTTCCGGCGATTTGGGTACGGTGACGCAGTGGCCGGCAATGAGGTCGCCGCCGATCGCCAGGCCGGGCTGGCCGCAGCGGCTAAGTGGCTTGACCGATTCCTGCTGCCCCTGGTTCTGGTCTGCGCCGGGCTGGGCATCGCGCTTCCCGGCCCCGGGCGGCGGCTGGACGCCAGTGGAGCGATCTTTATTACCCTGGCGGTGCTGGTGTTCTGCACGGGCGCGTCCGTTACCTTCGCCGACTTCCGTGGCCTGCGCACGGCCTCCCGGCGTATGGCACTGATGCTGGCAGCCACGACAATCGTCCTGCCACTGCTGGCCTGGCTGGCCAGCAGGCTCGTCAGTGAGCCGGCGCTGCAAGGGGGGGTACTGGCGGCGGGTGTCGCCCCGGTCGAGGTTGCGTCCGTGGCACTCACCGGCCTGGCCGGCGGCGAGGTCGTGGTGGCGGCCGGCCTGCTTATCTCCTCCACCTTGCTGACCGTCCTGTTCGCCGGGCCGCTCCTGGGGCTCCTTGGCGCCCATTCAGCGACATCACAGATCGGGTTGCTGGCCACCCTTGCGCTTGTTGTGGCCCTGCCGCTGATCGTGGGCTGCGCGGTGCGCACCATCGATCCGTTTGGCGGGCGCGATCGCTTGCTGCTCGAGATCCTGGGAATGGCATCCTTGCTGGTGCTGCTGTGGGAGATTGCCAGCGAATTGCGGCTTCAGGCCAGCGATGTCCTGGTCGCCGCAGCACTGCTTGCTTACCTTGCCGCCGCCGGTGTGCTGGGATGGCTGCTAGCGCTCGGGGCGCCAATGCCGCGGCGCACCGCTATCATCCTGCCGACCGCCATGCGGGATTTCGCCGTGGCGGCGGGCATCGCCGCGAGCGCGTTCGGCGTCGCCGCCGCTGCTCCGCTGGGGATCTATGGGGTCATGGTGCTCGTCTTCGGTGCCATCGTCGTATACATATCCAAACGACGCTGACAGCTCGCCGAGGCGGCGGCTGGGAGAACACGCCTACGCCTGGTTGCCCAGGAAGGCTGCCATGGAGTCGTCGAGTTCTTGCCACCAAGGGGTGTGGTGGACCGGCGCGATGGTTCCGGTGCAGGGTGAAGAGAAAGACCGGTCCCGGTATCCGGTGATGCTGGCGTTCTTGTCGTGCTCCCAGTCCTTGAAGTGCGCACGGGTCAGGTCAACGTCATAGCTGGGGTAGTCGACATCCTTATTCAGGTCCACCACGTAGTTGGCCTGGAAGTCGATCTCGTCGAGTGGCCCCGCGCACGTGGCCAGCCGGCCGCGCCACTGCGCGATGTCGGCGGCCATCTCCTCGCGCGAGGGGAGCGGGATCCGGCCGAGCACGTAGTCCCGCGCATACCACGCCTCCGCGTCGAACATGGTGAACGTGTAGTACTGGTCCTGCATCCCGAGGTACATGAGGTCGGGGTTGGCGAGCCAGAAGATGCCCTTGTAGAGGTTGTCGGGGTACAGCACGTTCGCGGTGCGCAACCGCAGCTCGTCGGAGATGAACCCGAACGAGTGCTGATATCCGGTGCACAGCACGATGGCGTCCACATCGCGCGCCGTCCCGTCAGTGAAATGCGCGGTGCTGCCGTCGACTCTGGAAAGCAGCGGCACCTCGTCGATGCCCGCCGGCCACGGGAAGCCCATGGGCTCGGTCCGGTAGGAGATGGTTACGGAGCCGGCACCGTACTTCTTGGTCTGCAGCGCAATGTCCTCCGCGGAGTAGCTACTGCCGATGACGAGCAGCCGCTTGCCGGCGAATTCCTGGGCGTCCCGGAAGTCGTGGGAGTGCATGATTCGGCCGGGGAACTTGTCGAACCCCTCGAACGACGGCATGTTCGGCGTAGAGAAGTGCCCGGTCGCGACGATGACCTTGTCGAACTCTTCGGTCCTGGTCCGGCCATCGTCCCTGGCCTGCACGGTTACCGCGAACTGCCCGGCCTTCTCGTCGTAGCCAATCCACCGGACGGCGGTGTTGAACTGGATAAACCGGCGAACGTTGTAGGCCTTGGCCCGCCCTGTGATGTAGTCGTAAAGCACCTCGCGCGGCGGGAACGAGGGGATTGGCTGCCCGAAGTGCTCATCGAAGGTGTAGTCGGCGAACTCGAGGCACTCCTTGGGCCCGTTGGACCACAGATAGCGGTACATGCTCCCGTGTACCGGGTCGCCGTGCTCGTCGAGCCCGGTGCGCCAGGTGTAGTTCCACAATCCACCCCAGTTGCCCTGCTTCTCGAAACAAGTGATCTGGGGTATCTCGGCACCCTCCCGGCGAGCTGCCTCGAAGGCGTTCAGCTGTGCCAGCCCGCATGGTCCTGCGCCTATGACGGCGACCCGTGATGCCATCTCAACCCTCCTGAACTCATGTTTGTTCTTGTCCGGGCCAGCCGACGTGCACAGGAACGGCTGCGCCCGCCAAGGTGCCGTTTCCCGGCCCTAGACGGCCTGGACTGCACCGAGACTGAACCTACGTGGAGGCAACGGAGCCCATTTACTCACATGAAACGTCGTTTAACCAGATGACAACAACCCTGTAGCGGAACGCTTACTATCTGAATTCGCGCCAACAGCCAGGCTCAGCTCAGCCTGCCCGCCCCGCCCGGCTCACATCCTGGTCCCTCTGCCGTCCACAGCAGCGTATCGGCTCCGGACCGGATGGCCCGGACCGCCCGTCGGTAGCGCAGCCGGCGGATCCGGGCCCGGTTGGGGCCGAAGACGAGAATCCCCGGACGCTGCTCGGCCACGACCTCGAGCATGGCCGGGATGGGATGAAAGCTCTTCACCCGGAGCCTGGTCACGTCCACCCCCAGCGAGCGGGCCAGCGTGGCGGCAGCCGCCAGGGATTCTTCCATCTGGGGCGGGTACGGCAGGTCGTCGTAGCCGAGCATTGCCGACAGCGGCAGCGGCGCGCGCTCGCGGAAATTGGCCACGATCAGCCGCTGGCCGAGTTCGACCGCCGAATCCACCGCAAAGGTCACCGCATCAGCGTCGAAGGGAACATCGAGAGTCGCGAGCATGACCGGCCGGCCCCCTGCCGTGCTCGACTGGCCCCGGGCGGCCGGTGCGCGGCGCGTCATGGCCAGCACGTCAGGTCACTCTGGGTGGAGATTCCATCGGCGCAGGCTTCTGGCCTGCTCTCTAACCCGCCGCCGCCACCTGGGCATGTAGAAGAGGAACCAGAAGCTCATCACGACGGGCAGCAGTATCAGCAACTGGAGTCCGGTAAAGGCCGCGAGAACCACGATCGGGACCACGAAGGCCAGCGCGGTGAGGATCACGGAAATGCGCATCCGCCGCATGTCCCGCATGATTCCCCAGTACTCCTCCGCCGGGATCTGCCCGGTGTTCCAGCGGCGGTGGCACGTAGCGCACTCCCACCGCTCTCCGTAGGGGACGTATCCGACCCCTCCGCAATCGCAGCGGACCGTGATCTGGGCACCGCGCACGTTCCGCATTGTAGGTGCTGGCTAGCTGTCCGAACAGGCTGAGCAGAGAACGGGGGCCGGTGTCCCGGACCCGCTAGGACGGCGGCGCTCGCCTCGTCTGGCCGTGCGAACGCGAAAGGTGACACGGCAATCACGCAGGTGTGATCCATATAGACATGGCGGACCGTGACATGCTAAACAACGTTTACCTGGGGTGAACGGAGGTGCCCAGATGGCAGAGGCGTCGATTGAGGAGCGGCACCTACTGAAGACGCTCCGCTGGTGGGACGGGTTCGTCATAGCCCTGTGCAACCCGGGCTTCTTGATCGCGGCGCTCGGGTTCTCGCTGGGAGCGCTGGGCACCTGGGCCGCCGTGGCCCTTTGGGGTATCTCGGCCGCGGTCGGCATGCTGCAAACGTGGATCTACGCCGAGAGCGCGTCGATGTTCCCCGACAAGCCCGGCGGGATCTCACTGTACGCACACGAGGGCTGGCGCGGCCGGTTCTCACTCGCGGGGCCGATTGGGGCGTTCGGCTACTGGATCGGCTGGTCTGTGGTGTTGTCGATCTTCGGCAAGACCATCGGCGACCTGATCCAGGCCAAGTGGTTCCCGAACACGACGTGGTCGCTGTTCGACGGGGTCGTGCACCTGGGGCTCCCTCACTTCATCGCCATCGGCTGCATTATTGCCGTGTGGCTGCTTAACGTCTTCGGCATCCGGCCCGCGGTGTGGGTGTCCTACGTGACCGGCGCGGGGCTTCTGGTGACACTGGCCATCTTCATGTTCGTGCCATATATCACCGGTGATTGGCACAGTTCCAACATGACCTGGGACTTGCACGGGTGGCTCGGCTGGAAGACCGCGTTTGTGTGGCTGTTCCTGATGTGCTGGTCCATATACGCCGCCGAGATATGCGCTACCTTCGCCCCCGAGTATCACGACACCAGGCGGGACACGACCATCGCGCTGCGGTCGGCCGGAGTGTTCACGCTGGTGGTGGCCCTGCTGTTCCCGCTCGGCGTAGGCGGGACCACCGGCGTCCCGCCGGCGAGCCAGCTCGAGGGCCAGTTCTACGTGCCGGCGCTCGAGAAGCTCGTCGGCAACGGCCTGACGAACGTCGTCCTCGTGTTGCTCATCGGCAGCCTGTTCCTGTCGATGATCTCTTCGACCGCCGACGGCTCGCGGGCGCTCTACGGGATTGCCCGTGATGACATGACGGTGAAGCAGCTCTATCACCTGAACCGCTTCCACGTCCCCGCGCGGGCGATGACCGTCGACGTCGTCGTGAACGTGCTGCTGGTGCTGTTCATCTCGAGCAACCTCGCGATCCTTTACCTGAGCAACATCGGGTACGTCCTGGCCCACGTCCTGGCGCTGTCCGGCTTCCTGCTGTTGCGAAGAGACCGGCCGAACTGGCCAAGGCCTATCAAGGTGGGCCCCATTTGGGTCGGCATTGCCGCGGTGCTCGTGGTGTACAACGTCGTCTTGATCGGCTTCGGTGTGACGAACCCCGCGCTGACCGGGTACGGAACCTTCACCGATATGTGGATCGGCGTGGCCGTGCTGGTCGGCTCCGTGGTGCTGTACTTCTACCGACGGATCGTGCAGGACAAGCAGAAGGTCACCTTCCGCGAGGAGGTGCCGGCCGAGCCGTCCGCCGAGCAGATGGCGCTCCTGCGCGAGGAGTCGGCGGTCAGCGCCGACTGACGCCCGCAACCTTCCGGTGCCCCGGCCGGGTCAGCTCCACGGGAACGGCGAGTTGCTGACCGGGTGCAGCTTGCCGGTCTGGTACCGGCCGAACCGGAACGGCTCGAGCAGCGCCTGCGGCTCCCCGAGCAGTTCCTTAGCAACCAGCGCGCCAACGCCAATCATCTTGTACCCGTGGTTGGAGTCCGCGATGACGTAGGCGTTCTGGCGGAACACATCGAAGACGGGGAAGCTGTCCGGGGTAAACGCGCCGATCC
>Ga0157376_10001911_pt1 | contig 13907 bp, 12 predicted proteins | sample M45metaG_FD_121801 | JGI IMG/M metagenome (GOLD analysis project Ga0157376, IMG submission 121801) | Miscanthus rhizosphere microbial communities from Kellogg Biological Station, Michigan, USA - M4-5 metaG | ecosystem: Host-associated > Plants > Roots > Rhizosphere > Soil | place: USA: Michigan... | reverse complement strand
TAATCTTTTTGGCTGAAGTAGGATTCGCCCATCCAATAGTATGCGTTGGGCGCCAACGAGGTCGAAGGAAAATCTTTTAAGAAGCGCTGGAAACCGGTTACCGCCAGATCGTAACGGCCGTTTAAATAATCGTTATAGGCGAGGTTGAAAGCGGACGTCGGAGAAATCCCGGGTGTTCCCGGCAAGGAGGCCGTGGTTGCGCTCGTCTCCGACGCTTCCGACTGACGGGAGGATGTCGATGAACGAGGGGGCTCCTCTTGTTTCGCGGCGACGGCCGATTTGCTATCTTCCAGTCGCGACAGCCGACTTTCCAGGTCACCCAAACGCACCGTCAATTCTTGCACGCGCTGTTGAGCCGTATCGTGGCCTTTTGACGCCGGATCTTCGCTCAGCGGAGGACGCCCTGTCTCCAGAGCTTGCAGACGCCGCTGCAGCGTCTCATTTCGCTTCTGCGCTTGCTCCTGCGCCTTCGTAAGCAATCCCACCTCTTCACGCAGTTCAATAAAGTCCGCATGGTTCGCGCAACCGGCCAGGAGCACCCCGAGGAGCGCGCACCCTCCGCCCATGACAGTGCATGCGCGTGCCCAATTCGTTCGGTGATTCATTGAAAAATTTTCCATGCCTCTTCCCTTCACCGTATCTGCTTGAGTTGCGCCAGCTTCTCCAACGCTCTTCCTGCTTCGGGGCTATTGGGGTAGCCGTCGACGACCTGCCGCCATACCGACGAGGCGCGATTTCTGTCCTTTAGGGCCAGATAGGCAAATCCCTTTTTGAGGAGCGCGGCCGGAACCTTTTCACTGCTGGGATAGCCGACTTTTACGCGATCGAAGGCATCGATCGCGCGGGCATAATCTTTCTTGCCGTAATAACATTCACCGAGCCAGTACTGGGCATTCGCCGCAAGATCCGATGTCGGATACTCCGTGAGAAATTGGGAAAAGCCTTGCAATGCTCCATCCAGATTCCCCTGCTTGAAGGTCGTGATATAGCGATCGTAGACCTCTCTGGCTTGTCCGGTGTGAGCCGTTGAGTCGCGCGACACCGATGCGACGACGGGCGCCACCTGCTCATGCGTCGATGGTGGAGTCGCTGCGGACGCCTGCGAAGTGGACTCGTCTGCGACTTTTGTCGTGCCTTGTTCACGAGACACTCGCAATTGCGCGGCAGCCTGATTCGCAGCATTGACCTGCGCATCCATGCCATGCATCATTTTGGTAAGCTCGTCCAATCGGCGGTCCTGATCTTCCACACGCGGAACCAGTTGCGCATTCATATTCTCGACGGCTTTGGCGATCAACCCTACATTCTTGTTGACGTCATTGAGATACGTGGTCGTCGCCCGTGTATCCGTATCCACCTTGGAGGCGAGCTGATCGGCGCGGCCGCTGATCTTGTTCGACAGCTCCATCGTCCGTTGCTCTTCCTGCACGACCTTTTCGCCCAACGAGGTCAGCGCTTTTTTATAATCGGCCAAAGCCTGTTTATAAAGAGTCATCTGCTCGGTCAGCGACCGATTCTGGGACTCCAACTGCTGGACTTTCGCATCGTAGGCCGTCATGCCCTTGTCCTGCTCGTCGAGTTTTTCTCCCAGCTTTTTGGTGACGGCCGTCACGGTGCCGTTCATCGAATCGATACGACCGCCTAACTTTGAGACATCCTCGTGGAGCCGGTCCCGATCCACCTTCGCCGCCGCCGCTTGATCGGTTTGCGTTTTTTCGAGGGCCGAGGACCGCTTGGCGAGTTGATGCTCGAAGTCATCGAGGCGGTTGCGCAACGTCGAGACTTGATGCGCATCCTTATCGAGACTTCCACGGAGCTGCGGCAATTCCTCTTCGCGCAAGGCGGTGATTTCCTGGCTCAAGCGCGCGCGGGTCTCGCTGACCAACTTATCGACATCGATCTTCGCCTGCTTGACGGTTTGCTGCAATTCTTTGTCGCGTTGATCGAGCTTCGAAATTTTTGTCCCGAGATTTCGCTCCACGTCTTTCAGCTCGGCCTGTTGGGCTATACAGCCCGATAACAGCAGGGACAGTAAGCCGAAAGCTGCCGCGCCTCCAGAAAAGACACACCGATCTGGGAGAAGGTTTTTCATGTCACTCACTCCTCCTGAATCCAGCGAACTACAACCCTATTGAACGCGAATGGCGATATGCCCGCGCCGATTCTGCTGATAGCAACTCTCCTCACGATCCTTGCAGAAGGGCCGCTCTTTACCATATGAGACGACGGTCAGACGGTTCGCATTGATGCCCAGCTCCGTCAAATATGTCTGCACGGCCTTCGCTCGCTTCTCACCTAACACGAGATTGTAGGCCAAGGTGCCTCGTTCATCGCAATGACCTTCGATCGTCACCTTTTGTGAGGGATTCGCCTTGATCCACTCGGCATCGACCATTAACGTCTGCTTGCCTTCATTGCTGATCTGCCAGCTATCGAATCCGAAATAGACATCCTCCAGGCCCGAGGCGGCCGTCGCAACTTGCTCGCGTTGAATCTCTTCGACCTGGCGCCGGCTCATATCCGACGGCTCGGTCTTGGCGACGAGCAGATCGCCTGGCACGCGCTGCTCATCGGATTTTTTCGCGTTGAACGGACCAGGTCCCGAATCGAGCGTGGACAACGAGGGAATCGGGGTCTCCGGTTCCGAGCTAAGCGGCTCCCGCGGTGAAGAAGCCGCTGTCGGCGGCTTGCTGCTAGGAGTGCTGCTGCTACCGGGCCCGCTTCCGGTTGAGGCCGTGGTCTTCGGTACCGAAGTCGCCTCTCGCTTGGCGCCCGGCTCGAAGGATTTGGCCCCTGAGTTCGCCTGAATGGATTTTCCGCACCCCGCTCCGACTAAAAACAGTCCTCCCACGAGCACGGCGATACAGGGGGTAAGATCTACTTTTCGCATACGACGCTCCTTGTTGAGGTGATGTTCAGATTGTTTATTCATTGCCGTTCATCTACATCGGGGACCACGCCGGCGACGTATTAGAAGTTCCTCCGGACGTTAGCCGTTCCAAATTCGCTCCATCACTATCGATCATGTAGATATGGCTCTTGCCTTCTCTCGTCGAGCTGAACACCAGATGACGTCCGTCGGGGGACCAGGATGGCGAATCGTCGACGCCGGGGCCGGAGGTAAGGCGAATGTGTTTTTGCCCGTCTGGACTCACGAGACACAATTTGTACTGGCGCTCTTCCGTGCGGCAGACATGCGCGATCCAGTTCCCGCGCGGCGACCAGGCCGGCGCCGCATTATAATCGCCCTCATAAGTGAGACGGCGGACGTTCGAACCATCGGCACTCATCACGAAAAGTTGGGGCCCTCCACCGCGATCTGAGGTAAATGCCAGTTCACGTCCGGTCGGCGACCAAGCGGGAGAAAGGTCGCCCGCTGCATGAAAGGTCAGCCGCTGGAACGCCTTGGTGTTGGTGTCCATCTTGTAGACCTCGGAGTTGCCGTCCTGGCTCGTGGCAAATGCCAAGGAACTGCCGTCCGGCGATAGGGCGGGCGTAATATTCAAGCCGGGCAATGAAATGAGCGTCCAACGTTTGCCGGTCGCAATCTCGACCATGTCGATGTGCTGTTTGGTTCGTTCGCGGTACGACGTAAAAATCAAAAACCGGCGGTCCCGCGACCATCGCGGCATTAAATTCAGAAACCCGTCGGCCGTCACTTGGCGTGGACCGTATCCATCATAGTCCATGACGTAGAGTTCACGGCCGCCGTTTTGCTCGGACACAAAGGTGATTTTCGTTCTTGCAATCCCCTGCTCGCCCGTATAGCGAAACACCAATTCGTCGGCCAATCGATGCGTCATCTGTCGAAGCACCGACGAGGAGCCGATGTAGCGTCGATCCGCCACGACATCCCCGCTGCCGCCATCGTACACATAGCCATCGAGCAGCATGTCCGCTTCCTTGGCCCACACCTTGCCCCAGACCAAGACGGAAATACCTTGCTCGGAGGCCTGCTGAGCCAATCGCTTGTCGACGGCGTCTTTCTCCCATCTGCCGTTCAGCCGAATGCCCAATTTCGGAAGATCGGCCACGGAAAAAATCAGGGACCGGCGGAGGTCCGCACGCAAGACATCGGCGGCCTTTTCTCCGTTGGGGTCCTGGTCCCCGCCATCGCGGAAGCCGAAGATGCCGATGGGAATCTTTTGAAAGTCCGGCCGCGTCGCTTCCATAAAAACATCTTCCGCGCCGGATTCGATGATCCCGATCAGGCCGCCGAGCAGGGCAAGATAAAGGACGACAAGAGAAATCTTCATCGAGTTAACTCACCGGCTCGCCGACGGCAAAACTAAAATGCGCGTCGAAATAAGGTTCCGACATTTCCGGAGGAAACGTCGGCAAAATGGCCGTGCGCACGGCACGCAACGCCGCCAGATCATAATACTCATTCCCGGACGTGCGCTCGACAACGAGACCGCTCACCTGGCCGGTTTTATCCAGACGAAATTTTACGAGGACCCGAAATTGCTCGCCGGTCATACCCACTTGCGGCGCACTCCATTGCGCGCTGATCAAACGTTGAACTTTCGCTAAATAAACGTTGCCGCCTTCGATGCCGGTGGCCTGAATCGTCGTCACGGGAGTGCGCGTTACCGGCTTCGAGGCCATTCGCGATTCCGCGGGGGAAGCCGGCTTCACCGGTTCAGCCTTGGCAGGCGGCTGCTCAAGGAGTCGATTCATTTCTTCGCTCATCGAACGCTGGGAAGTCGTTCGAGTCGGTGGCGGCGCGGACTGCTGAGAAGGAGTCGAAGCCGATTCCGGAACGGAAAGATTATTCAGAATTTTCTGCACCTCTGTTTGAGTCTGAGATCTGGTTTCCTTTTGCGTTCCCGCCGGGATGGGTTCCACCTGGCCTAACTTCGGCACTTCAGTCGGTAAGGCGATGCCTCGAAGAACGTCCCGATTCAAGACGGGTCGGACGGGCGACGGAACGGGAGCCGGAGGAGCTTTCGCTTCGGTCTGTCTCATGACAGGAGGAGGCGATGGAGCAGGCGGAGGCGGGTCGTGTCGAACTTTCGGCGCCGGCGGAGCAGGAGATGGTTTCATTGGGATCGGTTCGAGCGCGCGCACATGCGGCATGGGCGTCATGCGAACCGGCTGGGGAGGCGGGAGCGCAGCTTCCTTCGTTACAGTGGGCACAGGCGGCTCCGGAGCTTTCGGCGTCGGCGGCTCAACAGGACGAGTCACGGCGGGCTTCTCTTGGCTGACCGGCGTCGGCATCGTGACCAAGGAAATTTCATACGCCGCCAGCGGCCGCTCCATTTTCCCCGGCAAGCGCAATCCTGAGATGAACAGGAGCGCGAGAACATGAAGCGCCAATGAGAATCCGATCATCACTTTCATATATCGTCCGGATGAAGAGGGTCCGTACGACATGAGAGCAATCTGGGGATAGGTGCCTACCGACATACTTGCTAATTCCCCTTGCGCTTCGAGGACTCGTCGGCAACTCGCTCGCGCGTGGATTGAGGATCAGTGACCATGCCGAGTTTTTCAATCCCCGCGCGTTTCACTCCATCCATGACTTGCACCACCGTGCCATACGCGACATCCCGGTCGGCTCGCAGATAGACGGAGACGTCTGCATTGCGCTGCTTGGCCGCTTTGAGTTTCGATTCCAGAAGTCCAACCGGCACCAAATCCTTATCGAGATACACCTTCTGATCTCGCTCGATCGTGAGCACGAGACGCTCTTCGGGCTTGATGGTATTACTGGAAGAGGTCGGCAGTGTAATGTCCATGCCCCGATACAGCATCGGTGCGGTCACCATAAAGATGATCAGCAAGACCAACACCACATCGACGAGTGGAATGATATTGATCTCGGCGAGAAAGCGTCGGTGACGGCTTTCAAAAATCATCCGCGGATTCCGACTTGCTTCATGCGGGCCAGTACGGTGTTCAGCAGTTCGATGCTGAAGGCTTCCACCCTGAAGGCCGATTTACGGATACGAGCGAGATAGTAATTATAGGCGATGACTGCGGGAATCGCCGCGAAGAGACCGGCCGCCGTGGCGACAAGCGCTTCGGACACTCCCGGTGCGACTGCCGCAATACTAGCGGTGCCTTGCTTCCCGATCTCTCGAAAGGAATCGATGATGCCCAGCACGGTTCCCAACAGCCCGATGAACGGCGAAATATTTCCTGTAGTCGCCAAAAATGGAAGATAGGCTTCTTGCCGCGATAGCTGGTCCTGCATAATGTGCGCGATCACGCGGTCGAGATATTGGCGATCCGGCGCATCGAGTTCCGGCGGAGACAGCGCCGTGGCCGGGATGCCTTCCCGTTCCGGGGCGACCCGATCCATGACGCCGAGAAAGACGGCTGCACTTGGACTGGCGGTGTGGCGCTTGGCGTGGCGCCGCAAATCGTCTTTCTCCTGCGTACGGGCGTAGGCTTGCAAGAAGCGCTGGTCTTCCCGTTCACTGGCGCGAAACATCCGCCACTTGTAGAGAATGATGGCCCAGGAGATCACGGAAAAAATGAAGAGGGCGAGGAGGACGACTTTTGAGACGGCTCCAAGTGAACCGACAAGCCCCATCGGACCGGCTTGGAACATCATATGCGGTGCGCGCAACCCTCCTGTCGCATAGCGAACCCGATCTTTGAGAATAACACGGTCATCGAAGAAAAGTGGCGGGGCCGACGGGATTTGAACCCGCGACCTCCAGATTGACAATCTGGCGTCCTAACCAGGCTGAACGACGGCCCCCCCATTCTGAAAGCAAACGGCAAGGAGTTAAAACGCGGCAGTATGTGTATCGTATTCCAGATCGACAATGTAGCTCGGGAGTTCAGGACCGAATGTACACGCCTGGTAGGCGGAACAGGGATTGAACCTGTGACCTCTGCCTTGTAAGGGCAGCGCTCTCCCAACTGAGCTATCCGCCCAAAATCTGTAACATTGCTGAGCGTTTGGCGGATAGTATCAAGTCCGATACCCCTTGTCAACACACGGATTCTCTAGTTGGAAAGTCGAGATTGTCTGCGCTAAGACCGTACATTCGGTGTGGGCCGCTCCCGACGAGTTTTCCTAGGGAAGAATTCCATATGCAGTCGCTTGAGTCGGGCCTGCTCGACATGCGTATAAATTTGCGTCGTCGACACTTTACTGTGCCCCAGCATCGCCTGCACCGATCGGAGGTCGGCTCCGTGGTCCAGCAAATGCGTCGCAAACGAATGCCGTAACATGTGCGGTGAAATAGACTTCGCGATCCGAGACTGCCGCGCGCGCTTTCGAAGCAGATTCCAAAACGCTTGCCGAGTCATGCTGGTCCCCCGCCGTGTAACGAACAAAAATTTCGACATACGGCCTTTCATCAAGGTCTGCCGCGCTTGTTCGAGATAACGTTCCACTCGTGCCCGAGCGACATCCCCGATCGGCACGACCCGCTGCTTCGACCCCTTCCCCGTTGCCAGCACATACCCGACCGCCAGATTGATCTGCGCGACTTCCACATTGACCAACTCGGATACGCGCAGACCTGTGGCATACAATAATTCGAGCATCGCGGTGTCACGAATCTCTTCGGGCTTGGCGCCCATGCGAGGCTCAAGAAGCGCGGAGATCTCTTGCTGCGTGAGAATCTTCGGGAGCCGCGCCCAAGGCCGAGGGGACTCCATCAACATCATGGGATTTTCTTTGAGCAGTCCCTCTTTGATGAGGAAGCGACACCAACCTCGTAAGGTAGCCATGCTCCTGGCAATGGATGACGAAGAGAGCTTCATGCGAGTGAGCGACGAAAAAAACTCCCGCAAGACCGTGCGCGTTAGTTCGGTTGGATGCTGAAGCCGATGCGCTGCCATGAACAATTGCAGGGCGTGCAGGTCAAGACGATAGGCGGCCACCGTATTCTGCGCGAGTCCATCCTCAATGCGAAGCCGGGTCAGATAGCGCTCGATCAGGGCATCCATTGGGAGGGATGGCGGTGAAGACTCAAACGGTGAGATGGACGACTGCGTCAACAATAGCTCCCGTCGGGAGTGGAGTTCCCACTATAGCATGAAGCCCGCGACTCCATGCATAACGCAGGCGAAATCTTGACACTAGAAACGACCGTCTCCTATAGTGATTCATTCATGGTCGGTTGCGCTGCTTACACCTGCTCGTCCCAAGACTCATCGCAAGATCAGCAGGCCGATTCAAGATTCCTCCACCTTTGGCTATTCGTGTTGTCCTTCATTCTCACGCTCTTGCTTCTTCTCCGCGCAGTCCCGTGGGACGTCTCTCTCGTCCACGCAGCCCCTTCGACTGCCGATGCGGCGAAATCGTCGAATGGAACCTCGAGACCCACGCTTGAACATGCGAAGAATTTAATCGAAACCCATCAAGAGGCGGCGGCGATCGTCACGCTCAAACGATTTCTCGCCTCCTCTCCGAAACCGGAAGATATCGACGACGCCTATCTCTTGATGGCCGCCGCATTGGTTGGAAAGAAAGAGCACGAAGAAGCGCTCACCTACCTAAACCAATTGCTCGCCGAATTTCCGGCGTCTAATCTTGTCGGTCGCGCGAGATTGATGATCGGCGCCGCGCAATTGGCACTAGGAAAACCGGACGCGGCTCTCTCGGCGCTTTCTGAAGCCAAAAACGCCGTGGAGGACCCGGAAACCAAGCGGCAGGCGTTGCGCATGATTGGCGACCTCCATATGCAAAAGGGGGATCTGCCGCGAGCCATTCAGGCGTGGCTTGAAGAAATGTCGCTGGCGCCCGCCGAACAACGGCGTGAAAGTCGGGAACGGATTAAGGATTTGATCGTTGAGAAGATGGATAAAAAAGGCCTCATGCGGCTCCGCGAGATTTACCCCGCCGAATTCCCCGGCGACCTCGCGCTGATTCGATTGATCGAAATGCAAAATGCGCAAGGCGAAGACTATTTGGCGGAACGGAATGCGCGCGTGTTTTTGAATCGATTTCCGAATCACGAATTCACCACGGTGGCGGCAGATCTGCTGGTGACGTTTCAGAATAAACTGCAAGCGAGCCAACATATTATTGCCGCAGTGCTGCCTCTGTCGGGAAAACTGCAAGCCTTCGGCACCGAAGCGCTCAACGGCATTCAAATCGCTATCGACAAGGCACGGGATTCTCTGGGCATCAATGCTATTGGGCTGCAGGTCGTCGATAGCGAAACGGACAAATTGGCGCTGCGGTTAGAACTGAGCGATGTGTTGAACGGGCGCCATCCTCTGGCGGTCATAGGCCCTTTGCTCTCGCGGGATCTGTCGCTGGTCTCCGCACTGGCAGAGCAAACCGCCACACCGTTCGTCACACCGTCCGCCAACGCCGCCGATGTGCGCCATCTTGGGCCCTATCTCTTCAGTACGGCCATCACGCAGCCACTGCAAGCACAGCGCCTGGCGGAGTATGCTCTCGGTCCGGCGGGTTTCCGTCGCTTTTGCATCTTATATCCTGATACGCCCTATGGCCACGAGTCGGCCTTGCTGTTCGGCAATGAGGTCAGGCGTCACGGGGGCGAAGTCATCGTGATGGAGTCGTACAAGGAAACGGATACGGACTTCAGTCAACCGATCCGCCGGATCAAGGATGCCGATCTCAAAAAATATGGAAAGAGCGAAACCGTCAAGGCTGTGAAGAACGGTCGACACATTGTCCGTATTCTCTATACTCCCGGGTTTGACGCTGTCTTTTTGCCCGGAAGTTTCAATCAGGTGGCGCAGATCGCGCCGCAGTTAGCGTTTTACGATGTGCGGGTCCCGCTTCTTGGCACCAATACGTGGAATTCTCCGAACCTCACGACACTGGCAGGCCGTTCGCTCGATGGCAGTACCTTTGTCGACGGATTTTTTTTGGACAGCCCGGACCAAAATGTGCGTGAGTTCGTGGATCGCTATCGACGAAAATATCAAACCGATCCTTCTCCGTTTGCCGCGCAATCGTATGATGCAACGCGCATCGTGATCGAAGCGATCCGCAAAGGCGCTACATCGGGAAAAGCCCTGTATGATCAGCTCATTGAGACGCATGATTTTCCCACATTGACAGGGCCCGCCGCCTTCTCGCCCAACGGGGCGTTGAACCGTCGGCTCTACGTGATCCATGTTAAGAATGGTCGTCTGATCCAGTTAAACTAGAAGAAGAAAGTCGCACACCATGAATTCCCTATCGCAAATTCTCTCGACCATTTCGTATCTTGCCCTCCCGTTAATGCTGGCCATCGTTCTGCACGAATACGCGCACGGATGGGTTGCTGACCGTTTCGGGGACTCGACGGCGCGTCTCCAGGGACGACTAACGACCAATCCCCTGGCCCATATCGACCCCTTCGGTACCATTCTCTTTCCGCTGATCTGCCTGCTCTTACCGGGCGGGTTTTTTCTGGCGTGGGCCAAACCGGTGCCGGTCAATCCTGCGCAGCTGCGGCATCCACGCCGTGACATGGCGATCGTCGCGGCGGCGGGACCCGGCATGAATCTCATCTTGGCGATCGCCAGCGCCATCTTCTATGCGCTGCTTATGCAGATCGATCACGCATTTCCTGCTGCCGCCGCGTCATCCGACATGGCCGTTCCGCGCGATGTAGTCGGCATGTTCGTTGTGCCGTTGGCCGTGATGGCGCGCTATTCCATTTTGATTAACGTCTTGCTGATGGTCTTCAATCTCATTCCAATTCCGCCGCTGGACGGTGGCCGGATTTTGGCGAATCTTCTCCCCGCTCGTTCGGCCATGGCCCTCGCCCGCGTCGAACCCTATGGCATGCTGATCATCGTCGGCCTGATTCTCCTCGATCCGCAAATCCATGTGATTGAAACCCTGACGGGCACCGTGGTCAGCACGATCGTCGGAAAGATCGGCGCCTTAGGAATGGGGTAGTCCCGCGATGGCCAAAAAAAGAATTCTCAGCGGCATGCAACCCAGCGGGCTCCTCCATCTGGGGAATTTGTTGGGCGCGCTGGATAATTGGAAAGCGCTGCAAGACGAGTACGAATGTTTTTTCTTTGTGGCGGATTGGCATGCGCTTTCCACAAACTATGCCGATACGAGCCGGATCCGGGAATTCGTGCACGAGATGCTGGTCGATTGGCTGGCCGTCGGGATCGATCCTCACAAAGCGACGATCTTCGTTCAATCGGCCAACCCTGATCACGCGATTTTGCATCTCCTGCTTTCCATGATCACGCCCATTCCGTGGTTGGAACGCAATCCGACGTACAAGGAAAAACAAGAACAGATTGCCGATCGAGATTTGGCGACCTATGGTTTTCTGGGATACCCCGTGCTGCAAGCCGGCGACATTCTGCTGTACAAGGCCGATTCCGTTCCCGTCGGAAAAGATCAACTTCCGCATCTTGAACTCACGCGAGAGATCGCCCGCCGCTTCAACAGCCTGTACAAGTCCGTGTTCCCCGAACCCCAGGAACTCTTGACCAGCTTTCCCAAAGTGCTTGGCACAGACGGACGCAAGATGAGCAAGAGCTACGGCAATACAATCAATCTCTCCGACTCGGAACCTATCGTGCGCCAAAAACTCAAGACCATGGTCACCGATCCCGCGCGCGTCCGGCGCACCGATCCAGGAAATCCCGATATCTGCCCCGTCTATGACTTTCATAAGATCTACTCACCCCTCGCTGTCATCGAGCGGGTGAATCGCGAATGCCGCACCGCCGAAATCGGCTGCATCGAGTGCAAGAAGCTCGCAGCCGACGCCATGGTCGCCAAGCTCTCCCCCATCTGGGAAGCCAGAACACAATTCAGCAATGATTCAAAACAAGTTCAAGAAATAGTAGAAGCCGGCGCCGAACGCGCCAAACGCGTCAGTCATCAGACGCTGGAAGAAGTCAAAGAGGCGATGAGGATTTGACATCACTTCTATCTCTCGCAGGATGGTGGCCTTCTGATGAAAAGAATATCGTCTCTCGCTGAGAGGATTCGTGAGCACACGTATAAATGGAATTCCGACTTATATGAACATTCCTACAAGGACCATCCCGACGAATGGAGCGCCCTTTGCGTTGCGATGGATACTCTTGACGACACAGGCATAGCATTGGAATATTTTGAAGGACAGGGGCTTGGCAAGGATGACGGATTGCTCCAAGGCATTTTCTTACAGCAAGACTCCATTCGCCAACTTCATAGGGAACTTGGTGGGCAAGAATTGACGCCTTCACCTGACACTGGATGGATGAAAATTCGAGAGCTTCGAAACGTAACTGTTGGCCATCCAATCAACTCCAACGGAAACAAAAGTTGCCTGATCTCTCGAGTTACCATTGGAAAAAATGGTTTCCAGGTTATCGTCTGGAATAAAGCGAAAAAGGCCAACGAGATAGAAACAACAAATTTTAATTTGCTTTACGAACATTACAAGTCGGAAGCCATAATACACCTTGAAAGTATTTATAAAGCCGAGACTATTAAATGGCCGCGAAAAAGAAGTGTTTAACCGCATAACACTGACTCTCAAAAACAAAGCCCGTATCTAAGTTAGGCCTGTGAAGAGTAGTGGCAGTGCAACGAGCACATTCTGATCGTGCGCGTTGCGGGAGCACAGAGGGTCAACACACCACGCTTTTCTACTCCCCACAAAAGAGGGGGCTGGCCCAGGTGCTCGTACGTGCGCGCCATATTTCACCCAACCACCCCAGCCGCACCAAGACGCGTCTTTTCCCGGGCGAGCACATTCTGATCGTGCGCGTTGTGGACTATCGAGCAGCGGACACAACACTCTTTCCACCTTTTTCCCCTCTCAGAGCGGGACGGTCTCTCTCCCCGTGATTGCGCGCGTCCACCGAGCACCGTCTCCGTGTGCGCGGTGCGCGAGCACGAGGGGTGGGAGACCGTCCCGCTCTTCTTCTATTTACTCACGGCGTGTGGCGTGGGTGACCCTCCATTGCGCCCGTCCAACGAGCACATTCTGATTGTGCGCGTTGCGGGAGCAACGAGGGTCGGCCACGCCATCACGCCCTTCCTAATTCCTTCTTGACAACCCCTTCCCACCCTCGCTACGATTCCCCTGTTCGGTTGCCGGTCGCCTATACGGCCGGCTTTTTTGTTTGTAGACTTCTGCCTTCTATCCGGCTTTAAAGGACATTACCAACCATGGCTATTCGAATCGGTATCAATGGGTTCGGGAGGATCGGGCGCAATGTGTTGCGTGCGTCGCTGCATGACAAGGATCTTGAATTCGTCGCCATCAACGATCTGACTGATGCCAAAACATTGGCCCATCTATTGAAGTACGACTCCGTGCACGGCACCCTCGGCGTTCCGGTCGAAGCCAAGGAAGACCACATTCTGATCGACGGCAAGCCCATGAAGATCCTGGCGAAGAAAGATCCCAAGGAATTGCCGTGGAAGGATCTCGGCGTCGATCTCGTCATCGAATCGACGGGGCGGTTTACCGATCGCGAGGGGGCCAGCAAGCATTTGTCCGCGGGCGCCAAACGCGTCATTATCTCCGCACCGGCCAACGATCCCGACGTGACCATCGTCCTCGGCGTAAACGAGTCGATGTATGATCCCAAATCCCATCAAATTATTTCCAACGCTTCCTGCACGACTAACTGCTTGGCCCCCGTCGCAAAGGTGTTGCATGAATCGTTCGGCATTAAACACGGCATCATGACGACGATTCACTCCTACACCAACGATCAGCAATTGTTGGACCTGCCTCACAAAGATTTGCGCCGCGCACGCGCGGCGGGCATGTCCATGATCCCAACGTCTACGGGTGCGGCCAAGGCCCTTCACCTAGTCCTCCCCCAACTCAAGGGCAAACTGGACGGCATGGCGATTCGCGTCCCGACGCCTAACGTGTCGCTCATCGATTTGACGATCGAAGCCGAGAAAGATTGCGACGTCGCCTCCGTGAATGCCGCGTTCCGGCGCGCCGCCGACGGCCCGTTAAAGGGCATTTTGAAATATTGCGACGAGCCGATCG
>Ga0157376_10001909_pt1 | contig 13920 bp, 8 predicted proteins | sample M45metaG_FD_121801 | JGI IMG/M metagenome (GOLD analysis project Ga0157376, IMG submission 121801) | Miscanthus rhizosphere microbial communities from Kellogg Biological Station, Michigan, USA - M4-5 metaG | ecosystem: Host-associated > Plants > Roots > Rhizosphere > Soil | place: USA: Michigan... | reverse complement strand
GCCGCCTTCCGGAGGTGCCCCGCCGCGGTGTCGAGGAACCCGCGGTACTCCTGCGAATAGGGGATCGCCATCAGTGTCTTGCCGTCGCGGCGGATCACCGTGAAGAGCCCCTCGAAGGCGGCCTTGTCCGCAGGATGGGCGGCGACCCAGGCCTCGAACTCCGCCTTCGTCATGTCCGGGGGATAGAAGGCCGCGCCGGGAGGCTTCAACTGCGTCCCGATGAAGGCGGCGTTGCCCGCGAGGCGGTCCCACGGGCCGGCGTTGATGCGGAAGAAGGCGAGCGCGTCCGCAGCCTCCGGGGCCTTGTGCGCCGTCTCGCTCGTGAGCTGGCGGCGCAGCGACGGGTTTTTTTCCGAGACCTGCCGCAGAAAGATCTCTCCCATGGGACGGGAGGCCTCGATCAACTCGGCCAGGACCTTTTTTTCGCGGTCGTCGAGCAGGGAGTGGTCGTAGTCGATCGGCGTGGCCGGTAACTGCTTGAGCCGCTCGGGGATATCCGCCGCAAACCGCAGCGCGGCCGCGGTCGCAAGCGGGAGCAGCCCGAGGGCCAGAATCGGCTTCATGGCCCGAATCTAGCATTATCTTTGCCCCGTGGCCGTTGCTGTCGCCTCGCCCGCCGGGCTCGACCGGACGGCCCTTGCCGCCTGGTATCGGCGCAATCGGGAACGTTCCCGGGCGCTCTTCGACACAGTGCTGCCGGAATCGTACGCGGCGCGCCCGATCCCGTTGCGCAACCCCATCTGTTTCTACGAGGGGCACATTCCGGCCTTCGCCGTGAACACGCTGCTCAAGCGGGGCCTGGGCGATGGGGGGATCGACGCCGCTTACGAGAAGCTCTTCGAGCGCGGCATCGATCCGGAGGACGAGAAGGCGGTCGGGGCGGGTGCGGCGCAGTGGCCTTCGCGCGCCGAGATCCGCGCGTATGCCGACGCCGCGGACCGTGAGATCCTCGCGGCCCTGGCCCAGCGCGCGATCGACGACGCGGACAACCCCGTGCTCGCCGGCGGGCTCGGGGCGATCACGGTGCTCGAGCACGAAGCCATGCACCAGGAAACACTTCATTACATCTGGCACCGCCTGCCCTACGACCAGAAGCGGCGGCCGCGGGATGTTCCGGCTCCGTGGACCGGCGTCGAGCCGCCGCTGCCCCGCAGCCTCCGCATCCCGGCCGGACGCGCGACGCTCGGCGTCGATCCGGGAGAGGTGCCGTTCGCGTGGGACAACGAGCTGCCCGCGCACCGCGTCGACGTGAAAGCCTTCTGGATCGACCGCGACAGCGTCTCCAACCGCGAGTACATGGAGTTCGTCGAGGCGGGCGGCTACCGCAACGAGGGCCTGTGGGACCCGGAGGGCTGGCAGTGGCGGTCGGAGCACGACGTGCGGCATCCGCTGTTCTGGGAGCTGCACCGCGGCGCCTGGTTCTGGCGCGGCATGTGGGAGCTTCTCCCGCTGCCGATGGCGTGGCCGGCGTACGTCTCGCACGCGGAGGCGTCCGCGTACGCGCGCTGGAAGGGCCGGCGCCTGCCGACGGAAGCCGAGTATCACCGCGCCGCCTTCGGAACGTCCTCGGGCAACGAGCGGCCGCACCCGTGGGGCGACGCGCCGCCGGATGCGACGCGCGGCAACTTCGACTTCTCGCGGTGGGATCCGGTCCCCGTCGGATCCTTCCCCCGCGGCGACAGCGCCTGGGGCGTGCGCGACCTCGTCGGCAACGGATGGGAATGGACGTCCACGGTCTTCGCCGGCTTTGCGGGCTTTCGTCCGATGCCGTCCTATCCCGAGTACTCGGCGGATTTCTTCGACGGCAAGCACTACGTCATGAAGGGCGCCTCGCCCGCGACGGCCCGCGAGCTCGTGCGGCGCAGCCTGCGCAACTGGTTCCGGCCGGGCTACCCCTACGTGTACGCGAAGTTCCGGACGGCCGCGTAGTGTCGATCCCGCTCAGCGCGCAGTCCCCGCCGGCGGAAGCGGTGCGCGACTTCGCGGCCGAGGTGCGCCGCGACCTCGCCCTGTCGCCCAAGCAGCTCCAGTCGAAGTACCTTTACAACGGCCTCGGCTCGGCGCTCTTCGAAGCGATCTGCCACCTGCCGTGGTACCGCATCACGCGGGCCGAGGGGCGCCTGCTCGCGCGGTTCGCGGCGGAGATGGTGGCTCCGGTCGGCGATCCGGTCACGCTCACGGAGCTCGGCTGCGGCAGCGGCGAGAAGCTCGCCATGATCGCCGAGGCGCTGCGCCTGCGGCGCCGCCCCGTGGCGGTACACCTGATTGACATCTCGCCGGCGGCCCTGGAGCTGTCCGAGCGAACGCTCGGACGGTTCGAGCACATATCGGTCGTCGGACACCGCGCGACTTACGAGGAGGGGCTGCGCCACGCCGCGCGCGACCGGTCCGCCGGCGGCGCGATGCTGGTCCTCTTTCTCGGTTCGAACATCGGCAACTTCGACCAGCCCGCCGCGCGCGAGTTCCTCGCGGAGATCCGACGGTCCCTGCGTCCGGGCGACTGGCTGCTGCTCGGCGTCGACCTCGTCAAGCCCGAGCGCGAGCTGCTGCTCGCCTACGACGACCCGCTCGGCGTGACCGCCGCGTTCAACAAGAACCTCCTCGCGCGCATGAACACGGAGCTGCTCGCCGACTTCGACCTCGAAGCCTTCGCGCACCGGGCCGTGTGGAACGCGGGGGAGCGCCGCGTCGAGATGCACCTGGTCTCGCGGCGCGCGCAGACGGTCCGCATCCCGCGCGCGGAGTGCGAGGTCGTCTTCGCCGCGGGCGAGCCCATCTGGACCGAGAGCTCCTACAAGTACGGCGCCGACGAGATCGCCGAGATCGTCGGCGCGACCGGCTTCCGCTGCCACGCGCGGTGGATCGAGCCGGAGGCGCGCTTTGCGCTGACGCTGTTCACCGTTGCGTAGGATTCGGCGGCGAGTGGTTCAAGGCCGTGTGACTCGGGGGTCCGCGGCGCCGCAGTAGTCGCCGCCGGGTTTTTCGTAGGTCCGGGTGGCGCCGGTCACGGAATCGTCGACGGTGAGCGTGTAAGCGAGGTCCGTGAGGCCGGTGTGGAAGAGCCAGAAGTCGCCGAAGACCGAGGTTGCGTCGACCATCTTGACGAAGACTTCGGGGAAGTCGGCGTCGCCGGTGAAGGCGGGCAGGCTGAAGTACCCCGACCGATCGTCGCCGGCGATCGCCGTTCCGGCCGCGGTCCGTCCGGTGCGGGGGTCGGTTGCGGAAAGCGTGAGATGGAAGCGCGCGTCGAGCAGCGAAAGCGTCGCACCCGAGCCAGAGAGCGCAGCGGCCGGGGGCCGTACGACCGCAGCTCCGGGGCCGGACCCATCCTGGAAGGCCGCGGTGTCGGCGCCGCCGCAGAACGGCGCTCCGGGTGAGTTCTCGTAGAGGCGCAGCTCGCCGGTGAACGTGTCCGCGATGGTGAGGGCGTACCTGACGTCGGTCAGTCCGCCGAAGAAGACCCAGAATCCGTTGCCCGGCACGGCGCGGGCGTCGACCATCTTGACGAGGACTTCCGGCAGGTCCGGATCGGAAGTGAAGCCCGGCAGGCTGAAGTAGCCGAAGCGGTCTCCCCGGGACACGGCCGTGCCGGTCGTCCGGCGTCCGGTACGAGGGTCCTGCGCGATCAGGGTTGCCTGGAAACGGTCCTCCAGGAGGCACAGGGTGCTGGAGTTCGGAACGCAAGGGTAGACGGGCGCGGTCTTTTGCGTGCGAACTTCGAAGACCCCGTTGACCGTTGCGGCATGGAGGACAGTCCCCGCGGGATCCATGAGCAGCGCGGAGACGGCGATGGAGCCCAGGCCGCTGGAGTAGAGGGTCCAGTTGACCCCTCCGTCGTCGCTTCGAAAGACGCCTCGATCGGTGCCGGCATACAGCGTGGACGGCTGCGTCGGATCGATGGCCAGGGAGGTTGGGAGCGCGGCGAGCGGAAGGCCGAAGGGCGTCCAGACGCCGCCGTCGTCGAGGCTGCGCAGGACGCGGCCGCCGCCCCGGGTCGTTGCGGCGGCGTAGACCGTTCCGTTGTGCAGCGGGTCGATGGCGAAGGCGGTCACGGCTCCCAGGGACACTCCGATCGCGCGGCCCGCGAGGATCGGCCGCCAGGTGCCGGCCGCGTCGGTCGACTTGAAGGCGGCGCCGGGCAGCGGGTAGTACGACGCGTCCTCGTCCGCTCCTGCGTAGAGGGTGGCGGGGTGCAGGCCGTCGAGGAGCAGCGAAGCGACCCGAAGCGTCGTCAGGTCGATGGCCGACGGCACCCAATCGACCCCCGCGTTGTTGCTCTTCATGACGTTTCCGGCAACGGCATACATCGTCGCGGGCCGAAGGGGATCGATTTGGATGGCCGTAACGCCAATGCGTAACGGCAGCGAGGAGAAGTGAACGCCGCCGTCGGTGCTGTGCTCGAGCCCGTTCGGCGTCCCGGCGAAGACGCTCAGAGAACTCGTCGGGTCGATGGCGAGCACGGCCGCGTCCTTCGGCCCGAGGGGCTGATCGGTCCAGCTCAGGCCTCCATCGACGGTCTTGAAGATGCCGGTTTGCGTCGAGGCGAAGAGCGTCCCCGGGTCGCGGGGATCCATGACGATCGAGAGCGCCCTCGTGCCAGCCCTCCAGCTGGATGTCCACGGGCTGTCCTGTCCGGCGGCGACTCGCGGTGAAAGGCTGCCAAGAGCGGCGATCGACAGCGCGGACAGGACGAGCGGAATGCGCCGGCGCGCGCGCGGCTTCGAGAACGGGTGACTCTTCTTCCTCATGACGCCCTCCTCATGTTGACCGGCACGATGACGGCGTCCGATAGAGAAGTCTCAGCGTTCTCCTAAGGTTTCTGTAGTTTCTGATCACTCGGCCGGGTGACGACCGGCAGCGGGGCCAGAACCGGGCTCGTGGAGGCGCCGGCGGGCGGCGCCGGCGGGGGCGGGACGCGATCGCTTCCCGCGGCCGGCGGGCCGGCGACGCGGACCGGCAGCTTCGGCTTGGCGGCAGCGGCGGGCGCCTCGGGCGGTGAGGCCACGAGGTGGAGCGCCACCCACTTCGTGCCGCCGTCCGTGCTCTTGATGACGCCCATGTGCGTCGCCGCGTAGAGAGTCGAAGTCGCCCGCGGATCGACGGCGATGGCCGAGACGTAGAGGTTCGCCTGGAGCTCGTTCCAGGATTGCCCCGCGTCGGAGGACTTGTAGATCGCGGCCGCCGTCCCGGCGTAGACCGTCCCCGGGACCGCGGGGTCCTGCGCGAGCGCAAGCACGTTCCAGCTGCGCAGGCCGCGGTTGGAGGGCGTCCAGCTCTCGCCTGCGTTCGCGCTGCGAAAAAGGCCGTCGTGGGTTCCGACGAACAGCGAGCCGGGAGTTCGATCGAACATCAGGTTCCAGACCGTTCCATGGGACATGCGCCCGCTCGGGCGCGACCACTTCATGCCGTCGTCGGCGGTCCAGTAGACACCCTCGCTGTTGGTGCCCACGTAGACGAGCCCCGGCGTGACCGGATCGACCGCGACGACCGTGACACCGACACGCGACGTCGGAGAAGCCAGCTCTTTCCACGTCGCTCCGGCGTCGGTGCTGCGGAAGACGCGTCCGGCCTCCGCACCGGCGTACACGCTGCCCGGGTGGTGCGGATCGACGGTGATGGCGCCGACGTATCGGGCGCCGATTCCCTCGTTCGCCTCGCTCCAGTGCTCGCCACCGTCGGTACTGCGAAACACACCGCCGGTATCGGTCGTCGCGTAGAGGTTGGAGGTCGCGCGAGGATCCACCGCCAGGGCCAGAAGGGAATGCTTGTTCAGGCCCGCGCCCGTCTGTCGCCAGGTCGTGCCGGCGTCGACGCTCTTGAAGAGCCCGCGCGCGGTCGCGGCATACACCGTGCTCGAGTTCGAAGGATCGAGCGCGAGCGCCGTGACGAGGCCGCCCTCGCCCTGGAGGACGAAGCCGGGGCCCGGATCCTGCGCAGCGAGCGACGCCGCTGCGCAGAGAGCGAGGACGGTCAACCTCGCAGCCAAGGGTCCAATCCTCATGGAGTGGGCATTCTGACGACGGAGGCTCCAGCGGTCAATCCGGCCCGCGCCCCGAGATCGACCTGAGGCAATTCGATACAGCGCGCGAGCCGTAAAGTTCTGCGGCTTTCTTGCGTTTGGATGAAACCTGGCCAGGGACGCGCAGAAAGCGAAAGCGGGCCGGCCGCTCGCAGCCGGCCCGCGTCGGGCTCAGTCGTCGTCCCGCTGGTGAGAGGGGACGCGCGCGAACCCGCGGCCGGCGCCGTCGGCATCCGTCCAGGTTCCGACAACGATGCCGAGCGCATTGATTGCGAAGGCCGCGGTCGATCCGGGCGTCGAGCCGGGGACCTCAAACGACGTCATGGCGCCTCGCGGTCCCACGATGAGGCCGAACGAGCTGCCGTCGTCGGACGCGTACAGGCCCGTGAGGCGTCCCAGCAGGTCGATTCCGCGGATCGAGGTCTCGTACGGACCTGGATAGTCGACCTGCGTGAAGCGGCCGTTCTTCAGCGTGTACCCGTGAACGAGACCGTCCCAGCCGGTGAAGTCGCCGACCATGAGCCCGAGGTCGTTGATCTGCCAGACATCCGTCGAGCTGGATCCGGGGACGTCGATCGTGTGGAAGCCGGAATGGTCGATGAGGAAGCCGTGCTCGATGCCGTCGTCCCTGGTGTAGTTGCCCGTGATTCGGCCGAAGTCGTCGATCGAGCGGGCGCGCGTGTCCACGGCACCGGGGGCGTCGATCGTGGTGAACTTTCCGTTCTTCAGGACGAATCCACGAGGTACGCCGTCGGCGTCGACGTAGCGGCCGGCGACGTGCCCCAGGTTGTTGATGAAGCGCGGTGCGGTGAACACGGCTCCGGGCACGTCGATGGTCGTGAAGGACCCGTGACGCAGCAGGAACCCGTGCGTGTTGAAGTCCGCATCGTCCCAGCGTCCGACGACGTCGCCTCGGTCGTTGATCCCGAAGGGCGACGTGTCGATCGCGCCGGGAACGTCGATGCTCGAGTAGCTCTGGGCTCCCGCGGTCGCCGCGGCGAGCAGAATGATCGCGAGACCGACCAGCAGTTGCCGCCCGCGCCGCGGTTCTGAATCCGTGCCGATGTTGTTCATGAGAACCTCCTTGCCCCGGACGATCCGCCGGACAGCTGGGTGAAGTCGCAGCGGTCCTCTACCTTCTTCGTCGACGCTCGTCGTGGTGCCTGTTACCGATGCATTCGGAGCGTGAAGCCGCCGATCTGGCTTCCGTCGGTCCCGGGGAAGACCGGCACCTCGAGGAAGAGGGAGCTTCCCGAGAAAGTTCCGGAGGCTGCGCCGCGAAGTGCGCCCGGCCTGAGGGTCACTTCGCCGACGAGGGTCCCGTCCTCCTGGAGTGTTCCCTGGAACACGGCGTTGACGCAGTTCGTGTGGATGTCCGCGCTGATGAGCGAGCCGTAGAGAGGCGGTCCCTGGCTCACCGTGGCGACAGCTTCCGGCGTGCAGTGCGGCCACCAATAGTCCAGGTCCTCGTAATGCACGCTGCCAGTCCAGGATCCCGAGATGGTCGCAGGCGCCGGGGTCGGCGTGGCGGGCGGCGGCGCCGTCGGCGCGCGGGTCGGGAGCGTCGTGCGAGGCGGTGTCGGGGTGATCGTCGGCAGGGGGGTGGGGACGGCGGTCGCCACGGTAGGGAGGGGCGTCAAGGGCGGCCCCGTGAGGTTGTTCGAATCTTTGCAGCCCGAGCTCAGTGCCGCCGCGAGCGCCGCGACTCGGAGAGCCGCGGATCGCGCGCTGCACCGGAGCCCCGGCGGTCGGCCGAATGGATTCATGATTTCCTCCTTCGGCGCAACGATTCGCCGTAACGCACGCGCAAGTCGCAACCTTTCGACACCCGTTCACTGCCTTTTCGTGGCGGCGCGCGGCCCCCCGCAGTGTGCGGGCACGGAGTCCTAGCGAACTTGCACCTTTTTGGCAGCGTCCGGACAATTGCCTTCGAGCGGCGGTAGGATTTCGACAAAGCCGGGAAGCGTGTCGACGCGCGCCACGATTCTCCCTGCGTGGATGGGCGGAATGCAGCTTCGCTTCGAGGATTGCGTCTTCGATCCGGACACCCGGGAGGTCCGCCGCGGGGGAAAGCTTGTTCCGATGCCCCCGAAGGTGTTTCAGCTTCTCGAGCTGCTGATTCTCGAGAGGCCGAAAGCCATGGCGAAGGCGACCCTGCACGAGCGCCTGTGGCCGGACACGTTCGTCTCCGACGCGAATCTCGCCAATCTCGTCGCCGACCTGCGCGAGGCGCTCGGCGACGACGCCCGCCGGCCGCACATCATTCGAACCGTCCAGCGCTTCGGCTACGCGTTCCAGGCGGAGGCGCGACCCGACGGGGACCCGGCGCGCACGCCCTCGGTGTTCCGCCTCGTGTGGGGCGATCGGGAGATCTCGCTCGTCGAGGGGGTCAACGTGCTCGGCCGCGATCGGGAGGCGGTTGCCTGGATCGACGTGTACAGCGTGTCGCGGCAGCACGCGCGGATCGTGATCGCCGGAGACGACGCCTCGCTCGAAGACCTCGGCAGCAAGAACGGCACCTTCCTGCGCGGCGACCAGGTGCAGGGCGCCATGCCGCTGGCGGACGGGGATGAGATCCGCATCGGGACGGCGGTCATGACCCTGCGTCGTTTCAGCGGCGTCTCGACGCAGACGGCCCGGAGCCAGTGAGCACGCCGAGCGGCCGTCGCCCCGGATCGAGGCTCGGACCCTACGAGCTCGCGGAACGGATCGGGACGGGCGGCATGGGCGAGGTTTACCGCGCGCGCGATCCGCGCCTCGACCGCGACGTGGCGCTCAAGCTCCTCCCGGAGGAGTTTGCCGTCGACCGGAACCGGCTCAAGCGATTCGAGCAGGAGGCGCGGGTCGTCTCGACGCTGAGCCATCCCAACATCGTCACCGTGTACGAGATCGGAGAAGCCGACGGCCTTTCCTACATCGCGATGGAACTCGTGCAGGGTCAGACGCTGCGACAGCTCGTCCGGCCGGGAGGCCTGCCGTTCCGCAAACTTCTCGAGCTCGCCATCCAGGTCGCCGAAGGCCTCGCGCGCGCTCACGAGGCCGGCATCGTGCACCGGGATCTCAAGCCGGAAAACGTGATGGTGACGCCCGACGGGATCGTCAAGATCCTCGACTTTGGCCTAGCGAAGTTGACGCGCTCGCCGCTCGAGCGCGGCGCCGGGCCGGACGAGGGAACGCTGCCCCTTCCGACCCAGCCGGGCGTGCTGCTCGGGACCGTCCGGTACATGTCGCCCGAGCAGGCGAGCGGCTCGGTCGCCGATTTTCGCGCAGACCAGTTTTCGTTCGGCTCCGTGCTGTACGAGCTGGCGAGCGGACAGCCTCCGTTTCAGAAGGCCACGACCGTCGACACACTGTCCGCGATCCTGCATGATGACCCGGCGCCGCTCGGCCAGGCAGGCTCGAAGATTCGGGCGCCGTTGCGGTGGATCATCGAGCGCTGCCTCGCGAAGGATCCGAAGGACCGCTACGCCGCCACCCGGGACCTCGCCCGCGATCTCGCCAATCTGCAGCAGCACCTTTCGGAAATGTCCCTGCCGGGTGTCGACCTCGCGCCGAAGCTTCCCCGGCGGCGCCTGCGCGCGGCAGCGCTGGGGTCGCTGCTTGCGGCGGGGATCTTCGGCGCCGGCCTCCTGGTCGAACGATGGATTCGGAAGGCGCCCGACGTGAGCTACCGGCAGTTGACGTTCCGGAGCGCGGGCATCTCTACGGCGCGCTTCACCCGGGACGGTCAGACCGTCGTCTACTCGGCCCAATGGGAGGGGCAGCGCCCAAGGCTCTTCGAGACTCGCCTCGATACTCTCGAAAGCCGGGACATGGGGCTGCCGCCGGCGCACATCCTGTCGATCTCCCGGACGGGGATGATGGCGATCCTCAAGCTGCCTCCATGGGGCGCGTCGCTCCGGCCGCCGCACACGGACCTGACCGTGCAGGACCCGAGACTGCTCTTTGGCACGCTGGCGACCCTGTCGATCGGTGGAGGCGAGCCGCGCGACGTGCTCGACGACGTCGACTACGCCGACTGGGATCCCGCGGGGAAAGCCCTCGCCGTCGTTCATCTCGTTCGCGGCGAGAATCGGCTCGAGTATCCGATCGGCAAAGTACTCGTGCACGACCAGGGTTGGATGGGCGAGGCGCGCGTATCGCCGGCGGGAGATCGAGTGTCCTTCACGGATACCGACGAATCGCTCCACGTCGCCGACCTCTCGTCCGGCGCCGAGCGGGATCTCCGACGCGACGCGCCCAGCACCGCGTGGTCGCCCTTGACGGGTGAGATTTGGTACGGCCGCGTGGATCGTGGAACGACCGAGATCCGGGCCACCACGCCCGGTGGCCGCGACCGCCTGGTCGCCGCCCTCGCGGGTGACTTCGTACTGTTCGACATCTCCTCGAGCGGAAAGGTCCTTCTCGGCCGCGTCGTCGAGAGCGCCGAAATCCTTCGGAGCTCGCCGGAAGAGGCGCGCGATCGAAACCTGTCCAACTTCGACCGCTCCGTGCTCATCGACAGTTCTCCCGCGGGCGACGAGATCGTGTTCATCGAGATGGGCATGGCCGGCGGTTTGAAGGGGCCCGTTATGTTCCTGAGACGCACGGACGGCTCCGCCCCCAAACGCCTGGGCGACTATCCCGGCGGCGACCTCTCCCCGGACGGCCGCTTCGTTCTCGCAGGGTCCGACGATGGGCTGGTGCTCGTCCCCACCGGCGCCGGCGAACCCGTGCACGTGCCTGTGCCCGGGCTGATCCTGGGCTCGAGCGGCTTTTTCCCGGACGGCAAGAGCATTTATTTCGTCGGCGAGGAGCCGGATCGTCCAAAGAGGGTCTGGGCGATGGAGCTGGCGACAGGCAAGCGGCGGCCCATCACGCCCGAAGGCGTGCGCCGACCCCGGCTCTCTCTCGACGGGCGCACCCTCGTGGCCGTCGATGCGACGGGCACCTGGAATCTTTACCCGGTGGACTCAGGGCCGCCGACGCCGATCGCGGGTTTGTCCCATGGCGAGGAGCCGACCCAGTGGGCGCCGGACGGCACGGTCTTCGTGCGCGGCACGGACGAACCGCGCGCGGGCGAAGCGCCCTTCGTCGCGCGAGTCTTTCGCGTGGATCCTCGAACCGGTCGCCGCGTTCTGTTGAAGGAATTCCCGCCCATTTCTCCGACGACGGGCGGGGGCGTCGGCACGATCGTCTTCTCCGCGGACGGCAAGATATGCCTCTACAACCACCATCGCTACTCGTCCGACCTCTTTCTCGCGGAGGGGCTTCGCTGAGGCGGGCCGGCGCCGCCGCCCTCGCGATTGCGTGGATGCCGGTGCTGCTCGCGGCACAGGGGATCCCGCTCGCCTCGCTCGGCGGCCGCGTGAAGGCCCAGGACGGCACGCCGCTGTCGGGCGTCCGCGTCACCGTGCGATCCGTGAGCCTTCAGGGTCAGCGCGAGGCACAGACGATGGTCACCGGGGAGTACTTCCTGCCCTTCCTGCCTCCCGGCGAATACGCCGTGCGCTTCACGCTTCCGGGGATGCAGGACGTGGACAAGGGCGTGGCCCTGAACGCCGCCGTCGAGGCCCGCCTGGACGTCGAGCTCGAGCCCGCGCGCGCGCAGGAGTCCGTGACGGTCTCGGCCGACGCGGTGGCGGGCACTCCCCTCGACACGACGCAGGTCGTGTCGAGCTACAAGCAGAAGCTCGTGGATCAACTGCCGCTGGACCGATCTCTTCGATCCGTCTCCCTGCTCGCGCCGGGCGTGACCGACAACGGCCCGACGGGCAACATCGGCAGCGCCAACACCCGACCGGCCCTCGTCATCTCCGGGGCGCAGTCCTTCGAGAGCCTCTTCCTCGTGGACGGCGCGGTCGTCAACGAGAACCTGCGGGGCCAGCCCCAGGATCTCTACATCGAGGATGCGGTTCAGGAGACCACGATCCTGAGAGGCAGCATCTCGGCCGAATACGGACGCTTCACCGGTGGCGTCGTCAACGCCATCACGAAGTCGGGCGGCAACCTCTTCCATGGCTCGTTTCGCACCGCGTTCACCAACGACGACTGGACGGCTTTGGACCCCTATCAGGAGGCCAACGGGCTCGCGCGCGTCGACCAGGTCAACGAGAGTTACGAGGCAACGCTCGGCGGGCCTCTGTGGAAGGACCGCGTCTGGTTCTTTGCCGCCGGGCGCCAGCAGAAACTGGACGACGCGCAGCACACGGTCGTTCCCGCGGGCCAGCCGGAGGCCGTGCCGATCCCCTTCGTCCACACCGTCGACGAGAACCGCATCGAAGGCAAGCTGACGGCCAACGTGACGTCTCAGCACAACTTCGTCGCCTCCTACGTGCGGGTGGACGGCAGCGAGATCAACTCGCTTTACTTCCCCCCCGGCGATCTCGGAGTCCTCGACGACCTGGAGTACCCGCACTCCCTCCTCGCGGTCAACTACAACGGCATCCTCTCCGAGAGGCTGTTCGTGGAGGCCCAGTACTCGCAGCGCAAGTTCTCGATCGAGGGCTCAGGCACCCCGGATACGGACTTTGTGCGCGGGACGCGCGTGGATGACGTCAACGACGGCGTCACGTACAACACCCCCGCCGGCTATTCCGGTCATCCCCAGCGCTACGACGACACATCCTGGCTCGCCAAGGTCTCCTACCTCCTAGCCACGGAGCATCTCGGCACGCACGATCTGAGGGCCGGGTACGAGTGGTTTCAGAAGCAGACACTGGCCAACTACGACTTCTCGGGAAGCGGCTTCGTGTTGTACCTGGGCGACGACCCGATCGTCCGCGGCGCAGGTGTCTATCCCGTGCTGCGGCCCGGGGGGCCGACCCGGCCGATCCTCCAGTGGCGGCCGATTCTCCAGCGTTCCACGGGAACGGACTTCGTCACCCAGTCTGCCTTCGTGAACGACCGGATCCAGTGGGGACCATACTGGAGCTTCAACCTCGGTCTGCGCTACGACCACAACGACGGCCGCAGCGGTGGGGGTCCGGTCGTATCGACGACCAGCGCCTGGAGCCCGCGCCTTGCCGCCCAGTTCGATCCGACCGGCGAGGGTCGAGTCATTCTCAATGCGGGGTATGCGAAGTACGTCGCCGGGCTGCACGAGGGCATCACGCAGATCTACCAGGGGGCGGGAGTCACGTCGTTCGAAAACTGGAAATACGGCGGACCATGCATCAACTGCGATCCCAACGCGCCGACGGACCAGCTGGTCCCGATGGACCGGGCCCTCGCCATGGTCGACGCCTGGTTTCAGGGCATCGGCGGGACCAACAGGCCGCCGGACGGCAACGCCCGGCTCGCGGGTTTGAACCGCATCGCTCCGACCGACACGCTGCGCTCGCCGAGCGCGAAGGAGTTCTCCTTCGGCGCCGGCGCGGCGCTCGGCTCGCGCGGGTGGGCGCGCGCGGATTTTCTGTATCGCAACTACGACGACTTCTACGACGGCCGCCTGGATCTGACGACGGGGCAGGTGACGTCTCCCTGGGGGGCGCCGCTGGACGTCGAGATCCTGGAGAATTCGCCGACGCTCGACCGGCGCTACGAAGCGGTGCAGACGCAGGTCCAGTATCAGTTCTCGACGGCCCTGTTTGGCGGCGCGAGCTACACGTGGTCGCGCCTGACGGGCAACGTCGTGGGAGAGAACGAGTTCGTCTCGGCCGTGACGGACCAGGCCGGCGAGTATCCCGAATACGCGCAGCCGCGCTGGAACAACCCGACGGGGTATCTGCCCGGCGACCAGCGCCACCGCGCGCGGATTTGGCTGGGGGCCAACGTGCCCGTTGGCGCCACGCAGCTCGGGTTCTCCGTTCTCGAGTCCTACGCGTCCGGTCTTCCCTACGAAGCGACGGGGACCGTGGACGTCTCGATGGTCCCCAATCCCGGCTACGCCACACCGCCGGGCGACGCCGTGTACTACTTCT
>Ga0157376_10001908_pt1 | contig 13920 bp, 12 predicted proteins | sample M45metaG_FD_121801 | JGI IMG/M metagenome (GOLD analysis project Ga0157376, IMG submission 121801) | Miscanthus rhizosphere microbial communities from Kellogg Biological Station, Michigan, USA - M4-5 metaG | ecosystem: Host-associated > Plants > Roots > Rhizosphere > Soil | place: USA: Michigan... | reverse complement strand
GAAGAACAAGGAGTAAATGGCCATGAACCCCAGGGAGTAAATCATCATGAGTGAAGGCACCTGGTGCTGACTGATTGTAAGCGGTGAATTTTCAGAACCGTAAATCTGATCACTAAACATCAGTGAAAAAAGAAACTTAAGGGGATAAACATAAAACAATACCAGAAATAGAAGTGTCCCGTTCAATGTCAGCGTCCATGAGTCTTCTAAACCATAACTGCGGAAAAAGCGGTGTTGTTCATTCCAGATCATTACAAGTATCAGGAAGCTGATTCCAAACGCAAAAAAACCACGCATTGTGATCAGCAGTTCTTCAAAACTCTTGGGAACTTCCAGGGAAACAATCAGCAAGGTTACGGCAAAAGCAAAAACGCCATCACTAAATGTTTCTATACGCTGGATCTCATGATTGCGCCTGGGACTTTTCAAGCTTCCTTTTTCATGGCCGGCGGACAAAAGTTTTCTGATCATGGCTTCAGTTTACACAATTTAAGACGGATGACAATTATAAGTATGTCTATTGTGAAATAACGTTGCTTGGCGCGGATCTGTGGTTTAATCAATCTTTAAAACCTTTTCCACTTCGTGGCGGTACATCCGGCTAATGGGTAATTCCTGCTTTCCGATGCCGACCAATTCGTTGGTAAAGAATTCGATCTTATTTATTGCGATTATATATGATCGGTGTATCCGGATAAACGCATTGGCGGGCAGGTTCTCCTCCAGCGAAGAGATGGGTTGTTTGGTCAGAAAGGTTTTTGACCGGGTCACTACCCTGATATAATCTTTCAGACTCTCCACATACAGGATATCATCCAGGGCAATTTTCAGGATTTTACGATCCGCCCGGAAATGAATAAATGAATCAACCGGCTCTTTTTCAGTATTGCCAGGCGTTTCCAGGTAATTGGCCTGCTGTATGGAAGTGTTCATGATTTTATTTACCGCTTTCAGAAATCTTTCAAAGGGAATGGGTTTCAGCAGATAATCCACAGCGTTCAGATCGAATCCCTCCACGGCATATTTCCGGTATGCAGTAGTAAAGATTATTTTCGGTGGATTAGCCAGGGTCCTTATGAAATCAGTTCCCAGGATCTGGGGCATTTGAATATCCAGGAATATTAAATCGATCGTTTGTTTTTGAATCACCGCAAGTGCCTCCACTGCGTTCGAACAGGATCCTGCTAATTGCAGGGAAGGGATTGATTCGATATATTTTTTCAGTACATCCAATGCCGGCGGCTCATCGTCCACAATCAGGCAGTTTATTATTTTATTGGTCAACATGATGAGGATTGGTTGTAAGAAGGTTCTTAAATATATACTATTTTAAAATAACATAATGTTTCGGGGAATATTTTGACAGGACCACACCATTTAATTTTTATGAATTTTGCGTACTGAATATATGTCAGCCCCGTTTTCCGTTTCTGAATATTCGGTCAGGGCAATTTCCATTTGTACCGTATACATATCTTCTGTTTCTGCAAACCGGAGTTTGTGCTTTCCAGGATAAAGCAGCTCCAGTCTTTTTTTCACATTTTCCAATCCAACACCCTTTCTTTTCCCGGAGTTCGTAGCTAAAGCCGGCCTGCTGTTACTGAGTTGAAAATGAAAGATATTGCCATTCATATATATTTTCAACATGATTTTGGGTTGTTCAATGGTTTGGCTTACGCCATGCCTGAAACAATTTTCAACAAAAGGTAAAATGAGTAAAGGAGCAATCTGGTAATTTCTCCCTGGATTGATCAGTTCAGCCTGCATGCTTAGCCGATTCCCATATCGAATTCTTTCCAGGTCAATATAATTCGCAATCATATTTAATTCATTCTTGAGTGGGACATACGCATGATTGCACTCGGCCACCATATAGTGAACCGTATGCTTAAGTTTATTTACCAGATCGGCAGCTGAACTTTTCCTGTTCAGCGAATGTGAATAAATATTATTGAGGGTATTAAACAGGAAATGGGGGTGTATCTGGGATTTCAGTAATTGAAGCTCAGCGTTCGTATTAGCGACCGTTAAGGATTCATTTTCTTCCTTTTTCAGGTGCCAGTTTTTTAAACTCTTGAGAGAAAGCAACAGGACGCAAACGAGCGGGGGATTGCCCAAAAATCTTATTATCCCGGTAACCAGCAGAGTCCGGTTGTTCATGATATCAGTTACATGGCTGAATGACTTGTTCAACTGGTAATAGTCGTACAGATAATTTATTCCAATAAGGAAAATAAACAGGATCAGCATGATCACTGAAAAACTTATATATTTTTTATGGCGGATAAATACAGGTACCAGAACATAAACAGTTATATAGCAGAAGAAAACAATCAATGAAGTCCAGTGTATCGCGTATGAAAGAAGAGAAGGGAATGATGGACCAAACAGTTCGCCCGGATATACAATACTTATGCGCAAGAGGCTGCAGAAAAAAATAGCCATACAAAAAATGCCGTGACGCAGGATCCGGTATTTATTTTCCTGAGAATAAATTAATTCATGCATATTCCTGGTTTTCATTTAATACTCCTTCAATTAGGCGCTCGTCTTTTGGGGAATGAATCATATTCAATTGTAATTCTATTAAGATTTCATGGTTATTTGATTTTAAAATGAGCTGATGATTATCCGGATAAAGAGTTTCTATTCTTTTAGTAATATCAGACCACATCGGCTGCTGATAAAATTTGGCTTCGGTAGGGTAGTCTTCGGTACAGGTAAGATTGAAATAGAGTATTCCTTCACTGGCCCTTATCCGGACATCCATTTTTTTCAAACTTGCGTCCATGACCATCAGATACTCAAAACTGGTTTCCAGGAAAGGCAACAGAATCAGCGGCGCCAGGTAGGAATCGTTGGTTTCATCCTTTATTTCCAGGCTTATCTGAATTTTATCATGATGGTTATTTTTTTGCAGGTCTATATATTCCCGGATTACCTCCAGTTCTTTCTCCAGCAAAACATAATCACCTTCACTTCCGAATAATACATAACTCAGAAGCTCCGACATTTTGAGAATCAGATTTGGCGATTCTGGTAGTTCATTCCTTAATTTACCTTCCAGAGAATTCAATGAATGAAACAAAAATCGCGGGTGTATCCGGGTTTTTAAAAGTTTCAGCTCTTTTGAAATTTTTTCTTTTATAAGTATTTCATTGGCGGTTTGCTGCGACATCCATTTTTTGCTTAGCAGAATTCCACAGACAAGAGATAAAAGGATCAAAGGAATCCAGATTCCGTTTGCAACGGCATAGTATTTATATTGACCGTATTCAGCCTGGTTATTTTGCACGAGTATTGTGGTGTGGATGTACAGTTTTGCCATAAGCGTGGCGACAGCGAAATTGGAGATGATCAGCCCGGTAAAGCTCAGCAGGAAGGGAACAAATCGCCTGGTATACAGAAATGCGGGAATGATCACATACATGAAAAAATAAGCGGAGACAACAAATGCCGGGAAAAAGAAAGCGATGTAAAGAAACAATTGAGGCAGGCTACGAAAATATCCTGTTCCTGAAGATCCGGCAATGATTATGTTTTGTACAGCATAATGTCCTAAGAACACAATCCAGAAAGCCAGATGCCGGAGGAGCCGGTAAGGAAATTTGTTGGAAAATATGAATGGATATCCGTTCACGTAATATTTTCTGTTTAAAACTGATCAACAATAAACAGATATACTGAAATATACGTGATAAGATAAATAATGTCGCATTAAATCGACTAATGCCATTTATCTACATTAAATGCCTTTGGTTTTTTTAAAGCCTGCAAGTCTGCTGAGTAGTTGTATTAAGGCTAAATTAGCCTGATTTACCGGCTGCGTAAATGCCAGGCTTTTGGGCGCACGAAGGATCGAAGGCCGGCATGTGATAATGTGGTGCCGAATCCGGAATGATTCCTGCCGCTCCATGGTAATGCTGCCGATACCCGGTCGCAGCAATTCCAGTATCCGGAACCTGCATTGATTTGCTTTAATATTTTTTCGGCTCTTGATCTGTCTGCACTATATACAGATGCGGTAAGACCGTATTCTGTATCTGCCATCAGACGAATTGATTCTTCATCATTTTTTACTTTCATGATGCCGATAAGGGGACCGAAAGATTCTTCTTTCATGACAAGCATTTCATGAGTTGTATCCGTTAGAATAGTCGGCTCGAAATAATTTCCTTTTTTATTCATTCGTTTTCCGCCCAGCAATATGCGGCCTCCTTTCAGTTTGGCGTCTGCTATCTGGTTCTCCAGGACAGCCAGCTGTTCTTTTCTTGTAAGCGGCCCGAAATAAATCCCTGCTTCAGTAGGAGCACCGGTTTTCCATGATTCCACTTGTTTCTTAAATTCAAGCAGGTACTGATCATAGACGGCTTCGTGAACATAGATTCGTTCTACCGAACAGCAACTCTGTCCATTGTTATAAAATGCCCCGTCTGCCGATGCTGCAGCGACCTGCGGGATATCCGCAATGTCATCTGCTACGTACAAAGGATCCTTTCCACCCATTTCGAGCTGGCACGGAACCAGTTTGGTTGCGGCCTTTTCATAAATGTATTTCCCCGTTCTGTATGAACCCGTAAAAAAATATCCATCGAATGGAAGTTCAAGCAAGAGTTCTCCTGTTCCTTTCCCCCCAAGCGCAACCTGAAAAACTTCAGCGGGTACTCCGGATTGTTTCAGTAGTTTTTCAATCTCCAGACCGGTGAGCATAGCATATTCCGAAGGTTTATACATCACAGAATTGCCTGCAAGCAGGGCGCTGACAAATATATTAACCCCTACAAGCCAGGGATAATTCCACGCTGAAATATTGCATATAACCCCCAACGGATCATATGAAATTTTTTCTTCCATTCCAGCCTCGCTGGTCATCATTTCTTCCCCAAGATATTTTTCAGCATTTTCTACGAGCCACTTAATCCTCGCTCTGGCTCCATTGATTTCATTCCGGCTTTGTTGAAGAGGCTTTCCAATTTCGGCAGTTAAGATGGCCGCAAGCGATTCCATATTGTTTTCCAATGCGACTGAAAATTTCTTCAGTATTTCGACACGGTGTTTTATTCCGGCCGATGACCATTCCGGCTGTGCATTTTTTAATAATCCGAATTTTGTGGCAAGAGATTCCCGATTGTCCTCCCGGATTTCGCCGAGCAGTTCTTCAGTTGCCGGATTGATTATTTGCATCTTTTTCGATTATGTACTAGGATCTCAAAGGGCTTTTAAATACAATTTTTTAAAATCTGATCTGCTCACCGGTTTAGGATTATTAGGATGTGCAAAGTCAGCCAGAGCCAGGTCAGCCAAAGTTTCTATATGTTCCGGCTTTACCCCGATCGCGCTCAGATTTCGGGGTATGTTTATCTTTTCATTTAAACTGAAAAGATATCTGATCACTGCTTCCCCTGATTCCTCCTCCAGTTTTAAAGCAGCTGCAATTTGTTCAAATTTTCTTTCGAATCCTTCAATATTAAATTCCAGGCCATAAGGAATATTAATTGCATTAGCGAGCCCGTGATGCGTATCAAGCAGGGAAGAAAGTGGATGAGCAAGTGAATGCACCACGCCCAAGCCTTTTTGAAACGCAACAGCCCCCATTAACGAGGCAATCAGCATCTGGCTTCTCGATTCCAGGTCCGGGTGATTGACTGCTTTTTCAAGTGAGGAGTGGATCAGTGAAATTGCCTGCAACGCGATACCGTCACACATCGGATGAAACATATTCACCAGGAAAGCCTCCATATTGTGTGTAAGCGCGTCCATTCCGGTGGCCGCGGTAACAAAAGGAGGAAGCTCCATCGTGAGCAGAGGGTCGGCAAAAACAATACGCGCCAGCAGTTTTGGTGAAAAAAGAATTTTCTTCTGATGAGTTTCATCATCCGATATTACTGCACTTCTTCCCACTTCACTGCCGGTTCCTGCGGTTGTTGGAATGGTTATGAAATAAGGAACTTCATTGGTAATAAATTCCGCTCCACCCTTGAGGTCATCATATTTGAAAAGATCCTCCCGGTGGGTCGTGCGGAGTGTAATGGCTCTGGCTACATCAAGAGCGGCTCCGCCACCAATTCCGACAATGCAATCCCGTTCTTCTTCATCAAATACTTCTGTTCCCTTGTAAACATCGGACTTCACAGGATTCTTGTGGATATCATAAAAAGTTTCCACCGAAATATTATTCTGTTGCAGGTCGCCGATGATTTTTTTAAAAAAATCCAGTTGAGAAACGGTAGGATCTGTTACGATCAGGGGCCGGCTTAGTCCGTTTTTTAAAAGATGTGGACTGAGTTCCCGGCTGGAGCCTGCGCCGAAACGGATAATTGTCGGAAAATTGTATTGAACAATTTTATTAAAGTTCACGGCTTCTTCAATTATATAATTTCAAAATATCTTTTTAACTCCCAGTCTGTTACTGTCTTCAGGTGTTGCCGCCATTCCCATTCCCGGGTCCGCGCGTAATGGTCTGTGAACCCTGTGCCCAGTATTTCCGCGGCAACTGCGGATTTTTTCATCAGTTTTGTGGCTTCATCCAGAGTTGCCGGCAATCGATCGTTTGTTTGATCCTGGTATCCGTTTCCCCTGGTGGCTGCCTGTTTTAACTGCAGTTTGTTTTTAATACCGTAAAGTCCCGATGCCAGCGCTCCTGCCATCGCCAGGTAGGGATTTGCATCTGCCCCGATCACCCGGGTTTCCAGTCTGCAGGCTGTGGGGCTGCCGGTTAAAACACGAAGCGCAACGGTGCGGTTATCAATTCCCCAGGTAAGGGTCGTTGGTGCCCATGCACCCTCTACCAATCGTTTATAACTATTGATAGTGGGTGCAAACAAGGGAAGTAACGAAGGCATTAAAAGCAATTGTCCTGCCATATATTGCTTCATAATTTCACTCATATGCAGGGAATCTTTTTCTTCGTAAAAGAGATTTTTTCTGCGACCTGCATCCCATAAACTCTGATGTACATGGCCGCCGCAACCAGGCAGTTTTTCACTCACTTTTGCCATGAACGTAGCCATAATGCCGTGTTTATAGGCAATTTCTTTGACGGCAGTTTTGAAAAGAACGGCGCGGTCTCCCGCTTCCGGCAATTCTGAATAGCAGATAGCGGCTTCGTATGTACCAGGTCCCGTTTCAGTATGCAACCCTTCAATAGGAATTCCAAAACGGTTTAGCAATTCAAAAAGATCCTTCATAAAATCATTCTGCAAACTGCTTCGCAGAATAGAATAACCAAACATACCGGGAGTTAGAGGCCGCAGGCTGCAGTATTGCTTGTCATGAATGGTTTGTGGTGTCTCTGCAAAGTTGTACCATTCAAATTCCTGTGAAAAAACAGGCAGAAACCCGGCGGATACCGCATCGCCAAGGACTTTTTTTAAAAGCAACCTCGGGCAGGGCGGCGGTGTTTCAGAATTTTGAACCAATTCACCCAGAAAAAAAGGCAGATCGTTTTCCCAGGGAATTTTTCTGAAGGTTGACAAATCCAGTCTTGCAGGAGCGTCCGGATATCCTGTGTGCCAGCCCGTATAAGAACCGTTGTCATAAGCCGAATCAGCACTGTCCCATCCAAAAATGACATCGCAGAAACCCGTATCGGATTCTGCAACGGAAAGAAATTTTTCTGCAGAAATATATTTACCCCGTAAAATCCCGTCGATATCTGCGATGGCGTATTTTACTTTTCCGGAAGGATGATTTTTAACGTACTGAAGAATTTCTTTCTTATCCATACCATAAATTTTAACGGGTTACCTGCTTATTAAGCAGTTTAAAGAATCCATACGACAATACCATCACTAAAATGTAAAATAACGCTAATTTGAAATTGTAAATCGTCATCGCTATGATTGAAATAACCGCAATTACCAGGGCGGTTACGGGGAAAATAGGATAGAACGGAACACGGAAGGGCCGGTCAAGATCAGGTTCTTTTGTCCTGAGCCTTAACATGCAAATCATGGAAATGATATAGAGGGTAAGTGCACCGAAAACGGAAATGGTAATAATTTCGGCAGTCTTCCCGGACAATAATGCAATCATGCCGATGAACATATTCGCCAGCAGTGCATTGGACGGAGTATTAAATCTTGGATGTATTTTCCCTAAGATGACGGGCGCAAATTTTACTTTGCCGAATTCATAAGTAGATCTGCCGGCAGACAAAATCAGTCCGTGAAAAGAAGCAATCAGACCAAATAATCCGACAGTAATCAGCAGATGGTAGAGCAGGTTGCTGCTGCCGGTGACATGGGCCAGGGCCAGGGGCAGGGGAGAATCAGAAGTTGTTCCGTCTGGTTTATAAACGATCGTTTCCCATCCGTTTACCCCGACAGAACTCAAAAAAATCAGCACACATAAAATAACCAGTGTGATAATAGCGGAACCGAATCCCAACAATAATGTACGTTGGGGCTTTACTACTTCTTCTGCTGTATTGGCCACCCCTTCTATGCCCAGAAAAAACCAGATAGCAAAAGGTATCGCAGCAGGAATGCCCTGCCATCCATGTGGGAAGGCATTTTTTTGAATATTCTTAATATCGAAATGAGGGAGTGTGATGCCTGTAAATAACAACAATTCCCCTACTGCCAGCAGGGTAATGACCAGTTCAAATAAAGCAGCCGCTTTAACCCCGTAAATATTAAGGGCTGTAAAAATCAGATAGGCAAAAATAGCGATGGCCAGGATGGGGATCTGTGGAAAAAAGAGATTGAAATAAGCGCCAATCGCAAAAGCGATGGCAGGAGGTGCAAAAATGAATTCGATATTCTGTGCCATACCTGCAATAAATCCAAGATCCTTTCCCAGGGCACGGTAAGCATAGTCGAATGCACCCCCGGCTTTCGGAATTGCCGCGGCCAGTTCCGCATAACTGAAAGTAAAAGTGGTATACAGAATGATAATAAAAAAAGTTGCAACGGCCAGCCCGCCCGTGCCTCCCTGCTCCAGGCCCAGATTCCAGCCGAAGTACATACCGGAAATGACATATCCCACACCCAGTCCCCAGAGGAGAAAGGGGCTGAGTATCCTTTTAAGCGTAGGTGCCGGCAATGGTAAAAATTAAAAGAGAATATGGAAAATACCCTGAAATGGATTGTCCTTTCCAAAAATAGATTGAATTCTTCCATATAAAATGCTTTAGGTAAATTGTTGTATAAAAAACAGTATATGCTGGAAAAGGACCCAAGGGTGGATGCTTATATAGAAAAATCCGCCCCATTTGCCAGGCCTATTCTGGAAAAACTTCGTAAACTGGTTTTCCAGGCATGCCCGGATGTGGAAGAAACCATAAAATGGAGTTTTCCGAATTATGAAGTTCACGATGCCATGTTATGCAGCATGGCCGCATTCAAGGAGCATTGTTCATTTGGATTTTGGAAAGCTTCACTATTGAAAGACGATAAAGGAATCCTGAGGCTGACGGAAAAAATTTCCATGGGGCATCTGGACAAGCTCCAATCTGTAAAAGACCTGCCCGCGGATAAAATCCTGATTGACTATCTCAAAGAAGCGGCTATGCTGAACAAGAATAAGATAAAGCTGGCCCGGCCAAAATCAACGCCTAAAAAAGAATTACCCCTGCCAAAACCATTGTCAGCTGCGCTGAAAAAAAGTAAAAAAGCGTTGACTGTATTTGAATCCTTTTCCCCATCTCAACGACGTGAATATATTGAATGGATTACGGAGGCAAAAACAGAAGAGACGCTGAATAAGAGACTGGCCACAACCATTGAATGGTTAGAGGAAGGGAAGACCAGACACTGGAAATATAAAAAAGCGTGAAGCCGTCTAAAGCTTAAAGCTTAAGGCTTAAAGCCTAAAGCAGAGTGTAGAATGCTGAATGCAAATTGAGATTATAGTTGTTTTTAATTGTTAAATTAGAAAATATTGCAAGAGCCTAATTCCCGATTTTACATAGACCCGGATATTTCTATTGCGAAGACATTGCACACCGATTTTTATACAGATCCGGATCTGTTTGAAGGAAGCCGCGGGAAGATATTTTCGAAAAGCTGGCAGTATATCGGGGATGAATCCCTTGTTCCTCAAACGGGGAGTTGTTTCCCGCATATCTTATTCGAGAATTACCTGAATGAACCCCTGCTGCTGACCCGGGATGGGGACCGGATATATTGTTTGTCGAATGTATGTACACACCGTGGCACCACACTGATTGGTGAACCCTGTCAGTCGGTTCATATCAGGTGCCGTTATCACGGCCGACAGTTCCGGCTTGATGGAAGTTTTTTATCCATGCCGGAATTTAAAGAAGTGAAAAATTTCCCTACCGCTGCAGATAACCTCACGAAGCTACCATTGCATCAGTGGGGGCCTTTATTTTTTACTTCCCTGAACCTGGATGCAGATACAAAAAAATATTTTGGAGCGATGCAGGAAAGACTGTCCTGGCTTCCCCTGAAAGAGTTTGTGCATAAACCAGCTTTGTCTGCAGAGTATACAGTAAAATCTCATTGGGCGCTTTATTGCGAAAATTACCTGGAGGGCTTTCATATCCCATTTGTGCATGCGGGATTAAATGCCGTAATTGATTTCGGCACTTATTCGACGGAAATATTTGATTTTTCAAATCTTCAGCTGGGTCTTGCGAAAAGCGATGAAGAAATATTTGACCTGCCATCCTCATCACCTGACTATGGAAAAAAAGTAGCGGCATATTATTTCTTTGTGTTCCCTAATATGATGTTCAATTTTTATCCCTGGGGGCTCAGCATAAACATGGTCCGTCCGGTTTCCATGGAACTTACCAGGGTTTCATTTTATACTTATGTGTGGAAGGAGGAACTCTTCGACAAGGGCGCGGGATCCGGCCTCGATACTGTTGAAATGGAAGATGAAGAAGTGGTGGAAGCCGTGCAAAAGGGTATACGTTCAAGCTTTTATCACCAGGACAGGTATTCGGTAACCAGGGAGCAGGGGATACATCATTTTCATAGTTTGATAGCGAAAGTTATGGGTACTCATGAGTAATAATTCCCGTCAGGTAATTGGTTATGGTGCCGCAGTTTCTTTCGTAGTCGGAGGAGTTATTGGGTCCGGTATTTTTATGAAGCCGGCTACCATGGCGGGACAGCTGGGATCACCCGTATGGCTGATTGTAGTGTGGATTATCGGCGGGATCTTTTCTTTGATAGGTGCACTTATTTATTCTGAAATAGGTGCCATGCTTCCAAAGACGGGTGGCCTTTATGTCTATTTACGTTTTATGTATGGTGATTTTGTTGCCTTTCTTTACGGATGGGCAGCATTTACAGTAATCAATACCGCTTCTGTTTCAGCCATTGCATTTGTATGCGCAGCTTATTCAGACTATTTTCTTCATATGCCGAGGTTGTCTCCGGCGATGGAAAAAAGTTTTATCTGGCATATCCCATATTTGGGAAATTTGTATCCTCTGGCCAACCTGGGAGTTAAATCGCTGGCAATTGCATTGGTCGTTGGAATAACAGGATTGAATTATATTACTACCCGGGGTAGTAGTACGCTTCAATACATCAGTACAGTAGTCAAAGTGCTTGTTATAGTAGCGCTGGTAGCAGGAATTTTCTTATCCGGAAATGGGCATGCAGAGAATTTTATACTTACGTCTTCCAATCCGAAACATGGATGGTTATTAATAGGCGGTTTAATCGGGGCCATGACCAGCGCATTTATGGCCTATGATGGCTGGATAAACCTGACATTTATCGGTGGTGAATTAATAAATCCGCAAAAGAATATTCCGCGAAGCCTCATTACGGGAGTGTTTGCATGCATAGTGATTTATGTACTGCTGAACCTTGCTTTTTTATATGTTTTACCCATCGATCAGGTGGCCGCTTCGCCACTGGTTGCTTCTGATGCCATTGCCCGTGCACTGGGAAACACCAGTGGAGCCGTAATTGCTGCCATGATTGTGATATGCACATTCGGGGCAATCAATTCATGTAATATGTCGGAAGCCCGCGTTACGTATACTATGGCAAAAGATAATTTGTTTTTCTCCTGGGTGGGCAAGGAACACCCGAAGTTCCGTACGCCTGCCAATGCCCTCCTGATGCACGGGATACTAGCCTGTTTATTTATTCTGACCGGATCCTTCGATATGCTGGCAGACATTTTTACTTTCATTGCCTGGCTGTTTTATCTGATGGGCGCCATAGGCATTTTTATTCTGCGAAAAAAAATGCCTGACCGGCCAAGACCTTATCGTGTCTGGGGTTATCCTTTCCTTCCGTTGCTGTTTATTTTGTTTGCCGCTTTTTATGTGGGTAGTACGATCTGGAATGACATCAATAATTATATTTCAGGTACGACTCCGGTTATTAATTCCTTACTCGGACTGGCGATTACCGCACTGGGCGTTCCACTCTACCTGTATTTCAAAAGAAACAGAACCATTACCCGCCGGGACCTTAGTGAATAAGGGATTACAGTTATTGATTTTCCAGGCGAGCTTATTGATTCACCTACAGGCGGTTATAAGTTTATGTATAATTTATTCAAATTGGTTGCCTACTAATTTGGTAGACTAATAATTGTTTTCTATATTTGTTGCCCCTGCCCATGGGCAGTTTATTAATTGAAATATCAACGTACTTATGAATTATTCTAAAGACCTGAACTGGCTGAGTGCCCCGGCTTTTTTTCTGATTGTCGGTATGCTTGTTATCAGTTCAAAAAAACAACCGACCCATGTTCGCCAGCCCGAGAAATCCAAAACGGAGATCCCTGCGAACGTCCAAAAACCTTCCTGACCATTTTAAAATCGGTATATATCCTCGTCGACCCTGCTCTGGCAGGGTTTTTTTAGTTTTAAGCCGGGAAGAATAAATATTTGTGTAACTGAATAGTTACTCATATATTTGTAACCAAAAGGTTACACAATAATATTTCAACCCATGAGAAGAGACAGTTTCCAGGCTATAGCAGACCCTACGCGCAGGGCAATTATTCAGATGCTGGCCAGCCGGCCGATGAACCTGAATGCCGTGGCGGAGAATTTTGATATTAGTCGTCCCGCTGTTTCCAAGCAGATAAAAATTCTAACAGAATGCGGACTGATTCGAATCAGACAACAGGGACGGGAACGGGTTTGTGAAGTGCAATTTCAAAAACTGGAGGAAGTTTCAGACTGGATTGAAAAATACAGGATCTTCTGGACCCGGAAACTGGATGACCTGGAAAGATTTCTGGCCAAGGGAAAAAAAATTCGCAACAAATAAAAATTAAAAAAATGAGTAATCAGCCATTTGTAATCGAACGCGAATTCGACGCACCCGTCTCAAGAGTATGGGACGCACTCACCAATAATGAACAAATGAAAAAATGGTATTTTCAACTGGCGGATTTCAAACCGGTCATTGGGTTTGAATTCCATTTTTACGGCGGAAAGGAAGGCGGTGAGCAGTACAAACATATCTGTCAGGTTACGGAAGTAGTGACCGGAAAAAAAATCACTTACAGCTGGCGTTATGATGGTTATCCTGGAATTTCTTTCGTGAGTTTTGAGCTATTTGAAAAGGGGAATAAAACAAAATTGAAACTCACCCACACCGGTCTTGAGTCGTTTGCTGCTTCAGGCCCGGATTTCAGGAAGGAAAATTTTGCAGAGGGATGGACCCAGATACTGGACAGTTCACTGCAGGGATTTTTGGAAGGAGCGGAAGTCAAAGCGTAGATAGTATTGTAGTTCGTGGATCGTATATCGTTTATCGTGGATCGTATATCGTAAATCGTGTTTTTGTGTATATAATATTCGGATAATTGAATCATTAGCGGTATGCGATTCTCGATTCACGATACACGATCTTCGATCCACAATAATTTATTTCTTCAGTTGCAGAATAGAATAATCAGTCTCTTCTGCCAGGATTTGATTTTTCAGACTGCCCAAACCTTCAATCCGCAATTCAATATTATCTCCTG
>Ga0157376_10001906_pt1 | contig 13927 bp, 17 predicted proteins | sample M45metaG_FD_121801 | JGI IMG/M metagenome (GOLD analysis project Ga0157376, IMG submission 121801) | Miscanthus rhizosphere microbial communities from Kellogg Biological Station, Michigan, USA - M4-5 metaG | ecosystem: Host-associated > Plants > Roots > Rhizosphere > Soil | place: USA: Michigan... | reverse complement strand
GCCCGCACGCCGCCAGGTCGGCGCGGTCGTTCACCCCGGCGGTGTCCTCGAACTCGGCGCTGACCGAGCCGACGTCGCCCTTCTGCGCGGCGAGCGCGACCAGGTCGGTGAGGTAGTACTCGCGCTGCGCGTTGGCGGGGCGGAGAGCGGTCAGCCGCTCGCGGAGGAAGCCCGCGTCGATGACGTACACGCCTGCGTTGATCTCGCGGATGGAGCGCTGGTCCGCCGTGCAGTCCTTCTCCTCGACGATGCCGGTGAGGCGCTCGCCGACGCGCAGCACCCGACCGTAGCCGGCGGGGTCGTGGACCTTCGTGCTCACCAGCGCGAGCGGGGCGTCGTTGCGCCGGTAGGTGTCGACGAGCTCCTCCAGCGTCGCTCCCCGGAGGAGCGGCGTGTCGCCGTAGAGCACCAGCACCGGGCCGCTCACGCCGTCGAGTGCTCCGAGCGCGGCGCGGACCGCGTCCGCCGTGCCTCGCTGCTCGCCCTGCGTCGCGAAGCGGAGCGCCTGACCCGGGAAGCGGGCCTCGAGCGCGGCGCGCACCTGGTCCCCCTGGTGTCCCACCACGGCGACCACCGGGTTGCACCCCAGGGCCAGGGCGCGGCCGACGGGCCACGCCGCCAGCGGCTGTCCGAGCACGGGATGGAGCACCTTCGCCGTGCTGGACTTCATGCGGGTCCCCTTCCCCGCGCACAGCACCACCGCCGCCAGAGGTTCGTTCATCGTGCCCGGCACATTGCAAGGCGGCTGCCGCGCGCGTCAAACGCCACCTCGCGGGCATCGACCGGACGCCTCGAGGACGTCAGTCGAACATGAAGGAGACGACGCCCTCTCCGCAGACCTCGGGTTGAGGGCGGGCGAAACACTGCTCTCCCCGGTCACCGCTCCCGGTCTGCGGATAGGGTCCCGCGGCGCCGGAGTAGAGCGTCCGGGTCTGGTCCTTGATGTTGTAGGTGATCAGGGCGTGGGTCTCGGCCTGCCCGCAGGCGTCCCAGTAGTCGATCAGGATGATGTACCACCCCTGGGGCGCCGTGCCTGTCGGCCAGGTGATGTTCTCCGCACGCTTGTGATCCAGGTCGCACCCCGCGTTCGAGTCGAGATCGAGCTTGCCACCAGACGCCGAGGATGGATGCCCGTAGTAGATCTCCTCGCCGTTCGGGTCCAGGACGTGAAGGTCCACGTCGCTGTCCACGTCCCAGGTGAGAGTGATCTGGATGTCACCCGTTCCCACGGGCGTGAGTGTGACCGGCAGCGAGGTCGTGCTGCCGACCGCGTCCCCACTCCCACCGGCTACGAGGAAGGAGAAGCTGGTGGGCGTCGTCTGGGAGAGGCTCACGATGATCTGCTGCTGGCTCGCCGCGCCGATCCCCTTCAGCTCGTAGTAGCCAGCCGCCCCCTGCACGCCGACGACGATGTGGTCGACGGCCGAGCTGGACGTCACCGAGATCAGGCTCGACGCGCCCGGCAGCAAGGCTCCCGTGGTCGCCGCCTGAAGGGACGAGCCGCCCCCGGAAGGGAGAGACCCGGAACGGAGCTGCCCGGCGACGGTGCCGTCGCCTGACTTCACGCCGACGAGATAGTGCTCGAGTGGCTCGCCGGCGGACCCGTTCTCGGACGAACCGCAGGCGCCGAGCAGCGCCAGCATCGAGGCGAGTCCCAAGCTTCGACGGTCCATGATCGAGCCTCCCGCCCGCGAGTCTCGCCATGGGCCGCGGTCCCAGGCCCTCCCGGTGCCGCTCCGCGGGACTGTACACACCAGGGCAACTCGTGATCGGCGAAAGCTCAGGACACCTGGCGTGTGTCCGGAGCAAGACCTGGACGCCCCGGGTGCTGGTGGACCTCGTCGTCAGGGCGGCCGCGCGCCGCGCACCAGGAGCCGGGCGGCGTTGAAGGCCTGTCGAGCCTCGACTTCCCGCCGGGCGTCACGGAGAAGACGGGCACGCTGGCGGAGGACGCATGCCAGCGGGAGCTTGAGCTCTCGCGGCAGCCCCGCCAGCGGTGCCTCGCCGAAGAGACACAGCGCCCCGGCGTCCATCCCCGTGAGGCGGCCGGTGATGGCGTCGACCTGCCGCAGGGCCTCGTCCCGCCGGCCCTCGCGCCGCAGGCGAAGCACGGCCGCGAGCAGCTCGGAGAGCTGGCGCACGAGGCGCATGATGACGTCGCGTTCGGTCAGCATCGACGCCGAGAGGATGCAGCATCCGCGGCCGCCCGGGGAGACCAGGACCACGAAAGGCGGCTGACATCCGCCTCGCGTCAGGCCGGAGTCGACGCCGTTCAGGGCACGTCGAACGAGACGATCAGGGTCCCACAGACGGCACTGCCCCCTGAGAAGCACTCGTCCCCGCGATCGCCGGACCCGGTCAATGCTCCGGGGAACGTGGCCGGCGCCTGGCCCTTCCGGTTGACCGTCACCACGTAACGACTCTCCGTCTGCGAGCAGGCATCCCAGTAGTCGACCAGGACGTAGTACTTCCCGTTCGGCGCGTGGCCGACTGGCCAGGTGATGTTCTCCGCCCGCTTGTGGTCCAGCGAGCAGCCGGCGTTGGAGTCGAGGTCGAGCTCGCCGCCGGACGCCGAGGAGGGATTCCCGTAGAAGATCTCCTCGCCCGATGGATCGACGACGTGGAGATCCACGTCACTGTCCACGTCCCAGGTGAGGCTGACCTGCACGTCGCCGGTTCCGACGGCGGTCAGGGTGACCGGAACGGCGGCCGAGGCGCCCACGCTGCCTCCGCTTCCCCCGGCGACGAGGAAGGAGAAGGTGGAGGGCGCCGTCTGGGCGAGGGTCAGGAGCACCGACTGCGCCGCGGCCGAGGGGAGCCCGGTCAGCTCGTAGTACCCCGACGCACCCTGGACGCCGACGACGACGCGGTCGATCGCTGAGCCCGAGGTCACCGAGACGACGCTCGATCCTCCGGGGATGATGGCTCCGGAGGTCGACGCCTGGACCGGCGGACCCCCTCCCGAGGGGAGCGACCCGGACCGCAGCTGTCCGACGACGCTGCCGTCCCCGGACCGCACCGCCGCCAGGTAGTGGTCGATCGCCTCGCCCGAGGCCTGTTCCCCCGGCGAAGAGCCACACGAGCCGAACACGGCCAGCAACGACGCGAGAACGCATCCACGAGAACACATGACCAGAAGCTCCCTCTCTCCGAAACGCACACTGCCTCAGGCGCCGGAGCGCGTCCGGTGACAACACCGGCGGCCCCGCTCGCTCGGACGGTCGGATTTCCCCCACCCGGGAGCAACACGCGCGGTGTGTGCGCGTCACGAGCCCAAGCGCGGGGCTCTCCGAGAGATCGGAAAGTCAAGCCAGCTTGACAGGGACTCCACCGAGCCCCGAGTCTGGATGAATGGAAGAGGATCCCCCGAGCCCGCTGCGCGAGCGGCGACTCGTCCAGGGTCTGTCGCAGGACCAGCTGGCGCGACAGGTGGGCGTGAGCCGGCAGGCGCTCAACACGCTGGAGCGCGGGCATGCCCGGCCCTCCCTGGAGACCGCCCTCGCGCTGGCCACGATCCTCGGGACGACCGTCGAGGCACTCTTCGGCAGGGCTCACCTTTCCCCGCTCCCACTCCCCACGAAGGCCGGTCCGGCAGGAACCCGGCTGCTCCTGGTGGAGGTCGCGGGACGGGTCCAGGCGCACCGGCTGGAGGCGAGCTCGGGTGAGCCCGCCGACGCGCTGGTGGAGGATCCACGCCGGCCACCCATGCTGCTGGAGCCCGAGCGCTGGCGGCGAACGCTCCTCGTCGCCGGATGCGATCCGGCGCTCCGGATGCTCGCCGTGCGCGCTGGCAATGCACGCTGGCTCAACGCGGGAACCGGCAAGGCGGTGGACCTCCTCGTGCGCCGCCAGGTGCACGTCGTCGGCGTCCATTCGCTCAGCAACCGGGACCGCCGCCGCGTGCAGGGGACGCTCCTGGTTCATCTCGCCACCTGGCCGCTCGGCCTCGCCGTGCGGAAGGGAAATCCGCTCGGCATCTCCGGTGTCGCCGATCTCGCCCGCGACGACGTGCGCATCGTCAACCGGGAGCGAGGCGCCTCGGCCCGCACGCTCCTCGAGGATCTCCTCGACGACCTCGGCCTGTCCCTCGCCGCGGTGCGCGGCCATGCCGACGAGGTGCAGGGCCACGACGCGGTCGCACGGGTCGTCGCGCTCGGGGCCGCGGATGCCGGGGTCACGACCCGCGCGGCGGCCACCGCGTATGGCCTCGAGTTCCGCCAGCTCTCCGAGGAGAGCTTCAACCTCGTCGTGCGGCCGGATGAGCTCGCCCGTCCCGAGGTCCAGGGGCTCCTCGCCGTCGCGAGAACCCCTGCCTTCCACCGCGACGTGGGTGCGCTTCCGGGCTACGGAACCGCGCGCTCCGGCAAGGCGGTGGGCCTGACGTGAGCTCGCGCGCAGGAGCGCGGCTCCTCGGGCTCCTCCCCGCGGCAGCGGCGGCGCTGATGCTCGTGGTGCTCGCCGTGCCGCTCCTCGCGCTGGTGCTCTCGACACCTCCGGGAGATCTGGTCGCCGGGCTCCGGCACCCGCTCGCGCTCTCCGCGCTCCGCCTCAGCCTGCTGACCACCACGACCAGCCTCGCCCTGACGCTCCTCCTCGGCACCCCGCTGGCGTGGTGGATGGCCAGGCACCCCGGACCGGCCGAGCGCGTGGCCGCCACGATCGTCCAGCTCCCCATCGTGGTGCCGCCGGCGGTCTCCGGGCTGGCCCTGCTGCTCGCCTTCGGCCGGCGTGGGCTGCTGGGACCTGCCCTCGAGCAAGCCGGATGGGCGCTCCCCTTCACCACCGCCGCGGTGGTGCTCGCCGAGCTGTTCGTGTCGGCGCCCTTCTACATCCAGTCGGCGGCGGCCACCTTCAGGCGCCTCGACGAGGATCTGCTCTGGGCCGCGCGGAGCCTCGGGGCCGGTCCCGCGCGCCGCTTCGTCCGGGTGGTGCTCCCGCTGAGCCGGCCCGGGATCGTGACCGGCGCGGCGCTCAGCTGGGCGCGGGCGCTCGGGGAGTTCGGCGCCACGCTGATGTTCGCCGGGAACCTCCAGGGACGCACGCAGACCCTTCCGCTCGCCATCTACAGCGCGCTGGAGACCGACCTCCGGCCGGCCAAGGCGCTCAGCATCCTGCTGGTGGCGGTGGCGCTGGCGGTCCTCGGGATTCTCGGGCGCGGGACGGTGCTGGAGGCGGTCCGTGCTCGAGCTTGACCTCGAGGTGGTGCGCGACGGCTTCGCGCTGGAGGTCCAGCTCTCGCTCGGCCCCGGTCCGACGGCGCTCGTCGGCCCGAACGGCGCGGGGAAGAGCACGCTGCTCAGAGCAATCCTCGGGGCGGTACCGGTGCGACGGGGACGGATCGTGCTCGACGGGCACGTCCTCCTCGACACGGACCGGGGCATCTCCGTGCCCACGGAGGAGCGGCGCGTGGCCTGGGTCCCGCAGGAATACGCGCTGTTCCCGCACCTGACCGTTCAGGAGAACGTCGCCTTCGGTGTCCCCGGTCCCGCCGGGCATGCCCGTGCCGATGCGCTGATCGGCCAGCTGGGCCTCGAGGCCCTGCGCTCGCGGCGCCCGGGCGCGCTCTCGGGCGGAGAACGACAGAAGGTGGCACTCGCGCGGGCGCTGGCGACCGAGCCCCGCGCGCTCCTGCTCGACGAGCCGCTCGCGGCGCTCGATGCGGACACCCGGGAGGCGACGCGCACCCTCCTCGCCGAGAGCCTGCACCGGCTGGCCATCCCGTCGATGGTGGTCACCCACGAGATGCGCGACGTGCTCGCGCTCCAGGGATCCGTGGTTCTCCTCGAAGGAGGCCGGGTCCGCTCCACGGGGACGCTCGACCTGTTCCGCGCCGCGCCTCCCAGCGAGTTCGCCCGCAGTCTCGTCACCCGCGCCATCGGCAGCGTCTGACACGTCGGACGCGCAGGGCGAAGCCACCCGCCCCGGAGCACCCCGCACGCCGCCGCCCTCGGCCGGGAGCGGGCTGGCTCCGCCCTCGGTTCGGACCTTCGACGTGTCGCCATGCGATGTCAAGTCCACTTGACATGGGCATCACACTCGGCGTCTGGTTCTCTCCATGCAGGTGGATATGCTCCGCTGGCTCCTTCTGGTGCCGATGGTGTTCGCGCTCGACGGGGGGTGGGCCGTCGCGACCACGCCGGACGCGGGGAAGCGGGGCGGTGCGACGCTCACGGTCTTCGCCGCTGCCTCGCTGCGTGATGTCTTTGGAACCCTGGGAGCCTCCTTCGAGAAGGAGCATCCCGGCGTGAAGGCCCAGTTCAACTTCGGCGGCAGCCAGGAGCTTCGTACCCAGCTCGAGCAGGGAGCGCCCGCAGACGTCTTCGCCTCGGCCGACACCAGGCACATGGACGCCGCACGGCAGGCCGGCGTGGTCGACGCCCCGAAGCTGTTCGCAACCAACGACCCAGTCATCGTCGTCCCGGCGGACAACCCCGGAAACGTCAAGTCGCTGGCGGACCTGGCGACGGTGAAACGGCTCGTCATCGGAACCAGCCAGGTCCCGATTGGCCTCTACACGATGCAGATCCTGGAGAAGGCGAAGGCCAGGCTCGGCCCGGACTTCCCGGCGCGGGTCCAGGCGCGGGTCGCGAGTCGTGAGCTCAACGTGCGTCAGGTGCTCACCAAGGTGATGCTCGGCGAGGCAGACGCCGGGATCGTGTATCGCACCGACGCGCGCAGCGCCGGGGACAAGGTCCGGATCGTCGAGATTCCTCCCGAGTTCAACGTCGTCGCCGAGTATCCGATCGCCACGGTCGCCCGAGCCTCGAACGCGGAGCTGGCCCGTGCCTGGGTGTCACTCGTGACCGGTCCGACGGGCCAAGCCGCGCTCGAAGGCGCCGGATTCGGAAGAGTCAGCAAGTGAGGGCGGTGAGGTCGGATCCCCCGAACGAGGTGTTTGACACCTTCTCGTCCTGTTGACTTGACACGAGTGACAGGTGTTCGCTGCCAGCGGACCCTCTCGAGGAGCCCCCGGTGGAGCTGAGTGCGAGGAACCAGATCGCTGGAACGGTCACGAGCGTTCGTGTCGAAGGGCTGATGGGGGAAGTCTCGGTGGACATCGGCGCCGGCACCGAGGTCGTCTCCACCATCACCAAGGTCTCCGCCCTCCGGATGGGGTTGAAGGCTGGTGACCGGGTCATCGTGGTCATCAAGGCCAGCGAGGTCCTGATTGCCAAGTAGGGCCCTCGCGGTCCTCTGCCTCCTCGCGCTCGGCGCTCCCGCCTCGGGCGCGGAATCCGTCCCGGCAAAGATCGAGGTCTCGGGCCTCCCCCGACAGGCGAGCCTCGGCCAGTCCGACCTGAGCGCCCTCGGCGCCTCCACTGGCACCTGGAAGGTGCACGGGTCCTCCCGCCAGGTCACCGGCGTCCGCCTCGACAAGGTGCTCACCCATCTCGGCTTCACCCCCGGGCCGATGGGCAAGGACGTGCCCGTGGCCGAGAAGCGCGCCGGGTTCCGCAAGGTGGTCGTGGCGACAGCCCGCGACGGGTTCCAGGCGGTGTTCAGCGTCGCCGAGTGCTTCGAAGGGATGGGCCCCGGAGAGGTGCTGGTGGTGTGGGCCGTGGACGGGAAGCCTCTTCCGGCGGCCGAGGGCCCCTTCCGCCTCGTCGTCCTCACCGACGCCGAGCCGAGCCGTTCCCTGAGGCAGCTGCAGAAGCTCGAGGTGAAGGACGTCGTCGCCCGCTGACGGTCGAGCCGCCGGCACCCGGCATTCCGGTTGCGTCCGGCCCGGGCCGCGGCGATGACACCGCCGCGATGACCCGCCTCCTCGCCGTCCTGCTCCTGGCAGTCGCTCTTCCCGCGCTGGCAGCCCGCCCCTACCGCGGCGGAGTCGTCTCCAGCATCTACCCGCCGGCGGCGGAGGCGGGGCTGCAGATGCTCGACCGGGGCGGCAACGCCGTCGACGCGGCCGTGGCGATGGCCTTCGCCGCGGGGGTGGTCGGCCCGTACCACAACGGACTCGCCGGCGGCGGGTTCGCGGTGCTCACGCTCCAGGGGAAGGGCACGCTCGCGCTCGATTTCCGCGAGGTCGCGCCCGCGGCCGCCAGTCGCGACATGTTCCTCCGCGACGGCAAGCCGGTGCCCGGGCTATCCACCGACGGTGGGCTGTCGGTCGCCGTCCCCAACGCGGTGAACGGCTACCTCGCCCTCCTGGAGAAGGCTGGCTCGCTGCCCCGTTCCGCGGTCCTCGCCCCTGCCATCCGCCTCGCTCGCGAGGGTGTGGTGGTGGGCCCGAAGTACCGCCAGATGGCCGCCGGCAGGCTGGAGTGCCTGCGGCGCGATCCCGAGGCCTCCCGCATCTTCCTCCGGCCCGGACCGGACGGACGGCCGGACGTCCCGGCGCTCGGCACCCGGATTCGCCAGCCGGAGCTCGCTCGAACCCTGGAGCGCATCGCGGCGTCGGGCGCCTCCGCGGTCCGGAGCGGTCCCGTCGCGCGGGCCGTCGTCCAGACCGTCCGTGGCGCGGGCGGCATCGTGAGCGAGGAGGATCTCGCCCGCATCCGGGCCCGCTGGCGCACGCCGCTCTGGGGCACGTACCGCGGCCACCGCATCGCCACCTCTCCGCCCCCGAGCGGCGGCGGGGTCATCCTCCTCGAGACGCTGGGAGTGCTCGAGCGCCTCCGCCCGACGGGCTTCGAGCGCCGCGCGCCGGCCGACGTCCACCTCTACATCGAGGCGCTCCGGCGGGCCTACGCCGACCGCTCGCGCTTCGTGTCCGACCCGGACCAGGTGGACGTTCCGACCGCCCGGCTCCTCTCGCCCGCGCACATCGCCGAGCTCGCCGCGAGCATCGACCCCGCGCGGGCCACTCCCTCCTCCGCGATCCAGCCGTCGGGCGGAGGCGGCGGAAGCGCCGCGTCCCCGGCAGCGGAGAAGCACACCACCGAGATCTCCGTCCTCGACCGTGCGGGGAACGCCGTCGCGCTCACCACCACGGTGAACTACGGGTTCGGCAGCTGCCTCGTCGCCCGCGGCACCGGCCTGCTCCTCAATGACCAGATGGACGACTTCTCGACCCAGCCGGGCGTCCCCAACGTCTACGGCCTGGTCTACGGCGAGGCCAACGCCGTCGCCCCCGGAAAGATCCCGGTCTCGTCGATGGCCCCCACCCTGGTCTTCCAGAAGGACCGCCCGGACCGCGTCCTCCTGGTCGTGGGCGGATCGGGCGGCGCCTTCATCCCCACCGGCATCCTCCAGGCGGTGACCAACGTGCTGGACGGGCGGATGAATCTCCCGGTCGCGGTCGCGGCCGGCCGCGTCCACCACCAGTGGCTCCCCGACGTGGTGATGATCACCCCGGACGGCCTCGACCCGGCGACCCGGTCGGCGCTCGAGTCCATGGGGCACACCTTCAAGGTGATCGACGGTCCGCTCGGAGACGTGGAGGCGGTGATGGAGGACCCGGACACCGGACTGCGGACCACGGCCTCCGACCCGCGCGGCGAGGGCACGGGGCTCGGTCAGCCCTAGGGTCTCGGGCTCAGCCGGGGAGAACCGCCGGCCCCGAGTGCGCGACGGCCATCCGCCAGCCGGTCCCGGTCCGGACGCAGACGTCGGTGAAGAAGGCCACGTCGTCCACCTCGATCCCGGTCGGCAGCCGCACCCGCGCGCGCTGCAGCCCGGTGAGCACGCCCACTCCCCCGACCACCCGCGCCCGGAGATGCAGCACCGACAGCTCGAGGATCTCGCCGGGGATCTCCACCGCCGCGCGGAGGAAGTCCTCTCGCCGGGTCTCCGTTCCGTCCGAGCCGAGGAGCACGAATCCTTCGGTGACCAGCGCGCCAAGTGCCGTGGCGTCCCGGCGCCGGATGGCGTCGATGACCGAATCCTCGAGGCCGAGCAGAGCGCGCTCGTCGGGCGTCAGCGATGCCGGAGGATGCTCCACGGCCGTCAGCCCTTCTTCCGGGAGTAGATGCCCTCGAAGAGGAGGGTCCAGTTCCGGCCGTCGTCCGAGGACTGCTCCCACCGCTGCCGGATCCGGTCTCCCTCCATCTTCTGCCAGACGATGCGGTTGAGCGCGCTGGTTCCGCGCGAGGCCGAGCGGCGCCCGGTGAGCGTCATCTTCCCGTCGCGGAACTCGCCGTCGAGGATCAGCACCATCCCCAGGTCGTCCACGAAGGTCTGGGTCCACCGGGACGCGGGAGCGTCGTAGCTGCTGAGCGAGCTGCCGTGGCTGCCGTCGACCGAGGTCCAGGTCTCGCGGAGCGCGCACCCGTCGAGGATCTTCTCGACCTTGTTCTCACCGGCAGCCGTGCCCTTGGGGGTCTGCACGTCCCAGTCGCCGAGCCAGAAGTCGAACTGCCGGTAGGGCGCGCCCGAGCACGGCGGGCCCTTCGGCGCGGTGGCGAGGGCGCGCTTCTTCTGCGCCGCCGCCGAGAGGGGGACGAGGACCGCGAGCAGCATCAAGAGGACTCGCAACGCTCGAACCTCCATTCCGGAACCGCGGCCGTGCGCCACGGTCCACGGCCAGAGCAGAATAGACGCCGCAGGGACACACTGTCTCGCCGGCCTCCCGTGCTCTTCGACGCCCACCTCCATCCCGAGACACTGTCCGACCTGGACCTCGAGTCCCTGCGGGCGTTCGGCGTCGAGCGCGCGGTGGCGCTCGGCCACCACTTCCCCGAGCCGACCTCGCGCGGCCTGCGAGCGCACTTCCGCGACCTGCTGGAGGTGCAGCTTCCGCGACTGGAGCGGGCGGGAATCCGCGGCTACGTCGCGCTTGGCGTCCACCCCCGTGCGATTCCCCGGCGAGGGCTGCACGACGTGCTCGCCGGGCTCCCCGCGCTCTTCCGGGGCGGCCGGGTGGTCGCGCTGGGTGAGATTGGCTTTCACCGCGGTGGACCCGACGAAGAGGAGGCGGTGGTCGAACAGCTCGCGCTCGCGCGCCGGCTCTCGCTCCGCGTCGTCCTGCACACGCCCGCGCTGGACAAGGAGCGCTGGACGCGCCACCTGCTCGCCCTCGCACGCTCCCACGGGCCGGCACCGGGCCGCGTCCTCGTGGAGCACGCCAGCGCCCGCACCGTTCCGCTCATCCTCGCCCGGGGACACTGGGCCGGGCTGACGGTCAACGTCGGCGAGCTCACCGCGGACCGCGCAGTGCAGCTGGTGCGGAGGGTCGGAAGCCTCCGGCTCACGCTGGGGAGTGACGCCGGCGACCGCCCCGGAGACCTGCTCGGCCTGCCGCGCGCGGTGCACCTGCTCGAGCGGGCCGGCCTGGGGAAGACGCTGGTCGCGCAGCTCGCGTTCCGCAACGCGCGGCGCTTCTTCGGCGTGGAATAGGAACGACGCCGCCGGCCGGCGGCGTCAGTGGACGGACGCGGCGACCTCGCTCGGCGTGCCCACGTCGGCGATCTCGAGGCTCGGTTCCTCGCGCACCTCGTCCAGGTCGAGTGCGCTGCGGAACTCGGCGGCATCGAGAAGACGCTGCGTCCGATCGTCGAGCTCGACGGCGACCAGGATCGAGAGCCCGGTGCCGCTGACCTCGATCTGCTGGTACCTCGCCCAGCGGCCATCGCCCAGCTTCACCAGTTCTCCGATGTCGGCCAAGGGCACCCTCCGGACGTCGTCTGGAGGGACTGTAAGCAGCCTCCCTGACGGCCGGCAAGCCCAGGTGGTAAAGCCTGTGTAAACCGCTGGATTCACTGATGAGCACTGCGTCGTCTGGCTGGCACTCGGTGCCGGCTTCACACCCCCTGCCGTCAACCTGTCAATGGCCTCGGCTGTGAAGCGGTGCATCGCGGCATGCGCTCCTGACGCGAGCAGGCGAGCGGTTGACGCGTCAGGACTTGGGGCGAATCTCGGTGCCGACGAGCTGCTCGAACACGGTGATCACCGCGCCGATGTCCTGCTCGCCCTTCCCCGCGGCGCGCGCGAGCTCGTAGCACTGGCGAACCGTGGCCGTGGCGGGCGTGGGGACGCGGTGGGCCGCGGCGCTGTCGAGGAACAGACCCAGGTCCTTGTGCATGAGGTCGATGGCGAAGTGGGTCTCGAAGTCCCGGCGCAGCAGCTGGTTGCCCTTGAAGTCGAAGTACGGCGAGCGATAGCCGGAGGCCTGCACCACCTCGAGCACCTTCGTCGGATCCACGCCCGCCTTGGTGGCGAGGAGCATTCCCTCGCCGAAGGCCTGGAGCATCGAGGCGATGAGCGCGTTGCCGGCGAGCTTCACCTGGCTGCCGGCGCCCACCGGGCCACAGTGGATCCACTTCTCGCCCACCGCGCGGAACACCGGCTCGGCGCGGCCCAGCGCCGCCGGCGTTCCCCCGGCCATGATCAGCAGCGTGCCCTTCTCCGCGCCGTTCTTGCTCCCGGTGACCGGAGCCTCGACGAAGTCCACTCCGGCGGCGCCGGCGCGTGTCTCGAGGCTTCGCGCCTGATCCGGGCCGATGGTGCTGAAGTCGATCATCAGCTGGCCGCGCCGCGCGGCGGACAGGAGCCCGCTCTTCCCAGCGACCACCTCCTCGAGGGCGGCCGGCGTCGCCACGCAGGTGCAGGCGACGTCCACCTCGCCCATCAGCTGGGCGGGCGTGTCGGCGACCTTCACGCCCAGGGGCTCGAGGACGGTCGCGCGCGCCCGCGAACGATTCCACACCGTGACCTGGAAGCCCTTGGTGGCGAGGTTCTTCGCCATGCCGTGCCCCATCAATCCGAGCCCCAGGAATCCGACCCGTTGTCCACTGGCCATGCCGTATGATTAAGGTGACTCGCGTGAAGTTTCCAAGCCTCATGCGCGTCCGCGACCGGCTCCTGGCTCCGCTCGGACAGACGGACCAGGCCGAGCGGCTCCTGGTGGAGACCTTCCGCACCCTGGGCACGCTCTGCACCCGGCTGGCGGACATGGTCGAGAGCCAGCGGCTGACCCGCGCCGGCTACCGCGATCAGGGACGCTTCCTCGAGCGCCTCGACCGGGACCGCTCCTCCTCCCGCCCGGACTGACCGGATCCGGTCCCCGGGGGCCGTCCCGACCCCTCCCCCTCCGCACCCGTCCGGGAAGATTCCGGAGTCCGTCCGACTCCCCTTCACCGCAGGCCGATCGACGGCCTGCTGGCGCCGGGGGCCAGCGGAACGATGGGTGTCGGGCTCGAGGAACGAAGCGCAGCGGACGGGCGAATCCGCCGGGCAGTGCAGGCGGGAGAGAAGGACGCGGCGCTTCGGCAGTTGATGGATGCGTACGGCACGCAGCTCTTCGCGGTCTGTTCCCGGTTCATCCCCGACCGGGCGCTCGCCGAGGACGTGCACCAGACCTGTTTCGTGCAGGCCTACCAGTCGCTTCACCGGGTGCTGGAGCGCGAGTCCATCGCCGCCTGGCTGATGGCCATCGCCCGGAACCGCTGCCTGGACGCTCTCAAGATCCACCGGCGCCGGCGCCGCTGGCAGGTGCTGCACGCGACGCTCCCTGAGGTGCGCGACGGGCACTCCACTGCCGAGGACGAGGTGCACCAGGCCTCGCTGGTGCAGCGGCTGCGGCACGCGCTCGACGTGCTGTCGGCGGAGGCGCGCCGCGCGGTGGAGCTGCGCTACGGCGAGATGCTCTCCTACGAGGAGATGGCCGAACGCTGCGGCGTTCGCCCCGGCACGCTGCAGATGCGCGTCACCCGCGCCATCCCGGTGCTCCGGCGCTCGCTCGAGTCGCAGGGCATCACCGGATTCTGAGCCTGGTCGCTGGCGCGCCCCTGCGCGCTTCCGCAGGCGTCCCCCTGATGCGGGGGGCTAGTTGAGGTTTCCTACTTCAGGACCGACTTGAGGAACCGGCGGGTGGCCTCGTTCGCGTCCTGCGCCGCGGCCGGGTTGTAGCGTCCGCCGGTGGGGTTCGCGAACGCGTGGTCCGCGTCGTAGCTGCGGAACTCGTGCTTGATGCCTGCGTCCTTGAGCGCGAGGTCGAACGCCGCCACCTTCTCGGGGGTGATCCACCCGTCGCGCCTGGCCCAGATGC
>Ga0157376_10001905_pt1 | contig 13928 bp, 11 predicted proteins | sample M45metaG_FD_121801 | JGI IMG/M metagenome (GOLD analysis project Ga0157376, IMG submission 121801) | Miscanthus rhizosphere microbial communities from Kellogg Biological Station, Michigan, USA - M4-5 metaG | ecosystem: Host-associated > Plants > Roots > Rhizosphere > Soil | place: USA: Michigan... | reverse complement strand
AGCCGCGGATTTCGACTACATGGCCAGCAAGCTTGTGAAGATCGCATTTCAGGAAGCCAGTTCACGCTGGTAGCGCCTCTGTCACCCTTTCGTCTGATGACAGAAAATACGAGGTAACAGAGCAGATGATCGCTCGACGAGAAGCAATCCGTCTTTTGACTTCGGCCTCGGCCTGTGTGTGTTTTGCGGCTCGGACGGACATTACTTTGTCGATAAGTTCAGAGATTTCTGCTCCTCCTCTGGCGCCAGGAACGCCATTATCGCCCGAACGGATGGCTCTGATCGAAACGTTCAAGAGACAATCCGACGGTCTGGAAAAAAAGTTTGAAGCGCGCACCCACAAAAGCGACTGGGTCATGCCCTATCGCCTATTCCGCCCCAGCGTCGCTGGAAAGCTTCCGCTAATCATGTACCTGCATGGCAGCGGCGGACTGGGCGACGACAATCTCAAACAACTTGGCCTCGGCAATATTTTCGGCACACGCGTCTGGCTTCTTTCTGAAAACCAGGAACGCTTTCCCTGCTATGTCGTTGCGCCGCAAACCGATCGTGGATGGATCCGTTACGATTTCAATAAAGAGCCGGCAGAGGAACTCCCCGGCTTCGGGGACGGCAACCGCCTGGCAATGGAAATCGTCGACCGCTTGTCTCACGAATTTCCCATCGACGACCGCCGCATTTATGTCCTGGGCCAGTCCATGGGCGGCGCGGGTGTTTGGAATCTGCTCGCGAATCGCGCGAAGTGTTTCGCCGCCGCAGTAATCTGTTGTGGAGGTACTTCTCCCGATGACGGCACCGGCTCGGTCCAGACGCCACTCTGGAATTTTCATGGCGACGCCGATGTGAACGTTCCGGTCGCGGCATCGCGCGACCGCATCGCTGCCAGGCGCAAAGCTGGCGGCCACCCGCTCTACACCGAATATGCCGGCGTCGACCACTTCGTCTGGCAATGGGCGTTCACCGAACCGGCTCTGCCGCGGTGGCTCTTCTCGCAGCGCCGCAGCTGATTGCCGCTTTTGATTTTTAGCGCTGCTCGACAAGTGTCGAGCGATTACGCTGCCGGATGCTTCAGAATCTCCGCCAACCCATGCAACCGCGCCGCATCCGTCGGACTCTTCGCCAGGGCCGCATCTTTTTCCAACGACGGCGCCATGCCCTTCAGCTTCGACACTTTGCCCTTGTTCATATGCGAAGTTTCGGCGTTTCCAATCGCCTTCCGCAAATCTGCGATCCGATTCGCTGGCAAACTCTGCGACCGTTCCAGTTGATCCACATACGCCTTGGCCACGATCAACTGCGAACCCCACTCGATTTTCTGCTGGTTCTGCACATTCAGCTCTGACACGTGAATCGTCTTGGCTGCGTCAATTTCATTCTGGGTCAGAAATTTCGTCGGCGTGAGTTCAAATACATCCAAACCGCGCGCAATTTCCGAGCCATAAATGCTGCCGTTGTACCAATACGCCGACCACTCGCCGCCCAAAATCAGCATCTTCGGATCGATCGGTCCGCGGTCGAAGTACGCAATCTCGAACGGATGCACCGGATCCGTGAAGTCCACAACCGACACGCCGCCCTGGTACCATCCTTGCACTTCGATATCGCGGCCGGGCACCGGAACCAGCGAACCGTTGTGCGCCACACAGTTTTCGCTATCACCCTGCGCCGCCGGCATCTTGTAATAGCTCATGAAACTCAGCTTCTCTTCCTTCAAGCCGAAGATCGCATCCGCGCCCCACTTGTTCGGATCATTCGCACGGCACCGCGCGCCCAGTCCACCGCCCCATTCGTCGGTAAATACCACCTTGCTTCCATCGTTTGAAAACGAAGCCGAGTGCCAATACGAATAATTTGGATCGTTTACCGCATCCACGCGCTTCGGATGTACGGGATCTTTAATATCCAGCACAATTCCATTTCCAGAGCACGCTCCTGCAGCCAATCCAATTGCTGAGTACACCGTAAGGTCATGGCACTGGTTGGTATCCGATGGCTTTTCCTCGCCCTTGCCATGGCTCCCGCCATTGTTCAGTCCGTTCAACGCGCCGGTCCGCGGATCGATGAATACCCGTGGGCTGGACACCACTTTCGCATCCTGCGGCGCTGCGAGTGGAACCTTAATTACGTCGATTCGAAACAACGCGGTATTCGGATCCTTATCCGGCTTTTCTCCCGAGCATCCCGCCAACTCCTCCGCTTGCCGCACAAACGACGTTCCCGAAACGTAGATATAAGCGTCGTCCTTATCGTTCGGGTCCAGCACCAGCGTATGCGTATGCGATCCGCGGCAGGTCTGCACGACTGCCACTTGCTTCGGGTTCTTGATGTCTGAAATGTCGAAGATTCTCACGCCCCGGAATCTATCCTTCTGTGCCGAGGGCAACCGGCGTTCTTTTTCTTTTCCTGCGGCCGGCGGCGGGTCCGGCGGAAATCCTTGCACTCCGCAATCTACCCGACCGTTCGGCATTTCCACTGACATGAACATCAAATTCTTGTACACCGACACATCGCCCTGACCGCCAGGACACACCATCGAAGTCACAATCGTAGCCTTCGCCGGATTCGAGATGTCGTAAATATTCATCCCATAAAAATTTCCCTGGAACAGATGGTTGCCCTGGAACGCCAGGTCCGAGTTCGCGAACGCCAGCTGCGCAATCACTAACTGCAGCGGTTTCGGCATCTTCGACGCGTTACGCATCCCCAATTGCCCCAGCATCTTCTGCACCTTCGGATCATCAGCCTCCGAAGCGCCCAATTGAAACACGTCCGGCTTCTTGACCAGCAATATGTGCTTGATGCCCGTCGCCGCTTCACCCGCGTCGTACAATCCGGACGTTAGCTTGGCGCGCGGATCGTTCACATCCGAACCGGTCATTCCCGCTGGCAGCGCCGGAGCAGGCTGCGGCGCAAACGGATTGCCTTCTTCCTCTTCGTCCTCGCTCTTTCCATCCTTGGCCGCGTCTGGCTTGGCTGGCTCCTGTTTCGCAGCGTCCGGGTTGGGCGGCGCCGGTGCCGGGGTCTGCCCGGGCAGACGGCCCACTCCGAAAATCAGAAGTATCGCGGCCATCACCGCACGAATCGCAAAGCTGGGAACTCGGTTCATCGCTTCTCCTCTAGTAGGATTTTTTTGTCCAACATATTTTGCATAATCTTGATCTCCGCCCGCTGCGAATTGTCCGCATCGGTCGCGAAGTCGAAAATTTCGGCATCCTGCCCCGCGCCCGCGGTATCGAATAAGTCTTTCACCATCGTCAAAGCTCCGCGATGGTGCTGAATCATCCCCGTCAAAAATAAGTGATCGAACTCGGCGCCCTTCGCCTTCCTCAGCTCTTGCATCTGCTCTGATGTAAGCATTCCCGGCATCAGCGCAGCCGGGTGCCCCGACGAATCCTGCGACATACTCATTCCCGGCATTCCGTGGCTTGCCCCAGGCATTGAAGCCATGGACAGTGCCTCACCTCGAGCTGAGAGCCACCGCTTCATAAAATTTATTTCGTCTGCCTGGGAACTGCTGATTCGAGCTCCCAACGATCGCAGTTCTTGGTTCTCCGTGTGCGACGCAATCAACGCCGTCATCTCCACCGCTTGCCCGTGATGCATGATCATGCCCTGCATGAACTCCACATCCGCCGGCGATCGCGGCGGCAGCGTGGCCCTCGTCGAAGACGGCAGCTTCTTGCTCGGCTGACCTGGCGCTCCCGGCTGCACCACTACCGGCGCACCGCCATTCGCTTGCTGCGCCTCCGCCCGCGCAGGGCAGTCACTTAGAACAACCGTGGCAAGCGCCATGCCGCAAACCATGATTCGCCGCGCCCCTTGGCGGTTCCTTTCGCGCCGCTTTGCGGGTTTTTTGGGATTGTACATGCCAACTCTGCGTTAAGATTTGTGAAGTGAGTGCCAATCCAACTCTCGGAGAGACGTTCGCGCCGAGTGCGCAGCATAGAACAAAAATGACCCCGATGGCAACGTACCTTACCGACGTGTCACCCTGGAACCGCATGCTTGGTCCGTGAAATACTGCTCCGGAGGTACCAGCGAAGTGAATTCGCCAACCCTAGCGCCGAAGCTCCTCGGCAGCACCATCGGTTCCAGTGCCGACGGCTTTGTGGTTGCCGAATGGCAAGATCCTGGCGGCTCGCCCGATGAACGCCGCCTTATCGCTCCCTTACACCTTCACCACCGCGATGACGAAATCTGGTACGTCCTTGCCGGCACTCTCCGCGTTCAGGTTGGCGATACCGAAATGGAGGCCACCCAAGGTTCCGCTGTATTCGTTCCACGCGGCACGGCGCACACCTTTTGGAATCCGCGTGCCGAGCCCGTTCGCTATTTGCTGGTAATGACCTCCAATACCTTCAGCCTGATTCAAGAGATACATTCAGCCATCGACCGCAGCCCCGCCGCACTCAGCGCACTTTTCCGGAAATACCACTCCGAATTGTTGGGATAACCCGCGGAATCCCTTCGTGCCAAAGCGCTTTAGTGTGTCGTCGCATTTTTGCCACTCCGCTCCGCACTGGCCATCGCCGCGGCCAGCTTATTCATTCCGAGAGCCAGATTGGCCGTGAACGCAGCTTGCACTTGCGGCAGGTACATCTCCGCTTGCTCTCCCTTCAAGAAAATTCTCTGCGTCAGCGTGGTTCTTCCATCCGAGAGCCCTGCCAATCGCCATTCAAACGACACCGTCGCACCATCCAACGGCATCTCGATCCTGGCCCCGTGCGGAGGCATCACCTCACGGATGAACCACTGCAGCGGCTCCTGCCCCGGCAATCGAGTGATGCCGCGAGCTCCGCTGGCAAACGGTCCTTGCAGCTCAAACTTCGCCGGCGGATCATCCCAATTCGCCACCTCGGTCCAGTAATTCCATGCGAACGCCAAACTCGCGTTCGTCTCAACCGAATGGCTGATCTCCCAGGCGATGGCGTCCATCAGCTGCTCCTCGGGTTTAAAACGTTTCGCGACTCCACCACTCAGACTCGCATAGCTCTCGCGTTGCCGATCTAGGGCCAATCCGCGCCGTCAAGGAACCGACTCAGCGTCGAGGGCTGAGGGTCAAGATTCACCGATCGGGATCGATCCCGCGTAATTCCGCGGCTGCGTGGCCAGCTCTTATACCGATTGATCCAGCCCAGAGCCCCAATATACACCAGCGCTATGAACGCAAAGCTGGCATGCAATGAGTGAGTTCGTCATTCAGATATCCAGTTGTGTAATTTCCGGCAAAAAGCGCCAAGTTGACCGATCGAATTGATCAGTCCAAAGCAGGCGGCCGCCGCGGTCTTGCTTTAGCATCGTCGTCGGTATCGCCCAGAATGTCGGAAAATACACCAACAAGAACCCGCTCCCCGGAAGCAAGAACAGAATCGGTGGGGTTACATCGTGTCGTTGTAAGGCCAGCGAGAACATCGCTCCTGCCACGAGCAGCGGCATCCCGGTGTGCCAGAATCCTTCGTTGCTCTTGTCGGAGTGCATTTTCGCTCCACCGTTCGGCCAATGACTGCTTCGGGTATCTCGAATAGAACGTACGTTACGTGGAACATCCCCGCGCCTGAGCCCTGGACCCGGTCGCTAAATCCTAAGTCTGCGCTCATCCGAGGATTGGCAAACGAAATGTTAACGCGGTCAATGTAATTGACGACGTGATGCAGAAATGCAAACGGGAGCAGCCGGTACGCAGTTCGCCGAATTGCGCTCCGGCCAACAGCGCTCATCTCATTCTTGAGCGCTGCACTCGGATGTGAATTCATAGACATCGCTTCTGCTGTCTGTCGATCAAATCTCTACCTCAATTTCTCCGAAACGTAGACGAAGCGGGAGAGCCTTCTTTCTTTGGCAATTCTTGCCGCGACGCCTAGAAAGTTCTGCTGGCTTTCATACTCCCCACCCTCGATTTCGCGAAGCCTGTCAGCTCTCGACGCTCGCGCCATGTATCTTGCGTTGGCGACTATGGCCATATTTGCAGTTACGTCCTCACATCTGAGCAACCGTAATCCGCACTTCGCAATGACCGCTTCGTCGTAGCCGTGCGGAACAAAAAGATAAAACCCTGATGAACTCCTGATCGCCACCTCTGCGTTCGTCACCGGCCCGGTAATGGTGATCGGATCGGTAAACAACAATCGTCCGCCCGCCTTCAATATGCGAGACCACTCCGCAATCACCCGCGGCCGGTCCGCAAAATGGTTGATCGCGTCGATACAGGTGACGGCATCAAAGCTGCCATCAGAAAATGGCAACGGTTCAGTGGCATCTACCGGCCGAAATATGGCCCGCCCTGCCAAGCCGCGTTTTGCCGCAAGCTCATTGGCCGTTTTAACACCTTGTTCGTGGACATCAATTCCGATGATCGCGCAACCCGTCCTAGCTGCGATCCGAAGTGCTGGGCCCCCTGCTCCACAGGCAACATCAATCAGCGTCTTTCCCGGTGAAAGATCGAGGAATCCCAAAAACTTGTCGAGCTCATCCGCAGTTAGCCAGCTGTTTTGTCCCATATCCTCGCCAAATGCTTCGCGACGGATCTGTGCGTACAATTCCGTTTGAAAATTCCCGTAGTTTGCGTCGTATTGGCGAACGGAAGGTCTCGGCTCGGATTTGTCCATCAGGACCTCTGCTGCAGCGAATTTCAAATCGTAGGAGAGAAATCTTTACGCGGTCGCAGATCTTGCCTCCTGCTACCCTAACACTTCAGAACCCCTTCCTTCCATGCTCGGCCCGTTTGACGCCTCCCTAGCAAAATGCTTTGCGCAAAATGCAGCAATCATCCGAAGCGCGATTGACCCCAGATAGTCTCCGCGCATCAATTCAAGCATAATTCCACTTTCGTTGACTTGTCCCAAATAGCAACTTAAGATGTCCTCCACTCGAACCCCTTGGACGCAACGGTCCAACACTGAATGGCAGACTCTTCTTCGCTCGTCGGGCAGACCATCTCGCACTACCGCATCACCGAAAAGCTCGGCGGTGGCGGCATGGGCGTCGTTTATAAAGCCGAAGACATTCGCCTCCATCGTTTTGTTGCTCTCAAATTTTTACCCGATGATGTCGGCAAAGACGCCCAAGCGCTTGCCCGTTTTCAGCGTGAAGCCCAGGCTGCTTCCGCGCTCAACCATCCCAATATCTGCACCATTCACGACATCGGCGAACAAGACGGCAAAGCGTTCATCGCCATGGAATGTCTCGATGGTCAGACCCTCAAACATTTCATGGCCGGCCGCCCGGTCGATCTCGATCGTCTCCTGGACATCTCCATTGACGTCGCCGACGCACTCGACGCCGCTCATTCTGAAGGCATCGTGCACCGCGACATCAAGCCGGCAAACATTTTCATCACCAAACGCGGCCACGCGAAAATTCTCGATTTTGGCTTGGCCAAAGTGGCCGCCACAAAATCCATTTCCATCGGAGACACCGCGCAGGCCACCATCGGCTCGGACTCTGAACAACTAACCAGCCCCGGCAGCGCTCTCGGCACCGTCTCCTACATGTCCCCTGAACAGGTGCTTGGCAAGCAGCTTGACGCTCGCACCGATCTGTTTTCCTTCGGCGACTTGCTCTACGAAATGGCCACCGGAATTCTGCCCTTCAAGGGCGAAAGCTCCGGCGCCATCTTCAACGAAATTCTTCACAAAGATTCGCCCGCGGTCGTGCGCCTCAATCCCGCCATTCCCGCTGAGCTCGAACAAGTCATCAAGAAAGCCATGGAGAAAGACCGCGACCTGCGCTACCAGAGCGCCGCGGAAATTCGCGCTGACCTCAAACGCCTCAAGCGCGACACCAGTTCCGGCCGCCATCGCCCTTCCGATTCCGATCGCGTTTCCGTTCCCGAAAATTCCGCGACGCCCATTTCCGGCGCTCCGTCCGTCGCAGCTTCCGCCCTCGACGTAACTGCCGCCGCCAGGCAACATCCTTCCGGCAGCTCGGCCATCACTACCGTTGCCAAAGAACACAAACTCGGGTCCGCTGCCGTCGCCGCGATCGTTCTTGTGCTCATCGCCGGCAGCGCTTACGCCCTTCGGACCCTTATCACCCGCAACGCCTCCAAACCTTTCTCGGAATATTCGATTACCCAAGCTACCAATGCCGGCACCGCCACGCTCACTGCCATCTCTCCGGACGGAAAATATCTCCTCTTTACCAAGCGCGAAAATGGGCTGGAAAGTTTGTGGCTCCGCAACGTGCCCACTTCCAGCGACGCGCAAGTTGTTCCTCCTTCTCCGAATCCCTTCGCTTCTCTCTCCTTTTCAAACGACGCCAACCATCTCTACTTTCGCCAAGCCGGGGACAAGACTGGTCTCTATCATCTGTTGTTTCGTGCCCCCGTTTTGGGCGGTACTCCCAAGATGCTCGTCCGCGATATTGACGCCCATCCAGTTTTCCCTCTCGACGGCCAGCGTATGATTTACATCCGCTGCAATAATCCAGAGCCAAACAAATGCCGCTGGATCTCCTCCAACATGGACGGTGGTGGCGAACAGTCGCTCCTGGTCAGAAATGCCTCGATACCGACCGGCCTTTCCTTGTCTCCCGACGGCAAGTACATCGCGTTTGTGCTGAACTTTGCCAGCGCTCAGGAAAGCAACCAGATTCTGCTCTTCGACACCGCAAGAAATCAGGAAGTTCCCCTGTTTTCCGTTCCCGACAAACGCTTCCGGGATGTCAGATGGTTGCCTGATGGTCGCGGCCTGCTGGCTCTTTATCGCGACAAGAGCACTAATTTCTCGCGCGGGCAGATAGCCTATGTTTCCTATCCAGCCGGCAAGTTTCAGCCAGTCACCAACGACACCAACAACTACACCTCGTTGGCTCTTTCCGGCGACGGCCGCACTCTCAGCGCGATCCAGGTTCAGAACGTCTCGGAAGCCGAACTCCTTCCGGCATCTGGAAACGGCACACCCTCGCCGATTCCAGGAATTTCCAAATTGATGCAACAAACCAGAAGTGGCGGCTGGCTCAACGATTCGGAAATTCTGTTGGTGCTTCCTTCCAAACTGATTCGACTCAGCCTCGACGGCACCCGCCAATCCGAAATATTTAGCGATCCCAATGCTTCCATCGGTTTTGCTGCAATCTGCGGCAGCGGCCACAAGATCGTCGTGGACATGCGCGGACACGACAACGACAGCTCCGTGCGGCTTTGGCGAATGGATGTAGACGGCTCCAACGTGACGCGCCTCACCAACGGTGAAGACGATCAGTTCCCCATCTGTGCGCCGGCCGGAAAATGGGTGTACTACAATGGCGGAAGCAAAGCCCCCTGGATGCGCGTCACACTTGACGGCGCAACGAACGAACAGTTGCACCCCCACATCGAATCGGGATGGGGTGTTTTTTCCATTTTAGATGTCTCTCCGGATGAGCGCCGCATCGTTACCTATGGCACTCGGGCCGACACCTCCACCAACACCTACAGCAATCGACTCGGCATCTTCAGCGCTGATTCCGTTGATTCTCCGATGCAGACTCTCGATCCGAGTCCGCTCATGAAAAGCTCCGGTGGTGCTCGATTTACTCCGGATGGGCAAGCCCTGGTCTACGCAGTCACCGGAGGAAAAAACGAAGACAATCTCTGGCTGCAACCTCTGGATGGAAAACCGGGCCGGCAGATTACCCAGTTTCACACCGACAGTTTTTTCGGAGCCGGTTGGTCGCCCGATGCCAAGAAATTACTGATCGCCCGCGGCCACGCCGAATCCGACGTCATCCTTCTTCGCGACACTACAAAATAGTTTCTGCACTTGCAGCGGCTACCCTTAGGCGGCCGTCACGGCCTTGCTCTTGTACCGGCCGCCTACCAAGCGGGCGCCTTCCTGGCGCGGCGGCTCGACGCCGCTTTGGCGATTGCAGCTCAACTAAAAAACGATCCGCTCAGTCCTGATGGTGCATCGCGAAAATCTTGTCGAGCGAAGTTTGGTACGGATAGACGTGCACCATCCATCCGAAAATAGAGGGATGAAAATTTCCGCCGGCGGCGTCACACGCTTCCAGGGTTGAGATAGAACCCTTCAGTCCGAATTTCGTCCAGTCCGCGTTGTGGCCTTGTGCCTTCGCTGGCATGCACAAATTTGTATGCAGGTGCCACACGGCAATGCTAAGCGGCACGCGCTCATTCAATTGCTCTTCCGAAGCGCGCTTGGGCATGGTGTACATGGCGCCGACCAGTTCGTAACCGTCCGCGGTTTTGCGATACAGCAGAGAAGTCGGCTGCTTTGGCTCGAAGTGCCCCAGGGCTGAGAATCCGTTCTTGAAACTGGTGAAGTGGTATTCCGGCTGCGGAACTTCCGGCAGAAAAATCCGGAATCCGTCATTCAGTGCAATGTGATAGTCGCGATATTTTTCAATTCCGGCGCGGAGTTGGGTCACAATTTCGTTGGCACGCTGCTTATCCATGGGAGATTGCGGGCGCTTCTCGGTCATGTGCATGTGTGGCCCGCCACGCATGTGCGCCATATCATTCATGGCCGCTTGTTCATTGCCGTGTTCGTCGCCATCCATGCCCATCTGGCCCATTTGAGCCTTTTGAGCCGTATGAGCTTGATCCATCCCGGGCATTTGCAGCGAAGTGGATTGTGGTGTTTCCGGCTGCGACCCGCTGATGGCTTCCACCGACGGCGCGTGGTGGCCGGGCATCGCTGCCAATAAAATGGTCACTGCAAGAATCGCTCCCACCACCATTCCGGTGTGGACCAGAAAGCGAACTACGTAACTGCGGGCAGACATGTAACCTTCTCCAGTGGACGTTCGTACCTGGCCTGTTTCGCGAACCTAAGTTGCTGCACATCTATGATACGAATCCCATGGCCCTTTAATTTCAGCTGGTTTTTAGGGAAGTGCATGCCCAGAAACTGCCCGCCCGGACAGTTGTAACCAGGAAACTCCGCGCTGGAGCATGCTAAAATTTTCTGAGCAAGCAAACTTCTGACCGAACATTCCTGAGCGAGCGACCTTGAGCAAAAAAACAATTCATCCGGCCAAAGTGATTGCCGGCGGTGTGATGCCCCCGGGCGACAAATCCATTTCGCATCGCTACGCCATGCTGGCGGGCATCGCCGAAGGCACCACCGAAATGGCCAACTTTGCGCTGGCCGCGGACTGCCACAGCACGCTGGGTTGCATGAAGTCGCTTGGCGCGGAAGTGAAAGTGGAAAAAGACGTGGTGCGGGTAACCGGCCACGGTTTGCGCGGACTGAAAAGCAGTTGGCGTTCGCTGGACGCCGGAAATTCCGGCACTACGATCCGTCTGCTTTCTGGAATTTTGGCCGGACAAAACTTCACTACCAAAATTGCCGGCGACGATTCGCTGAACAAGCGACCGATGAAGCGAATTCTGACGCCGCTGCGCGAAATGGGCGCGCAGATTAAAGCACGTGAAGATAACTTTGCGCCGCTGGAAATTCACGGTGGAAAATTGCGCGGCATTCACTACGAAATGCCGATGGCCAGCGCCCAGGTGAAATCCGCGGTGCTGTTGGCGGGGCTTTTTGCCGACGGTGAAACTTCTCTGACCGAACCGGCGCGCACCCGCGACCATACGGAAATTGCACTGGAAGAATTTGGCGCGCCGATTGAACGGCATGCGCGAACGATTCATATTCGTGCCAAGGGTGAAATCAAATTGACCGGACGAAAAGTGGAAGTGCCCGGCGATCTTTCCTCCGCGGTATTTTTTATTGCCGCCGCTTCGCTGTTTCCCGAGTCGAGTTTACATATTCAGGCGGTAGGACTGAATCCAACGCGCACCGCAATTCTGGATGTGCTTTCGCGGATGGGCGCATCGATTCAAATTCTGTCGCTGCGCAGTGCGCAAGGCGAAATCATCGGCGACATTGCGGTGAAGGGTGCACAGCTGAAGGGCGGCGTGATTGAAGGCGCAGAGATTCCACTGGTGATTGACGAATTGCCGATGCTGGCCGCGCTTGGTCCATTCACTGAAGAAGGAATTGAAATTCGTAATGCCGCCGAATTACGCGTGAAAGAAAGCGATCGCATTAGGGCGCTGGCGGAAAATTTGCGGCGCATGGGTGCGATGGTGGAAGAACGTCCCGACGGATTGAAAGTTGCTGGCCGCAACGCCGGAAAAACTCATGGCGCGGAAATTGAACCGCACGGCGATCACCGCATCGCCATGGCGTTTGCTGTTGCCGCGCTTGGAGCCGAGGGCGCGACGACTATTCGCGATGCGGAGTGCGCCGGAGTCTCCTATCCAACGTTCTATGAAGACCTTGCCCGCGTTTCGGAGTGAGGAAAGCGAGCAGAGAGCCGGGATCAGCAAGCAGTGACTGCCGACGTGAAGCCGTAGTGGTCGATCTTTTCGCGAGTTGTTCAGAACGTCTTCAATAAATTGTGCTTTCTCCCAGATAGCGGTAGTGGCCGATAATTTTCCAGCGAAACAAGACGTCTTCGATTCGCGGCCCTTGGCCGATGTTGTGGACGATTAGATAACGGCCAGTTTGCGGCGATTTTTGATTGACCACTATTCCGATGTGCGTGATGCCTCCGCCTAAATTCCAAGTAACCAAATCTCCGGGCCGGTAGTCGCGGGCGTTTTCGGTGAGCGGCAAGGTCTGTCCGTTGCGGCTGAAAAAGACCATCAGATTGCGAACGCGACGATGGTCAATATTGGCATCGGTTGCGAAGTTGGAGCGGCGCGAACTGGCGGACCATTTGCTTGGATACGCGGAGAGATGCGCGGCCATGTCCTCGTGAACCGCTTTTTGCAGATCGATGCCCACGGCGCGATAGGCGCGGATCACCTCGTCGGTGCAGACACCGGTACCGGAAGGGACATCGCCTCCAGGGTACGGGATGCCAACGTAAGCAGGATCGTAGCGAACGGAGTGTTGGGTGCGTTCGACAGCGGCGGCCACGAACCGGTCCAGAAGCCGTTGCTGGTTCACAGTGAGATTGCCGACCGATTGAGATACCGTTTGCAGCGGGTGACCGGCAAGCGTGGCGGTTAGCAAAATCAGGGCGGCGACCACGCGTCGAGTTAAACCGTTGCGGCTGGGGATTCCAAGCGAGTGGGAAGTCATTTGGGCAAAGCCCTCCCATGCATATTGGACGCAATTCGGACTGAAAATGTGCCGCAGGGCAGGGATCAGGGAAGGGCGAAGAGCGACCGGTGAGGGAGTTCGCGCCGACGGCCGCCATGATCTGATGGAGCGAACGGTTTCGAATCCGTGGTCATCGAAAAGATTCTCTTTTTTGATGGCCGCGCTATGGTCAGCAGGGTAGAGCATGATGGCTCCAAAAGAGTGGCACGGCGGAGTTAGCAGCCAGCAAAATATTATGTTGAACATATTCTGCGTGGGTGTTGAACTGCGTGCGGTGGAATCGGGAGCGGACGCCGGAGGGAAAATGAAAACTACGGACGGAGTGGACCGACAGCCTTTCTGGCAAGGCATGATGCGGCGGAAGTTACTGGGAGGAGCGTCATTTGCCTTAGGCGGAATTGCGTTTGCTTCGATAGCTGGAGCTGCGCGAGGTATTGGCGAAGAAGAAGTTTCACATTCGGCGGAAGCGATTCATCAAGAAGTGGTGTTCAAGTCCAGTAGGAAACGCGTCTACGAAGTGCTAAGCGATGCGAAAGAGTTCGACAGAGTGGTGAAGCAAGGTGCCGCTGTGGAGTCCGGGATGGCGCTGGGGAACAAGCCGACGGAGATCAGCAAAGTAGTGGGCGGAACCTTTACGATTTTTGGCGGGCACATTATCGGGCGGCATTTGGAACTGCTGCCGGGTGTGCGAATTGTTCAGGCGTGGCGCGTGGTGGATTGGAAAGCGGGCCTGTATTCCATCGCACGATTCGAATTGGCGGAACCTGGCTCGGACACCAAACTTATTTTTGACCACACCGGATTTCCGCAAGGACAGGCGGAACATCTCGCACAAGGCTGGCGAATTAATTATTGGGAGCCGCTGGCCAAGGT